>Ga0310121_10000993_pt1 | contig 29894 bp, 21 predicted proteins | sample CB27_Tmax_986_MG_FD_203504 | JGI IMG/M metagenome (GOLD analysis project Ga0310121, IMG submission 203504) | Marine microbial communities from Western Arctic Ocean, Canada - CB27_Tmax_986 | ecosystem: Environmental > Aquatic > Marine > Oceanic | place: Canada: Western Arctic Ocean | collected... | reverse complement strand
GGCCAGCGGGTTGGGGTAGTAGCCCAGTCCGCTGATGGACACGCCGGCCTGCTGGAACTGCTGCTGAATTTCCGTGGCAGCCTGCTGGTCCAACTGGTCGACATCGATATGGGTTACGCCCGCATAGCGCCGCTCGGCTCTGCCCACTGGCCAGCACATCAGTTCGATGCAGTCGTAGCCGATTTGGCTGGCCGTGGTAAGGACTTGCTTCAACTTCAAGTCCGGTAGGATCGCACTGGCGAAACCAAGCTGCATGATTGTTTCTCCGCGGGAAGTGGGCACTGGAAGTGTGGGGCTTGTAACGCGGCATTCGTCCGGGCGTGCCGCCGCCCGGTCCCTGCAATCACCAGTTGTAATGGGCCGGGACGACAGAATCAATCGAGGTGCGGCTCCTTGAAACAGCCTTGGAAATGGGAAACGTGGCGGACTGAGGTTGCCCTCGGACACTTGCCGCTTGTAGTCTACTTTCGGCCACACAAGGGGTGCTAGCTGTCGGGTTCTGTGCCCGTGACAATTTTTGCTTCGTCCCGTGTTTGTCAGATCGTGAGTTTGCTAAACCATGTCTTCCCGTGAACTGACGTTGGACGTGCGACACGTATCCAAGAGGTACTGTCGCAACCTGAAGCGTTCCATGTGGTACGGGGTGCGGGACCTGTGTACAGAGATCATGGGCGGGAATCACGAGGGGCATCACAAGCTGCGCCCCGGCGAATTTTTTGCGCTGCGGGATATTTCTTTCCGGGTAGAGCCGGGTGAATGTGTTGCCCTCCTGGGTCCCAACGGCGGTGGCAAGAGTACCATGATGAAACTGATCAGTGGTTTGCTCAAACCCAATGCGGGCGAAATAAGAATCCGGGGTAAAGTTGGAGCCTTGATCGAGTTGGGAACGGGGTTCAATCCTTTGCTGTCGGGTCGTGACAATGTTTATATCAACGGCGCGGTGCTGGGGATGACCCGTCGGGAAATCGACGAAAGATTCGACGAGATTCTCGATTTTTCGGAACTGAGTGAATTTATCGAGGCGCCGGTCAAGACCTACAGTTCCGGAATGCGGGTGCGTCTGGGATTTTCAGTGGCCGCGCATTTACGTCCTCAATTGTTACTCCTGGACGAGATACTTGCTGTTGGCGATTTAGGATTCCGCCTGAAATGCTTCGCTCATCTTTCGCGACTTTGCCTGCAGGGGACATCGATCATTCTGGTATCGCACTCGCTGGGAGCGCTGGCTCGTGTTGCCCGGCGGTGCATTGTGTTCGGCGGCGGCCGAAAGGTTTTTGATGGGGACCTGGAACCGGGCATCGCCGTTTATGAGCAATGGGTGGGCGCAGACAAGAACTTGCGTCCGAGTCAGGCGCTTCCGGACCGGAAATCACCAGCCACCATTACAAGCGTACAGACGCTCGATGGTGCGGGCAGGCCCACGAGTGAATTTCAGACGGACGAACCGTTCCTGGTCGAAATCGCAATCCAGTCGGAAACGGTGATCACCGAGGCCAGGATTTGTGTCCAGTTCCTCTCCACGGTCGTCGGCAACGTGGCATCCATGTCCTCGGCCCATCAGCAGTTCCAACTGGACCTCACCGGCTACCAGCAGACCGTCAGGTTCGAAGTTCCACGCCTGCCGTTACTGAAAGGGGCATTTGAATTAAAAATTTCACTTTACGGGAAGGGGAACGCGGGTTTTCTGGATGAAAAAGTGGGTGTAGGAAGATTTCGTGTTGTCGGGCCGCGCCTGGGGAAACCCGGATTCGGGCTGCGGGGCGTGGTGCAGTTTCCTCATCGGTGGACGCTTGTCGAGTCTGAAAAAGTGTTCCCGGAGGATTTTTCGAAGATGACCGACCCGGGCGAGAAGGCTGCCTAGCGTCGCCCCTTACAAAGGGAAAATGCAGCGGGTGGAGCCGGACTTGAAACCTTTGAGCCGCTGGAAATCCAGATAAGATGTGCTTCCGCCGGGCCAGAGAGGGGATAACGGACTCCGCCCCGGCGGCGTCGCCTTTGCAGGGTGGTGGGCTGGATTGCCCGACAAGCTGCTATCGCGGCGGCAAGTTGCGATCCGTTACACTTCAGTGGTCCTCAGCGGGAACGTTTTTTAATAAGCCGGGTTAACCTTCTTCGGGGGAATTGAGCGTATGTGGTGGTGGGTGGGTCTGTTGCTGTTGCTGTTGTTGTTGGTGGTGCGGGTGTGGCTGGATGTTGTTCAGCGCCGGCATGCCATCATTCACAACTTCCCGATCGTCGGCCGCTTCCGCTATTGGCTGGAAGCGATCGGTCCCGAATTGCGCCAGTACATCGTCACCAGCAACAACGAAGAGCGGCCGTTCAGTCGCGATCAGCGAAGTTGGATCTACGCCTCGTCGAAGAAGGAAAACAACTACTTTGGATTCGGTACCGACAATGATCTGGAGACATCTCCGAATCATCTGATCATCAAGCACTCCGCGTTTCCAATCAGCGGCCCGAAAACGGGAGAACCCGGCTACGACCCCCAGTACAGTATTCCCTGTTCCAAGGTACTGGGGCAGCGTCGAGGGCGTGAGAAGGCGTTTCGTCCGAAGTCGGTCGTCAATATTTCGGGGATGAGTTACGGGTCCTTAAGTGGACGCGCGGTCGAAGCGATGAATCGTGGTTGCGAACTGGCCGGCACGTTGCACAACACGGGTGAAGGTGGTGTGTCGCCGCACCACAAGCATAGTGGGGAACTGATCTGGCAGATCGGCACCGGTTATTTTGGCTGTCGCACGCCGGACGGACGCTTTGACGAACAGGAGTTCCTGCGGGTGGTGGCCGAAAACCCGATCCGTGCGATCGAGATCAAATTGAGCCAGGGTGCCAAGCCGGGCCTGGGTGGCATGCTGCCGGCAGCCAAGATTACGCAGGAGATCTCCGAGATTCGCGGCATTCCTAGGGGACGGGACTGCATCAGTCCGTCATCCCACCGAGAGTTCAGCGACATCGATAGTCTGCTGGATTTCGTCGAGCGATTGGCAGAAAAGAGTGGACTGCCGGTTGGAATCAAATCGGCGGTGGGAGAGATCCAGTTCTGGAAGGATCTGGCCCACCAGATGGCAACCGGTGATCGGGGGGTTGATTTCATCACGATCGACGGAGGGGAAGGTGGCACAGGTGCAGCACCGTTGACCTTCTCGGATCATGTCGCCTTACCGTTCAAGCTCGGTTTCACGACCGTCTACCGCGAATTTTTTAAAGCAGGCCTGACCGAGGATGTTGTTTTCATCGGGTCCGGGAAACTGGGTTTTCCTGAAACGGGACTGCTGGCGATGGCCTTGGGTTGTGACATGTTAAACGTGGGACGCGAGGCGATGCTCTCGGTGGGTTGCATTCAGGCACTCAAATGTCACACGGGCCATTGTCCGACAGGGGTTGCCACGCAGAACAAGTGGCTGATGAGCGGACTCGACCCCACCTTCAAGGGGGCCCGTCTGGCCAACTACCTGGTCACCCTGCGCAAGGAATTGCTGCAGCTGAGCCACGCCTGCGGCAAGCGGCACCCGGCGCTGGTGACGACCGACGACGTGGACATCCTGAACGACCATTTCGGCGTGGTCAGCGCGACCGAGTGTTTCAACTACCAGTCCGGTTGGGGGTTGCCGAGTGAGGCCGACCGGGCCGCGATCCATACGCTGATGGCCCGGTCCATCAGCGATCCGGCAGCTTGAGTCAAGCCGCCCGCCCCGGGAAACGCGGGTCATGGTCGGGGTGTCGCAGTTTCAGGCCAGTTCCTGCTTCAGGGCGGCCAGTAGCTTTTCCGTCTCCTCTTCGGAGTTGTAGAGGTGCACAGAGAGGCGGAGGGCGTTCAGGCCGTTGGCCGCCACCGGTTTGACGATGATCTTGTATCGGCTGCGCAGCGTGCCCGCCAGACTCGAGCAGGGTATTCCGCTGGGGAGCGAAAAGGAAACCAGGGCCGACGAAAGGGGGCCGTCGGGCGGGCTGACGATTTTTCCTTGGGGCAGCTTTTGTAACCCGTTGTAAAGCAGTTGCCTCAACTGGCGGGCTCTCCGCTCGATTCGCTCTTTGCCCACGCGGGTCAGGAAATCGATGGCCGCAGCCAGCCCGATGATCCCCGGAATGTCCCGCGTGCCGGTGGAGGCCGTATAGACCTGGTTGCCGTGTTGCAGCAGCAGGGGGTCGATGCGTTGGCGGGCGGTTTGACGGATGTAGAGCAGGCCGCTTCCCTTGGGGGCCAGCATCCATTTGTGGGCGCTGGTGGCGTAGGCGTCGCAGTCGAGTCGCTGGAGGTCAACCTGCAGCGCTCCGGGCGTCTGCGCTCCGTCGACCACCAGCAGCGAACCGTTGGCGCGCACGACTTCGGCGATCCGGGCAATCGGCATTCGCAGGCCGGTCGTCGAAGTGACCTCGCTGATACTGACAACGGCAGTATCCGTTCGCAGCTTTTCTTCGATCAGACCGACCAACTGCTCGGCGCTCTGCGGAGGGACGGGCAGCGAAACCCGGTCGATGACCACGCCCCGTCTTTTGGCATAATATTCCCAGCAGACGACCCCACCCGGATGCTCGTGGTCGGTTGTCAGGACACGATCACCCTTTTGAAGCTGGATGCCCTGGGCGATGGTGTTCATGGCCTCGGTCGTGTTGCGTGTCACGCTGATTTCTTTCGTGCTGCAGCCCAGGAAAGCCGCAGCCTTGCCGCGGACTTTCTCCGCGCGACTCAACAGTGGTCCGAAGGCCAGGCCGACGGGATCCTGTTCCAGCTCCAGCCAGGCCTGGTGGGTCTGCTGCAGTACGTAGGAGGGACTGGGGCCGAGCGATCCGTTGTTCATGTAGACCAGGTCCCCGGGCAGGAGAAACTGCCGGCGGAGTTGTTCCCAGGTCGTTTGTTCGTGCAGGTCCTCGAGCTTGCTGTCGGAAAGCTCCGGGGCGGCTGCCGCTTCGGGGCCGAGCGGGTCGAGACCCACGGCCGTGAACGCCCCGGCTGCTGCTAAAAAGTTCCGGCGGATGATGGCGTTCGCCACAGGTGACTGGACGTTGCTGGTCAAGAGGGTCCCCTTTGCAGTGGAAAGTGGTCAGGTGCTAACTGTTATTTTTCAACAATCAGGCGGGCGACGCCAGGGTGCGATTGCCGGTCGATGAAAAAGACGCCGAGCGGCCCGGTTTCTAAGAGCCCGGCGGCAATAACACGTCGCGGTAGGGACGGCGTTGCTGATAGAGGGCAAGTTGTGTCCGCAATATGCTCACCAGGGGCCTGTGGCCAACGCTTTGGGCCAGTTCGATGGCGATTTTGACGGTCGACACGGACTCATCGAAACGACCCGACTCGGCATAGGCGGCGGCCAGCGTGCCCAGGCAGGCGGAGTTTTTTCTAGCCGTCAGTTCACACGCCTGTTCGGCCAGTCGGACCGCTTCTGACGGATTGCGGAAACCGGCCCTCGGATGGGCGGCATGAATCCGCGCCAGGTTGTTCATGGCTTCGGCAAAACCGGGGTCCAGACGAATGGCTTCCCGAAAATGTACTATTGCGTCCTCCGTGTTGCCCCGGGTTGTCAGATGACGACCCATTTTGTTGTGTGCCAAAGCGTCAACGGGTTTCAGCCTCAAGACTTCCTGAAAATGAACGAAGGCTTCTTCATACTGACCGAGTCTTTCCAGAGAACATCCCAGATCGTAATGCACAGCGGGGCTGTCGGGGTCGAGTTGCAGCGCTTGGAGCAGGTGGCTGATCGCGTCCTGGTACTGGCCTTCCCTGGCAAGGACACTGGCCAGGTTGATGTGTGCCCGAAGATAGTCTGGCGAGAGACGCAGCGCTTCGCGCAGATGGGTGACTGCCTCCTGGGTGTCGCCTTTTTCCGCCAAGACAGCGCCCAGGTTGCCGTGGGCCTGGGGCCAGGTGGGAACGATTCGCAGCGCTTCGCGTAGATGGTCGGCCGCCTCCTCGTGCTGCCCGCGTTCGGTCAGCGCATTGCTGAGACCAAAATGACCGTTGGGAGACTCGGGGTCCAAACGCAGCATCTCACGATAAAGAGATTCTGCTTGCGCCTGGTGCCCTTGGGTTTGCAGCATTCGAGCCTGACTGTACAAATCCCTGACACCGGTCAAGGCACCACTCATCGCGCGTTCTCGATGCTCCTCCAGGCTGGCCACCGCGGCGGCGGTTGGCGGGTTCACCCAGTCCAGTTCGGTCAGTTTTTTCCTGATGGCTTGGGTCGCGATCACGTTTCCCAGTGGATTGAAGTGACCCGAGAGGGGGCTGCGCATTTCCTGTTTTGCAAATGTTTCCAGGATTGGCTGCAGATCCAGAAACGCGTAACCTAACTCCGTTGACCAGGTGGCTAATTCATCACGAAGGACTAACTTTTTGCTCTCACGGTAGATGTCTTCCGGGATAAAGACTACCAGCATTTTTGCCCCGCAGTTGCTGACCTCCTGCTGCATCTGTCGCAGGATCGCGCGGCTCAGGGCCGAGCGTTCCGACCAGTATTCTGCAGAAGACATCTGCCCGGAAGCGCCGCGGCGGCGTAATCGCTGCTGCAGCCAGTGCCAGGCGTAACTGGGCGGATCGCGGTGCTGGTATTGCGATAGGATCTCCTCGGGCGACGGGACCGGCACATTGGTCAGTACCAGGCGGTCGTTGACCACTTGAAAGCGGGGTTTGGCAAAATCTCGAAAAGCGAGCATGGCCCGCGCCGCGTCGTCCTCGTAGAAACCGACCACGACGATGTCCGGTGAATATTTGAGACCTTCGTCTTGCAGCATGATCAGTTGCTGATCGATCCCGTAGGCGAACACACCCAGGTTGACGACCTCCCACTGGTCGAGGGATTCCTCCAGAAGTACCGGCCAGATTTCTTGGTCTTCCCCGTCCATGCCAAAAGTGTAGGAGTCACCGATGGCGACCAGGCGCCGTTTGCCGGCGGGCTTGGGATAGGGGATTTCCCGTAAGGTCCGCAGCCCCTTGGCATTGGTTGACACCGGGGGCCGGTTTTCCAGAACGACTTTTGACAGATTAGGTTTGGGGGTCCACCCCAGTCGTCGGTCGTATTGGCCCATGCCATAGACCAGCGACGGGTCGTCGGTTTGCGACCGCTGTTGGTAGTCCTCTGCCCAGGTGGCAAGGTATGACTTCTCGTGCGCCCCGAACGGAATGTGCAAAGGGGTGCCGCTGGTCATATAGCAGAGCCGTACCAGGGCCTCGATCAGCAGCAGCGTCAGGCAGGTGGCGCCGACCGCCAGGCCGATTTGTCTTTTCAACTTGCTGCGCATGTAGCTTGACTCCGGACGCCGTTTTTCCGGGCGCCACGATGCCGGAAATTGATTTCGCGATGCTGTGAAGCCAGGAGCAACGGTCCACATGCGCCGCGTGGAGAGGTTGGTCGCTCTCTGGTCATTATAGGTTGTCCGGAGTCGGTAGACAACGAACGGCGCGGTTGCTTCCGGAAATCACCTCGCGGTGGTGAGTGTTTGGGTGGGGTTAATCGGGTTGTCCTCCACGAGGCTTCAGGGGACGACAGTCGTAGCGTGTCCGATGACAAGTCCACCCGGTCAGAAAATGGCGCGGGTGGTGGGGTCGCCGTTTTCTGATTCGTCTTGCACGTTTCGGACGGCACGCTACCATGAGATCTGTCGTGGGCCAGCGTGGCCGGACTTTCAGCGGACTTTGCTCAAGGTGGGCATCACGATCGCCACATCCACATCCACATCGGCACTGCCCTATTCTCACCTGAATCTGCGCAGAAACCCGTTCGGCGAGTTCTCCGCGGAAGAACGTGTTGCGTTGGCGGATGTCGACGTGGGTCAGTTCGACGCATTGCTGACAGATCCGACCGCCGCGCTCCAGTTCGTGGGGGAAAAGGGGTACGGAAAAACCACCCATTTGCTGGCCATCCGGGGCCGCTTTGCGGAGTCGGGATACGTGCACATTGCCGAAGGCCAACCCGCCTCGATTCCCGTTGGCCGCCCGCTGTTGATCGACGAGGCCCAGCGACTCACCTGGTGGCAACAGTGGTGCGTGTTCCGTGGTCGCGTACCCCTGGTGCTGGGAACCCATCGAGATTTCACCAGCCTGTTGCTGCGGGCCGGTCGGCGCGTGAGGACGATCGCTGTGCGGGATTGCATGGACCCTCCGCGCCTGGCGCGGTTGCTCAACGCGCGGATCGGCTGGGTGCAACGGGCTGACGGGCCGCTTCCCAGGGTCCGGGTGGAGACCGCGGCGCAGTTGTTACAACAATTCGGACCCGACATTCGCAGTATCGAGCACGAACTGTATGCGGTGTTTCAGAACATGAATCAGGGGATCCAGGATGTCTAAATGTGATATTGTCATTGAATTTGACCAAGCGGACCGGACGTATTGCGGCGGGGAGACGGTCAGCGGGATGGCCAGGGTTCAGGTCAACAAGGATCTGACCAGCCAGGGTATCACCCTGACCCGTTACTGGAAAACGCACGGTCGGGGAAACACCGACGCGGGGACGAAGCACGAGCAGACTCTTGCCGGAGAGAGCAAGTTGCGTGCGGGTGAGACTTTTGAATTTCCCTTTTCATTCGAATCCGAGTGCCAGCCCCTGACCTACCACGGGCACCACATTAACGTCGACCATTATGTGCGCGTCAACGTGGACGTTCCCTGGGCGTTTGATCCCAAGGCCGAGGAAGAGTACATCCTGCGTCCCGGCCGGCGACCGGAACAAATCAGGTATGGGTGGGACAAGATGGTCGGAGCCAGGGGGCAGTTGCAGACGCGGATCTCCCGTTGGCTAGCGAGCCTGTTCGTGATCGTGGTGGCTGGCGTGTTGGCGGTGGTGTTCCACTGGAAACCTCTCGAAATATTCCTACTGGGAGTGTTGCCCATGTTGGTGCTGCTCGGCCTGGTCCGATCTTTCTGGAAAAAACTGGTTTCTTCGCGGGTGGGGGAGGTGCAAATCGTGGTCCCGCGCGACATCACCGCCCCGGGCGAGCCGTGGTCCTGTCAATTACGTTTCACACCTCGTAAGCGTCTGGAGATCAACGGGATCACGGCCAAGCTGGAAGCGAGGGAATCGGCGGTGTCGAGTAGCGGAACCAAGACAAGGAGGTACCGGCGCACGGTTTTTGAGAAACTCTATACGATTCGACCCGCGGGAACATTGGCGGTCGGCATGCCGGTTGACGAACCGTTCTCGATCACTTTTCCCGACACCGAAATCTACACTCTCAGCAAGCTCAGTAACAACGTCCGCTGGTCCGTCCAATTCCGGATCGACATTGCTCGATCTCCTGACTGGACACAGGATCAATCCCTGTACGTCGTGCCCGCGGAATTTCTGCAGGAGCTCGACGACTCGCAAGTCAGTACGGTGGCCACCCCTCGCCCCGCAGCGACATTGACGGCTCCGGAGGATTCAAGTCGGGCCGGCCTGGACACGACGGAAAATCTTCTCGACCGCGCAGAACCAACTGCTGACGTGCCGGAGACTGCAGGTCCCCCGGCCGGGGACACGGTGGTCCAGAGCGAAACAACCCCGTTGGTTTCACCGCTTCTGGCGCTGGTGGAGGAACTCTCGCAAGTCCGATCTTTCGAGGATGAGCATGCGCAAATCATTCAGCGGTTGCAGGGCCAGGTAGTGGAGCTCACGATCGAGGTCGATCGGGTTGACTCGACCTACCGTTCGTCGATTCCCGATTCTCATGGCCGGGGTAAAACGATCACGGGGAGCATCGCCGGTAGCGAGCAGTCCGTGGAACTGTTGACGCGCAACGACAGCGACGTTGGCGACCTGGGGCGCGGCGAGCGGTGGCGGGGATTCGCCGTGGTGTCGGACTGGGACACCCTGTATAAACGTCTCAGAATGCTGGAGTCGCCGCGCAGCTGAAGAAGAGCGACTGCTTGTCTTGCTTGAATCATGTTGAAAGACTCGCCAGCGACCAGCTCCAACCGTTCGCTGTGCATCGCGTTTCCAGAGGCTGGTCACAGGAAAGCTTGGTAAATGCAGCACATTGCCTCCCAGTGTCTGTCGTTTTTCCGGGAACTGGAGTTCCTCACCTTTTCCAGGCCCCTGTTCCTGGCCTTTTTCATCCTCGTGTTCAGCGTCTATTGGTTGACGCCAAGTTACCGGCTTCGCAAGTGGTGGCTATTGGCATGCAGCTACACCTTTTACGCCACGTGGGACTATCGGTTCCTGAGCCTGATTCTGATTTCAACGCTGGTGGACTTTCAGGCGGTGAAGGGGATTGTCAGGGCCCGGTCGAACGTCGCGCGCCGCGCGTGGTTGATTGCCAGTTTAAGTTGTAACCTGGGGATTTTAGGGTTTTTTAAATATTTCCACTTTTTCGAAGAGTCCACGGTCCAGCTCCTCAACGCTTGCGGGCTGGCGGCCACCAGCTCGACGCTCCAGATCGTCCTGCCGGTAGGGATCAGTTTCTACACGTTTCAGACCATGAGTTACACGCTGGACGTTTTTTCCGGCAAGCTGCAACCGTGCCGACGCTTGCCGGATTTTGCCCTGTTTGTTGCGTTCTTTCCTCAACTGGTTGCCGGGCCGATCGTCCGCGCGAAAAGTTTTCTGCCCCAGCTCCTGACGCAGCCCAGCTGGCAGTCGGTACCGCTGCGGAGTTGTCTGACCTTGTTTCTTGTCGGGTTGATCAAGAAAAGTTGTATTGCCGACCAGGTGGCTGGGCACATTGATCCGGTTTTTGCGACGCCTGAACTTTATGCTGCCAGCGCCATCTGGTGTGCGGGGCTGATGTACGCCGTCCAGATCTACTGCGACTTTTCGGGTTACAGTGACATGGCGATCGCCTGCGCGGGATTGCTTGGTTTTGCGCTGCCGAAGAATTTCGACTTTCCGTATTTCGCGACGAATATTTCAGATTTCTGGCGGCGCTGGCACGTCAGCCTTTCCTCCTGGCTGCGCGATTACCTCTACATCCCGCTGGGGGGCAGCCGCGGACCGGCCTGGTACGTGGCCCGGAACCTGATGTTGACCATGTTGCTGGGAGGGCTCTGGCACGGGGCCCGCTGGACTTTTGTGATCTGGGGAGGCATGCACGGCCTGGCCCTGACGGTCTGTTGGTTCTGGCGTCGCTGGCAGCCGGACTGCTGCCCGGAAAAATTTTTGCGACTGCGACAACTGGCCTCGATGGCCTGTAACTTCTACTTTGTTTCGCTGCTGTGGCTGTTGTTTCGATGCGAGAGTTTTGAGACCGCCTGGTCCATCACGCAATCTTTTGTCCTCTGCAGTTCCGAGGGAGTTCGCCAGTTACCGTCCATTCTCTGGTTGGCGTTTGCGGTACTGGCTGCGCTGCATGCGGCCGCCTACCGCTGGCCGATCGAGAAGGTGGCGCACACCCTGCCCGACTGGTTGGTGTTCGTGCTGCTGCCGCTAGGATACCTGCTGGCCTTTGCCCTGGCCCCCGTCGGTGCGCCGCCGTTCATTTACTTTCAGTTTTAGCTGGCCGTCTGGGGGCTGGCGGGCCGTTGCGCTGAGGGCGACCTTGCTGGTACAGCACAAGATCAGCCTGCAGCAGCGCCACCAGCGGATGGCGGCCGCTGGCGCGGGCAAGTTGCAGGGCTGTCTCTACGGTTTCCAGCGACTGGTCAAATCGTCCCGCCCCGGCATAAGCGGCCGCCAGGGTGCGCAGGCAGGCGGGATTTTTTTGTGCGGTCAGTTCGCAGGCCCGCTCGGCCAGGCGTACGGCCTGGGCCGCGTCGCGCAAGTCCTGCCGCGCGTGGGTGGCGTAAATCCATGCCAGTTGTCGCATGGCTTCCGCGAAGGTGGGGTTGTGTTGGATCGCCTTGTCGAAGTAGGCGATGGCGTCTGCGGGCCGATCCAGGCGCAACATCAGCTGTCCAAGTTGGTGATGGGCTGCAAATTCGTCAGGTTGTAACCGGACCACGTGGTCGAAATGCTGCACGGCTTGCTGCAGTTGGCCCCGCATCTGGAACAGGAGCCCCAAGTTGAAGTGGGATGAGGGTATTTCGGGGTCCAGTCGCAGCGCGGCCTGGAATTGCTCGGCCGCCGCCTGGTGTTTGCCTTGCCTGACCAGGGCGGCTCCCAGGTTCGTCCGTGCCAGGAGGAATTCGGGATCGAGCCGCACTGCTTCGCGAAGATGCGAGACGGCCTCCTGATCCTGTCCCTGAGCCAACAGGCTGTCACTGAGTCCCAGCAGTAGGGAAGGCGATGCGGGATCCAGACGCAGGGCCTCCCGGAACAGGAGTTCTGCTTCGGCGTGACGGCCCTGGCCCTGCAGCGTGAGCGCCTGCCAGGTGAACGTTTGCAGATCGCTCAACTGGCCGCTGTCGGCCTGTTCGAGTCGGGTTTCCAGGGCCGCCAGGGCCGCCGCGCCGGGGGACTCGATCCAGCGCAGTTCGGCCAGTTTGTTGGTCACAGCCCGGGCCACCAGCGCGTTTCCCAGCGGGTTGAAGTGGTCCGAGAAGACCGTCCGCAGTTCCCGGGTCGAAAAATCTACGAAGGCGGGCTGCAAATCGAGAAAGGCGTAGTCCAGTTCAGCCGACCAGGCGGCAAGCTGATCACGCAGTGGGATGGTTGCGGCGGAGTCGTCGGTGTACAGGTTGGCCGGGATGAACATGATCAGCATTTTTGCGCCGCACGCGCCGATCTCCCGGCGCATCTCACGGACGATGGCGCGCGTCAAGCTCTGTTGTGTGGCGCGATGTTCGCCGGAAGCCAGTTGTTTCATTCCTGATCCACGACGAAATCGCTGCTGCAGCCAGTGCCAGGCGTAACTGGGCGGATCGCGGTGCTGGTATTGTGACAGCAGTTCCGTCGGGCTGGGAACCGGCACGTTGTTCAGTTGCAGTTCATCGTTGACGAGCTGAAAGCGCGGTTTGGCGAAATCACGAAAAGAGAGCAGCACCCAATCGGCGGTGTCCTCGTACAAGCCCACCACGACAATGTCAGGCGCGTACTTGACACCTTCATCCTGAAGTTTGAGGAGTTGCTGATCGATGCCATAGGCGAAGACTCCCAGGTTGACCACTTCGCAACCGCTGAGAGTTTCGTCCAGGACCACCGGCCAGATTTCGTCATCTTCTCCGCCAAAGCCGAACGTGTACGAATCACCCATGGTGATAATGCGTTGCTGTCCGGTGGGCTTGGTGTACGGAATTTCGTGGAGGCTCCGCAGGCCGCGGGAGTTTGTCGATACCGGGGGGTGGTGTTCCGTTCTGGCCTTGACCAGGTTGGGTCGCGGTGCCCATCCCAACCGCTGGTCATGTCGCCCCAGGTTGCCGAAGAGCTGTGGCGATTTCTTTGTATCGCCAGTCGGAGTTTGATGGGCCTCCAGCCAGCGTCGCAGGTAGGGGCCCTCACGGGCGCCGAAGGCCACGTACAACGGTGCGCCGCTGACCTGGTAATAGACCCGTGTTAAGCCTTCGGCCAGCAGCAGCGCAGTGGCGGCCGTGATCGCACCGAGTCCGATTTTTGTGATCAGGCCACTGGGCATGCGGATTGACTCCGTTGCGCATCGTTTTCCGGCGTCAGCCGGCCGGAGAGGCGGACGCGTGTTTTGCATCCACTCAACAAGTGTAGTCCATCAGGTGGCACTTGACAGAGGAGGGTCTTGGGCCGTCTTAGGGCTGGCCCAGGTGCCGGACGATCCAGGCGGTGACCTGCGGCCGGATTTCCGCGGAGACCAAAACGGATCCCGTCAGCAGTCGTGGGAATTCGGACGCTGCTTTCCTGCGGGCCACTGATCGTGACACTGTCGTCTGGCTGTCCGGACGAACTTTCCGGGAGAGTCCACAACAACAGGAGGAACGTAAAACAACGGATCGGGTGAGTGAACGGAGTACACATGACCAGGCTGAGGCCGCTTTTGGAAACAGGACTTGCGGGGATTGCGAGTTTGCGTGGGGAGGCTGGACTGCCTTCCACTCGAACGGTATCAGGATAACATGTCGAACCGGGTTGAACGAAGATCTGGCCACCAGTTAAGCGGGCAACATGTGCAGCAGGTTCTGTTGCCACGAGGTTCGTGTGGGACTGAAACGAGTGGTTTGGACCGAAGGAACCAGCGGCCCCACTTGCCCCGCTTGGTTCCGGTCCGTTGTGTGGGCGTGACGCCTGCCGCGACCGGTCGCGACACTGGACGACGGGACACCGATCGCCACACGCGAAATTGCGCTGCGGGAGTCGCTGTTGTGCCGGCGCGCAGCGTTTCTCGGCTGGCAAAAGATGCAAAAAGTCAACACGAGTCCTTGGTTTTGTCGAGGTCTCGGTCGGACGGATCAGCCCTTACACGTGCCAGGTCGCGTGACCCACGCAAACGTGCGCAGGGTTGTGGCAGGACACGGTTTCATGGTCCTCAAGCGGAAATTATTCTTGACACGATCCAGCTTCAAATCAGACTGAAACTTGTTGCCTTGTTAATGAATTGTAGCGCCTTGTATGTCTCTTGAATCGTCGTGGACACTGGGAAAGCTGCTGTGACAAAGGAAAGTATCATTCTGTCAATTTGCGTTGTCGGATGAGGCATGCGGTAGAGGACTGCAGGGGTGTTTTCGCGGGGAAACCGGCGGTGCCGGTGACGCCCGCTGGGGAAAAGCAGGAGCGACGTACAACGACCAGAAACTAGCACGGTGTGGGTGGAGAAGTGTTTCTAAACGGTGAGCGATGAAGAAACAACTACGAATCTTCGATAGGAGAAGTGCTAGTGAATATTCTCAATACCCGTGTTGCGCAGACCAGTAGGGGGGCAGGCTACGTGGCCGCTGACCGGTTCCCGGCTTGTGGAAAGTCTGGGCCGAAAAACGGTTGGATAGTTGAATTCCCACGAGGCAGGTGCCGTTCACGTGTACTCTGGAGCGTCCTGGTTGTAGCGTGGTTGCTGGCGCAGTCGGTCACGGCAGACGCCTCTCCCATCGTGTTCGATATTCTGCCCGGAGGAACGGCGACGGGGTTTGCCTCGCTGGGCGGATCACCGATTGCCGATTTTGTCTTTTCAAGCGTTAGTGGATCGGTGACTCTGGATTCCTCGACCAGTGAGTTTCTCCAGGTCGACGTGATGATCGGCGGTTCAAATTCGGTAACGCTGAGCACTCCCTACGGGGGCTACGACGAGTTTCGGATCGCCGGCGGCGATTTGGACTCCAGCACGGGGTTCGGCAGTTCGGTGGTGACGGAAACTGCCGGGACGTTTCATATGACCACGGGGCCTGTGACGGTGGAAACGGAATGGGACAGAGGCGATTCGACGGGGGCGAATCTAGCGAGTATTGCAACGTACACGTTTGACCCTGTCGATGTGCTGGCCCTGGCAACGCCCCTGGCCAGTGGAAACGTGCTGGTTCAGTTGAATACGATTCTGGCGGTGATTGATCCGGCAGTCTTTTCTTTGGCCAGTCCCGAGACGCAGAATCTGATCACCATCGGGGACTTCAGTTTCGAAGCGGCACCCGTTCCGGAACCTGCGGGACTGCTGCTGCTGGCCTGCGGAGTCGCACTTGTGGCGGCCGGCGGTCGGAGACGACAGTCGTGACGAGTCGTTTGGATTTACTTCGGAGTGGCCGTTCTGTGGTGTCCCGGCAGTTGCTGCCGGGGTGGTGAACTCGGCATTTGGTCCCTTTCAGCGCCATCTCTGGCAAGCCGGCAGCCCGCGGGATGTTTCGGGGGTCCGGGCCGCATTGAAAAGGATGCCATGCTTGGCGGCAGGCAATGCCGGTCCCCTTTTCGCAGCCAGAGAAAGCTGTCAGCCGGGCGAGTGATCTCGACCTGGAACCGTCAGTCGATAGAATTTGGGTGAGGGAAGGTGGCGGTCCGCTGGACTGCTCCTCGTCGGTGGTTGGCTGTCTCGGTTCGGGGGGAATGATGCTCTCACAAATCTGGCGGTTCGCGGGCGCGTTCGCGCTGATTTTGGGGATTGCCGTGACGGCCGGAGTGCTGGTGGCAGCGGAACCGTCCCGGCCGGAAAATGGCACTCCGGCAACCCGTCTGAATCTACCGACCAAGACCCTGGGCGGCGCGCAGTTCTGGGGTGACCTGCGGTTCTTTCATGGCTGGCGAATCCAGCAACATGTGCTGACCGGGCATTACCGGCTGATCGATCCGACCGACGTGCGTATCACCTGGGGGAACCGCGCCGCGTGTGAATCCCGTTTGGCTGCAATTGGTGCAAAACAACAACTCGGCCCGATGTCCGGTACGGCGGTTATCGTTCTGCACGGCATCATCCGCACTTCAAAGTCGATGCAGCGGATGATGGTGGCGTTGAAGGAGGACGGGTACACGGTGGTTCCGTTTGACTATCCCAGCACGCGCGTGCAGATCCAGCAGTCGGCCGATTATTTGCAAGAGGTGGTTGCGGGGTTGGAGGGGATCGGGCAGATTCATTTCGTGACCCACAGCATGGGGGGCCTGGTCGTTCGCGACTGGGCCGGGCGACACGGCGATTCCAGGGTCGGCCGGTTGGTCATGCTCGGCACTCCCAACCTGGGAGCCCAGATGGCCGATCGGTTGGAGGCCAACCTGCTGTACCGTTTCCTCTTTGGGCAGTCGGGACAGCAATTGGGCAGTGATCCGCAGGGCTTTGTCACATCGTTACCGACACCCGAGTTCGAGTTTGCCGTGATTGCCGGGCAGGCCGGAAACCCGGAGGGATACAACCCGCTGGTTCCCGGAGACGATGACGGCACCGTGTCGGTGGCCAGCACGAGGTTGCCCGGTGCGACCGACTTCGTCGCGGTGGAGGGGTTGCACAGTTTCCTGATGAACCACCCGGAGGTCATTGACTCCACCCGCCGCTTTTTGAAACGGGGCTGCTTACGAAAAAACGGCCAGCGGCAACCGATTGTGGCCGCTGCCGTTCAAGCCGGCCGCCAGTAGTGGTGAGCGGAGAGGATGACCCGGTCTGTTCAGCGAATGAACCGGGGCCGGTCGGACCGGCAGGGTCCTGGCCAGAGGCATTTTTTTTATTGGTCTACGGGTAAACTTTGGCGATCATCAGGCCCGCCCGGAGGCCACGGTTGTCGTGATTGGCCAGGACATACTGGTGGGATCATTTTCGACTTCACGGAGGGTAAAAATGAGTTATCAACGTCTGCTTGCCCTGGCAACTGTGTGTGCCGTCGGTGCTTTTCTGACGATTGTGTTGCGGCTGGCTCATCCTCATCACCGTCAGGTGGCACTGGTGATCTACGGGATCGGGTGGATACCTTTTATCCTTTCGATTCGAAAGTTATGGCTGACTTTTGACGGGCAGAGCTGGCGGATTCTCCGATGGAAGATCCACATCCTGGTCGGCCTGGCGTTTTTGTTGTTTGGCTGGGCGTTCAAGGTGCTGATTCCGGTGGAAAAATCACCCTTGCTGGGCGTGGACCTGAAGCAGTTGGCGACCATCATGAGTGCGGACCGGCAACAATTGGCCTTCATCGACAGCAAGATGCAGGCCGCCCTGGCCGATCTGCAGGAGCATCCACTGGTCGAAGCGGAGCAACTGTCGACCGGGGAGTCGCTGGAACTGGGAGCCGCGTGGGCGCGGTTTGTGGAGGCAAGTTTCGAACTGGACTTATTGAAGGTTCGCTATCGCGCTTTCTATCAGGTCAACGGCTTCACGCATCCCCAACCGCATGCTGAAGCATTCTTGATTGCCTTCAGCTCGCATGTCAGCCAGTATCGGGCCGCGGCGCTGGCGACGGCGCGAATTGGCGACTACGAGACCGCCAAGAAACTGCTGGACGATGCGCATCCGCAGTTGGGTCTCCCGGCGGGCAGTTTTACCCGTGTGCAGGTGATGGTCAGTCATCCGGACGAAATTTTGCGGTTGAATGCCGGTAGGGCCTACCTGCTGCTGATGAAGCCTCGTTTGGATGACGATGATCCGGTGGTGCTGCGGACCGACAGCCAGATCACGGAGCTCAACCAGTTGGTGCTGACCGACCCGAGCCTGTTTGTGACCAACCCGCTGGACGTGCTGGAACAAAAGGCCTCGGCCGCCTGGTTTCCGGTCCAGAAGAGGGTGGCCCTGGGAATGGCCTCGGTCCGTACCGTGTCACGGGACTATTTTATTTCTCCTGCCGACCTGGAGGCTGAAGCGGGCAGCCTGTACCCGGGGGATATCATGCTCACACGCCGGGAATGGCATCTCACGAACCTGGGGATTCCCGGCTACTGGACGCACGCGGCACTCTACATCGGGTCGCTGGAACGGATGGACGAGTATTTTGCGGACCTTGCGGAGCTGGACGGACATTTACCGTCTTCCAAGATTCAAGAGCGGTTTCCCGCGGTCTATGACAAGCTCCGCCAGAAAGATGCCGCGGGCAACCCACCGGCGGTGATTGAGGCGCTGCGTCCCGGGGTGATTGTTCAGTCGTTGCAGGACTCTGCCTGTGCCGACTCCCTGGCGGTGCTGCGTCCGCGGGTGAGCAAGGCGGATCGCTGGTATGCCGTGCTGGCGGCCCTGCCACACCATGGAAAGCCCTACAACTACCAGTTCGATTTCCGTACCGAAACGGCGCTGGTCTGTTCGCAATTGGTGCACAAGGCCTACGAGGTGGTGGAGGGTCTGCAGTTGGAGCCAAAGATGAGTGGTGGGCGTTTGCTCCTTTCACCTAACGAGATTGCCATCAAGTGTGACCGGGAGATGGACCAGGAAGATGCTCAACTGGAACTCGTGCTGTTCCTTGACGGGGCCGCGGTGGGTCAGGTCGTCAAGCGAGACGCCGAAGCGTTTCGTAGCAGCTGGTCCCGCCCGAAGTGGCACATTGTTCTGCACGATGAAGCGGATTGATTCAGGCCGCACAAAAAAACAGGTTTTCATCGTTTGAAAGCTTTGCGGCGGGTGGCGCTGTCTGTTAGAATTTTTGTTGAGGCCGTTTTGCAGGCAATCACTCAGCGCGGAGATCGACTAAGACAAGCCACCGCCAGACAACTTCAAAGGACGAATATTGATGCAGGTACGATCGGAGCGACGAAATGACTTCTCGCCGCGCGGGTGGCTCAGATTAACGGTCCGCGCAGTGGTCCTTTTCAGTCTGACAGGTCTGACCGTCGCGGTTCAGGCCGAAAAGCAGACGAGCACGTCCCCACAGATCATCACTCTCGTGCCCGGGGAGCCATCTGCCACGATCGAGGAAGGTCTTTTTGGCTACCTGATCGAACCCTACGGCCGCAACGTGGAAGGGATCTGGGTGGGGGAGGACTCGACGATTCCTCACCAGGAAGGTTTCCGGTTGGACACGCTGCAGGCGTTTCGGCGGTTGGGTCCGACCGTGGTCCGTTTTCCGGGCGGAACGTATGCCGAGACCTACCATTGGGAGGATGGAATTGGCCCCCGTGCCGAGCGACCGCGGACCTTTAACTACTATTGGGGCGGCGAGGAAGACAATCATTTCGGTACGGGGGAATTTCTCCGCTACTGCGAACTGGTGGGCGCGGAGTCCTGGATCAAAGTCAACCTGCTCACGGACGACCTGGGGGATGCTCTCAAGTGGATGCAGTACTGCAACTACGAAGGTACCACGCATTGGGCGAATCTCCGTCGCGCGCACGGACATCCCGAGCCGTACGGCGTCAAGTACTGGTCGACGAACAATTCGGCAACGGATGCATTTTCTCCGGAGCGCTACGCGGAACTTGTCAACCAGTGGACTTTTTTCATGCGGCAGGTGGATCAGCAGAGCAAGCTGGTGGTCCGCGGCAACGACCCCACCTGGAACGAAAGGTTCGTGGCCCGATATGCCGACCTGAGGAAGTCGGGTGATACCAGCCGGGACCCCCTGTTTCATTACCTGGCCCTGTTCTATCCGGGAAGCGACAAGGCGCTGACCGGCACGGCCGGTCTGCTGGACCGGTACCTGGGCGCCAACCGGACGGATGTGGTCGTGGAAGAGTGGGTCGTGCGAGGCAAGTCTTTCTGGTCTCCGCCCCCGGGCTGGAAGTTTTCTTATCCGATGGAATATCACGATCCCGGCTTCCATGAATCGCATGTTCATGTGAAGCAGGCCCTCGACACGGCCGTCCAGTTGCATCGCTTCATGAAACATGCCGATCGGGTGAAACTGGCAACTTTTCTCTACGGTCAGAATCTGTGGGGCGCCCTGATCCGGACCGACGGACCACGCTTTCACCTGACTCCCAATTACCATACGTTTGACCTGCTCAAGCAGCACAAGGGGGCCCGCCTGATCGGGGTCGAAATGGACCCGGCGTCCGGCCTGAACGTGGTAGCGTCCACCGACAAGCAGGGCCAGCGGGTCACGGTTTCTGTGATCAATCGCGGAGAGGAAAAATCTGTGGAGGCGCTCCTGCGGATCAGCGGTTCTACAGCCGGGCCCTTGACGAAGGCGAGTGTCATGGTGCTCACCGGGGACCCGGCGGACGAAAATACCTTCGACAGGCCGGACAAGGTTCAGCCAACAGCAGGCCGGGCGCAGCGAAGCCCCGCTGGCTGGCACCTGACGTGCCCGCCCGCTTCCCTGACCGTGGTGACGCTTGAGGGCGGGTAACGGTTGGTCGGCCCGCTAGGCGGTCAACTCCCAGGTGGCCTGTCGCAGCACGGCGAACGGTGAACCCTGCATGACCTCGTACCAGACGCTCACCAACAGCCCGTTGTCAAGCTGCACGGTCGATGGGTATCCCATGTCGCCTCCGGGCGCGTCGTCGTTGATGATCAGCGGCTCGGACCAGTTGCGGCCATGATCATTGCTGACCCGGGCCTGGTTACCCAGGGGTTTGGCGCGATGACCGAAGGTCATCAGCAGACGATCGTCGGCCAGGCGGAGCAGGTGGGAGGGGTAACCGAAGACCCCGATTGAGTGTGGTACGGACCAGGTCTTGCCGCCGTCGGTCGATTCGGTCTGCAGCGACTCGCGTAGGTTCTGTGGGTTGTGGTTGCGAATCTGGGCGACGATCGAGCCGTCGGCCGCCTCCACCGCGTGCAGTTCATGGTATTCCTTGTGCTGATCGCCGGCCCGGGTCGGGATTTCCGCCAGCCAGCGCCAGCTTTGTCCGTCGTCGGTTGATTCGCAGACGCCGATCCGGTCGGACCCGTGCCAGAGTTCCTTGCCGGCATAGAGCTGCCGCCCGTCAGAAAGTTGAATCGGGCCGTGCGGACTGTTGACCACTGAGTCATAACGGCCGGACCAAGTCAGGCCCCCGTCGGTGGAACGGACCATCCAGTGTCCGAGCAACTGGTCCTGTTGCTGGTCGCTCACGCTGTTGTGGGCGGCCTGCCAGCGCCGCTGCCGCGCGGCGTCGTCCGCCGGGGGCCAGTGCCGTTGGGTCTTGTATTCCCTGGAGGTGAAGGAGGTCACCAGGAGTGTTCCCTGGTCGGTCTCGAGGACGCCCGCGTCGCGATCGTCGATCTCGCAGTCCATCAAGACCCGTGGCCAGGTCCAACTCTGGCCGTCGTCGTGCGAACGCATCATCTCCACCCGGCCGAAGGGGCAGACGTGCGACTCGCGGCCACCGGAACAGACGACCAGAAGTTGCCCGTTGTTTCGCCGCGCAAGCGTGGGCCAGCCATGATACAGCCCGGGCTGCTGGCTGATCACCTTGATGTCGTGGACCCTCGCTTGCGGGGCTGCCGATGCTTGGCTTGCCGGTTGCAGAGCAAGTGTGGCGAACGCGGCGCTCGTCTTCACGAGCATTGCACGGCGGTCGATGTTTTGCATTATCTTTCCCTTTTTTTGCGCTGTTGATTCAATCGAAGTCGACCCGTGGCTGACTGGTCTAGGTTCTCATTCTCCTCGCAGCAGGACCGGTCAACAAGTAGCGCCCGCAGTCGAAAGAGACGTTTCAAGCCGGGGGAACCGCGTCGGCCCGCTGTGTGTTAGAGGCTCCCGAGAGTCTGCGCGCCCGCATTCGACTGGCCTGGGATGACCGCCTCGTGTTGCGGAGCAACGATGAACCACCGCTGGATCTCGGACACCAGGATAACTTCGACGAACGCCTGCTGGAGTTGCCGTCGCGCAAGGGAGGAAACGTGGTGGACGTTGCGCTCAGCAATACCGGGAACTTCAATCACGGTGGCTGGGCGTTTTCGTTTCACGCGACGACGGCCGGGGGCGCGATGTTGATCCCGCGGGCACGCCGAGAAGTGGAGCCCTGTGATGGTGCAAGTCTGACGATGCTGCGGCGGCCTTTTGTCGTCAGCGGAGCATGTTAAACCTGCCAGGCACACTGGCCAGCATCAGGGCGAGGACTGCAAGCAGGGTGGCGGTCGGTTCGGGAACCGGCACGGTTCCGTAACCGATCGCATTGAAATTGGCCGTCAACGCATTGTAGTCGCTCAGGTCGATATCCGCGTCTCCGTCGGAGTTGGCGTTGTCCCAGAAGTGGGGAGCCCGGATGCCATTCGGGTCAAAGTTAGCCGCCAGGCGGTTGTAGTCCGTCAGATCAACGTCACGGTCCAGGTCGGTGTCACCACGCAGGTAAGCTGACCCGTGACCATTGTCGGTGGCGGCCTGCGCGAGCCACTCCGAAAGGTCTGCTGCGTCAAGCGTGCCATCGTCAACCAGGTCGAATTTTTCAGTGGATGCTGAGGTGGCGACTCCTGTGACCAGGTTGCCTGCCTGAAACATGAGGGTGATATCGGAGGTGCCACAAGCACCGTTGCTGTCAAAGTCACAACCGAGGGCTAAAATCCAGCCCTGGGCAACAGGATCAAAGGACGGGGGAAGCTGGGTGCTGGCCTGGTAGAAAGGACTGCCGGTGGTGGTTTCCAGGTACAGCGTGCTGGTCAAATTGGTCGTGGTCAGGTCCGCGCCGCTCAGGTTGGCGCCGGTCAGATCCGTGTAGGACATGGAGCTGTCGTTCAGGATCGCATCGGTCAGGTTGGCACCCGTGAGGTCAGCAAAAATCAGGTCTGCACTTGTCAGGCTGGCACCGGTCAGGTTGGCGCCGGTCAGGTCGGTGCCTTCCAGAGTCGTGCCGACCCCCACTGCATCGGTCAGATTCGCCGAGGACATGTACGCGTATTCCAGGTTCGTTCCTGTCAGGACCACGTCCGTCAGATTCGCGTCGGTCAGTTCGAGTTCACCCAGGTACGCATCGGTCAGGTCCGCCCCGGCCAGGTTACCCCGGGTCAGGTAGGCGTAGGAGAGGGTCGCGCCAGTCAGGTTGGCGTTGGGTAGGACAGCGTCGACCATATTCGCGATTGTCAGGTCCACGCCCGTCAGGTTGGCGCCTGTCAGATCAGCATTGGTCAATTTTGTGTTGAACATGTCTGACCCTGTCAGGGTGGCGCCGATCAGGGTGGCGCCTGTCAGGATGGCATTCCTCTGATTCGTATTGGTCAGGTTCGCGTTCGTGAGGTTTACACCCGCCAGGTCTGAATCGGCCAGTTTCACGTTTGTCAGGTTCGCATCAGTCAGATTCGCATCGGTCAGGGTTGCGCCACCCAGGACCCCGTCGGTCAAGGTTGTGCCGATCAGGTCCGCGTTGGTCAGGTTAGCGGCCCACATGTTCGCGTTGGTCAGGTCCGCGTGACTCAGGTCTGCGCCCGTCAGGTCCACGTTCCGGAGTCTCGCGGATTCCAGGTTGGCGTAGGACAGGCTCGCGCCGATCAGACTTGCGTTGGGCTCAAGATTATTCCCGACGTAGGAATGAGGATTGCCATACGGGTCCAGGATCGGATCGACAATCGTCCCGTTCACGCGCTCGTAGCTGGCCCCTTTCGCGTTGGAAACTGTGGCCAATGAAAGAACCAACAGCAGGCAAAGCTTACGCATGACGACTTTCGAATGATAGAAGATTGGAATGAGGCTGCGTGACTTCGGAGCCAACTCGTACTCAGCCAGTTGTTATGTTAACACCGTTTCAAACGAGAAGCAAAGTATTGAAAGAAATGACTGCAAGGACGGCTGGTATCGGTCAGTTCGGGCCAGCGACCAACCGCAGGATCTTATCGGCTGGTATCAGCAGTCCGTCCGTGTCAAAACGTCGCAGACTCTTTGCATCAAGGTAACAGACCAACAACAGGAACAGCGCGAGGTGGCGGGACTGAGCCGGGATGATAATGAACAGCCGCTTCCACGCCGGTCGAACCATCCTGGCGTTCGTCGGGGAGATCGGAGGCAGGGGATCCCCTGTTGCTGTTGACCACCGGTGCTGGCTATCGCAGCGTCGCGGCAGCTGCCTGGAATCGCAAGTGTTGGGCTGCTGATTCAGCCGGACTAACTGCGGCAGGCAGCGAGTGGTTGTTGATTGGCGCAAGTGAAAAGTGACTCGGATCTCCGACCGGTTACGATTCCAGCAGAGAATAAAGCCCGCCACCATCGTGTTTGATTTTTCCCTGTTTAGCCAGTTCCTGCCAGACGGCTTTGGAGAACTGGTTCGGAGGTGTGATGGCAACGATGCCGGACTGCTGACCGGCGGACGTGGCCCCGTAGCCCATTCGGGATTCGTCATCCAATCGCGTTAGCCGGAGGCGTTTACGGAATGCTTTCAGGGCCAGGCGGAGTTCCTCTTTGGAGGGGGGTTCGGGGGCGGTAGCGTCTGCGGAATCGACCATGGCCTGTTCGTCTCAAAATTCGCTGGGGGTTACATGCCGGGGTGGAAAGTTATTTCCCACCACGACCGCTGGTGCCACGCGGCGTGAGTATCAACTGAAAGTAGCCTCATCAGTAACTGCCAGTTGAGCATCCCGAAATCGTCATGATCCGTCAAGCCGGGGTCAGCTGAGCAGCAGGTGGATTCCAGTTTCACCGACTCCACGTCCCGCGCAACACCTGGTTCGCCCGCATCTTTAACTTTCGCTTAATATTTCTTTTGTGCTGGCGCCGTAATCCTCGAGCGAAATTTTACCAAGGACATATTTTGTGGCGCAGATATGCAGTTGCAGTCGCTGCTTGCCACTGCTGGGCAACCGGCCGCTGGCGGCGATGGACGCAAAGCAGGTCGCACCTGACAATAAGAACAGGGCCATTGCGGAGGAGGGTTCGTTATTGAATCTGAAGAGTCCAGGAAATGCACTGGTAACGGCCGCCAGGACAAAGACCAGACACGAGAATCCGGCGAGCCAGCGGAAAATCGGCCTGGCAGCTAGTTTTCGGTTCGATGCCACGGTTCACCTTCTTGGCTGGATTAGAATCGATTTGCGATGCTGACCCGCTTCGGTCTTTCGGCCACGGTGAAACGGGGTCCGGATGGAAGTTGCATCATTCCCGTTCCGGTCCGGTCGACAGGTACGGTCGACCGGAACCGGGTTGCGGGATGTTGTTATTTTCGGCGACAGAAGACCATCACTCCCATCGTTCCCAGCATCAAAAGTCCCAGGCTGCTCGGTTCAGGAACCGGGATGCCAATGATGCTGCCCGAGGAATCACCACCTAACAGGGAACCGCCCGCTACTCCGATGGACGTCAATTGGGCCGCCATACCAGTCGCTGCTCCGGGAGCGAAGTCCTGAATGCTGAACGTCCAGGTTTCGTTCGGTTCAAAAATACCGTTGGCGTTGATGCTCTCGGAGATTAAGGGTTTGTTGACCCCCAGGTCGTCGATACGGAACGCAAGCCCGTAACCGTAGTCTGCAAAACCCAGCTGGGATACCGTCCCATCTACATTGCTTAAGAAAGTGTTGGGATTGCCCACGTACCAGAGTTCTCTGAACGAGCGAGCCGGTTGGGTGAGATTCGTGATGTCCACAATGGCGTCTGGTACGTCGGGGTCGTCTGTCGCTTGGCAAGAGCTCCAGTGCTCTGCGTAGCTGTAGGCGGCAATTTCTTCGTCCTTTGGGAAAGGGCCGGTGATGCCGACGATGGCTCCTGACGATCCGATCCCCAGTTCATCGACGCGCTCCGGAACGAAGAGTACGTCACAGGGTTCCAGATTTTGGTGGCTGACGCTGACGGGTACCGCGAAGGCGGGAACCGCAAACAGGGATACGAGGACTCCAATCATCAGTAGGTTGGTTGGAAACGAGGATTTCATAATGGACCTTTCCTTCCTGTGGGTTGTTAAAATATCCTTCCACATCAATGAGCGAGTGTTAGTGGTTGTAAGTCAAAACAGGTGGTGCAGCGTTCAGTGCCCTAATTGCTGCAACCGGCGTTGTTCGTGTTGAAAATAGAAGATGGTGGTACGTCATTCCTGTTCATGTAACGAACTCGAAAAAAATCTGAGTTAGCCGCGGTTTTGCGTCAAAAGTCAATCTGGGAAGACTGGTGGAGATCCTGTAGGGCTTTTGGTGCTTTTCCCCTACGAATTACTACGCACGCATTGCCTCGATCCTGCGCTGTTGAAAAATTTATTTTGTCCTGCGCAGCCGGGACGGGCCTGCGCCGAGGGGTTCCGGAGAGCCCGGAAGCGAACAACATCGCTGTTGGTGAAGAACTTCAGCACCGTGGTGGCGAAATGTGTTTATTTCGACTTGTTGTGATGGCTCACTTCTTCGTGCTTGTCCTGTTGTCTTTCAGTCGGGTTCTGTGCCGGCTGGCTGACTGCCAGGTGCATCTGTTTGATTTCCTGCAGAGCGGTGAATTCAATACCCGGGAGGGCGCCTTTCCCGGATCGGCTTTGGTCTGTTGGAGGACGTTCGATAGGCAAGGCTTCCTGCCGGAAAACGGGATCAATGCGTGGAAACCCTGTTGGCAGCACTGTTTGATTCCCACGTCGAAGGAGCCATCGTCTGAAAGTCATCAGGGCCCGGTTTGAGTTGCAGGCTGCACCGACGTAGTGTGTGAGTTCGCAGGAGACGGAAAATATGTTGAATTATCACCACGGGATCGATACCAAAGAATTCCAGCGTGTTATAATCGCGGTACAGAAAAAGTGGATCGGCTTCCACCTCCAACCAAAAGGGAAATGCCGGATCACTTGGGAAGTTGTGCCGCAAAAAACGTTTGAGTCACTAACACGCCGGGCGGATCCTCGCGAGCAAAGACGCCTCGCGACCAGTAGCCGCAGGAATTAGAGGCTGGCAGTACGCCGGGTGTGGTTCACATACCGACGATCAGGCGATGTGACGAAAATCGAGTGGCTCGCGTCGTGTGGTCGGTCGTTTGGGCTGGATTGTCGTTGATGTGTGTTTTCACAGCCAGTTGACAAGGCGGCCAGGAAAAAATGGAGTGCGCGACGTGAATCTTTGGTTCAACAAGCTCGGTCGGCGGGGTAAGACCGTGACGGGCAGAAGATCTTCTGGCGGTAATGCCACCGCAGCGGCACGTACTCGCGCTGTTCGCAGCAATTTGTCGGTGCAGGGATTTGAAATCCTTGAGGTCCGTGATCTGCTGGCTTTCTCGCCCTTTGCCACGGTTGGCGGTGGCTCGGCCACCTGGGCGGATTACAACAATGATGGCTTTACCGACGTGCAAACGGGTGGTGAGGGTTTGTGGCGCAACGATGGTGGGACGGGTTTCACCAATGTGGGCGGGGGGTTGAACGTTGGAAGCTGGGGCGACTACGACAACGATGGGTTCATTGATTACGTGCTTAAGGATGCGCCTTACGTCTATCGTAACCTCAACGGCACCGGGCAGTTTGCTTCCAAAGAATTTCCACTTTTTAGTCCCGGTCCCCATGAAGCGGTCACCTTCTTTGACATCGAAGGTGACGCCGATCTTGACATTTACCTCGTCGGCTACGAAGTGGATTGTTGTTGGTCCGCTCGGAAGGACGACGTCAATATCTATAACAGTGATACGGGTGAATTTGAGGGGAACTGGACCTCGCCGGGAGCCCGGGAGGGAAGGGGGGTTACGCCCCTCGATTTCAACGAAGATCAGAACATCGATATCTACGTGACGAACTACCGCCTGCAACCCAACTATTTGTGGCAAAACGACGGCTCCGGAGACTTTAACAACTTTTCCAACGTCGCTAATTCCCTGGGAGCCACGGGAGGGAACGGTCATGGCGGTGGCTCGGCCGCGGGCGATTTCAATAACGACGGGCACATGGATATCTTTGCCCAGAACTTTTCTCATCCTGGCCAACCTCAATCCCGTTTCCTGATCAATCGCGGCCCGGAAAGTAATTACAGCTTTGAAAACCGAGGCGCCAGCGGTGTGGGGTGGGTCGAATCCTACCTCACGTCAGCCTTTGGTGATGTTGACAATGACGGTGATCTGGACCTGTGGATCACCGCTGTTTACGGAGAAGCGGCGCGGCTTTATTTAAGCAATGTCAGCCAGGGTTCCTTCAGTTTCACCAGCGCGGCCTCCAGTATGGGGCTCGGTGGTGTCGGTCCCACGACGCAGGCCGCCTTCGCCGACATCGACAACGACGGTGATCTGGACCTGCTCACCAAGGAAGGGACGGTTTACGCGAACGACGCTGCGCAAACGTCGTCCAATAACTGGTTGCGTCTCAAAATGGTGGGCGACGGCGTCAACGTCAACACGACGGCGTTGGGGACGGTGGTGAGGGCCGATCTTGGTGACGGGTCGATTCTCATGCGTCAGGTAGAGGGGGCAACGGGCCGTGCTAACCAGAACGAGCAGACGTTGCATTTCGGGCTGGGTTCTTTCACCGGAAAGGTTCCCCTGGAAATCACCTGGCTCGACGGCAGTGTGCAAACGCTGGAAGTCGATCCCAATCAGACCGTTGAACTGAGCTATTCGGGCCTGTCGGTCACCAACGTGAACGAGAACGGGACGGCCATGCTGACGGGTAGGATTTCTGATCCTGGCACTTCCTTCACGGTGGATGTGAACTGGGGAGATCCGCTTTCTCCGAATAACGTGGAGCAGTTTGCGTTTGCCTCCGGTACAGCCTCCTACGAGTTGACGCACCAGTACCTGGACGACAACCCGAGTGCTACCAGCAGCGACACCTACATGATCGACCTGACAATTACCGACCAGAACGCGGGCACATCGAGTGATTCGACGACGGTGATGGTGAACAATGTGGCCCCGACGCTGGATAACCTGTCGGTCACGACACTGGACCAGGACGGGAGGGCGACGCTGACCGGGTCAATCATCGATCCGGGCACGCTGGACACGTTTGTGCTGGAGGTGAACTGGGGTGATCCGCTGTCAGCGAACAATATTCAACAGGCTTCCTTTGCCGCAGGTACGACCTCCTTCGCACTGACGCACCAGTATGCCGGTGGCAGCGGTGCTTACCCGATCGGGCTGACGATTACCGACGACGACACGGGCAGCACCAGTCACTCAACAGCGGTGCCCCCCGTCCATTTTTCTCACTGGCTGACCCTGGGCGGGGACGCCGCCGAGTTCGCCGACTATAACAACGACGGTTTTGTCGATGTGAGCCTGGGGGATGGCGGCTTGTGGCGCAACGACGGTGGTTCGAGCTTTACCGGATGGGGCACGTTAGGAGTGGGTTCCTGGGGCGACTACAACAACGATGGATTCATTGATTACATCAACAAGGACACGCTCGTTGTTTATCGCAACAACGGCGACGGGACGTTTTATACTTTCGACATCGGGGAATTCAACGCGGGTCCCCATGCAGCGGTCACCTGGTTCGACATGCAAGGTGATGCCGATTTAGATATTTACCACGTCGGGACGAGATTTGAGGGTGAGGACCCTAATTACGAGGACGGGTATGACGATGTCATTCTGTATGACCGGAGCGCAGATGTCTTCCGGCACCACTTCCGAACCGCGATCCGCAAACCGGGACAGGGAGTCACCACGCTCGATTTCAACGAAGACCAACGGATCGATGTCTATGTCAGTAATCTCCACCAGGCACGGAACCAGCTCTGGGAAAATAACGGTCTCGGTTTTGACTCCTGGTCCAGTGTGACGAAGGCCAGGCCCTGGAACCGGGGCAGCGGGATGGGTTCGGCCGTGGGCGACTTCGATAACGACGGGCACATCGACATCTTCGTGCAGAATTACTCGGAGCCGGGTCAGCCCCCTTCGGCGTTGATCAGGAATCTCGGGCCGGAAGGCAGCTACCAGTTTGAGGATCAGCAGAGGTTCAACGGCGATGACTGGGTCCAGTCGTATTCGTCGGCCGCGGTGGGCGATGTAGACAATGACGGCGATCTGGATCTGTTCA
>Ga0310121_10000992_pt1 | contig 29897 bp, 23 predicted proteins | sample CB27_Tmax_986_MG_FD_203504 | JGI IMG/M metagenome (GOLD analysis project Ga0310121, IMG submission 203504) | Marine microbial communities from Western Arctic Ocean, Canada - CB27_Tmax_986 | ecosystem: Environmental > Aquatic > Marine > Oceanic | place: Canada: Western Arctic Ocean | collected... | reverse complement strand
TGACGGCCACAGGGTTCACGGCAACAGGGTTCACGGCAACAGGGTTCACGGCAACAGGGTTCACGGCAACAGGGTTCACGGCAACAGGGTTCACGGCAACAGGGTTCGGTGAAATTCGCCGGGGTATTTGTTTGCACAGGACCGGGAATGAATGCCGGATTGAAAAATTTCCGCATTTCTTGAAACGGCCATGCTGATTTTTGTGTTTCCTATCGATCAATAGTTCCGGAGCAGCGAAATTTTGACTTCAGGGAGAGGGGATATGCTGGATCGCCGAACACTTCTTACCGCTGGTGCGGCAGCCGGATTGACCGCTGGTTTGTCGAAATGTTCCCCCGCTGAAGCGTCTCGAACGCCCAGGCGTAAAATCCGGGTCGGTGCATTGAACGTGGGTGCGTACACGTTTTGGGGGATTTGGGCCAGGATTCTTTCTCCAGGAGGAACTTTCGGTACGGGCCTGTTGAACATGGAGATCACACACTGCTGGGATGTGAATCGCGAGCTGGCTGAAAAATTTGCCGCCGAGCACGATTGCCAGGTTGTGGACCGCTATGACGGCATGGTTGGTGAGGTCGATGCGGTTGCTTTTGGAGGTTTGTACGAAGTTCCCTGGCAGCATCGCTTGGCGCGGCCTTACGTCGATGCGGGGGTGCCAACTTATCTGAGTCGTCCATTCAGTTATCGGCTGCGTGACATCGATTCCATCCTGGACCTGGCGGCAAAACGTGGTACGCCGTTGATGGCGACAAGTTGTCAGGAGCATCTTTATCAAGCCACACACCTGCAGCAGCAAGTTAAAAACTGTGGCGTCATCAAGTCAGTTCATGGACTCTGTCGCAGTGACGAGTACCCGGCTCACTTCCACATTCAGTGGTTCATTCTCAAAGCACTTGGCTATGAAATCGACAAGGTATCTCTCCTGACCGACGACGAGCGGAAAGCTTCGTATTTGCAGGAAACGATGCTTTTCAAGGCGCAGCAGGGTCAGCCGGCCTTTGCCGCGGCACTGCATGGTGTGACGGGCAGCCACGCTTTGTATCTGAAAATCATGGGTGACCAGGGCAGCGAGACGATTACTATGGACCGCAGTACGGATCGGAAAGAAGAGCTTTACAGCTACTTTGCCCCCCAGCTGGTTGACATGCAGCGAACTTTTGAAGGCCACAACTATCAGCCACTGGATGTCATCCGCAAGAAGACCGAAGTCTTTCTGACTGGTTACCATTCACACCTCGAAAAGCACGGCGCACTGGTTCCCGTGGGAAGTGTCCCGGTCGACTGGTCCCCGCGGTATTTCAAGCCTGGCTGGATTGATGAGTCGATGTTCTCAGCCTGACTTTCATCCAATGGTCTGGCACCAGGAACGTCGGGGAAGGTGGTGAAATCGGTTATTGAATTCTGAGGTGAGCCAGCAGTAGGTCGGCTTGTTTGGCAACACCCCGTTCGTAGCCTTCGCCCGTATACCAGACCATCAGGGCGCGCTGATCGTCGAGCCTCAAGAAATGCGGATAGGACTCGTCCAGGCCCCACTGGGTGAGCATGTTCATTTGGTGCCGAAACGTTTTGGTCACCGGATCGAATGTGAAAAGGCCGGTGCGTGAACTACCTGGTTGATCGTCCGGGTAGGATTCTGTTGACGTACGCCCGCTCACCAGGATCGTGTTGCCGATTAGTGCCGCAGCTGGTCCGCCCAGGGGGACGCCCGCCTGGGTTTCCCATTGAGTGTAGGGAGGACGTGAAAAGGAAACTTTGCCTTGGCGGGTGAACGCCAGCAGGCTGTCATCATTCAGAAATAGCAGGGATGTTTCCGTAAAACGTCCTTCGAGAATTGTGGAGACCTTTTCCCAATCCAAACCGTCAGTCGAACGCACCAGCTCGACCCTGCGGTTGCCCGTCATGATGTCGGCCGCCGCATAATATGTTCCCTTATGCGTTGTTGTTTTCCAAAATGAAAATCCCGGCTTGTAGACAGGAATAGCCGGGCTCCAGGTCTGCCCGTCTGGACTTTGACTTAGCATGGTTCTGATCGGGTCCCCCGTGTTTTTGGCATCTTCGAGCGGAAAATAGACGAATAATCGGTCCGGAGTTACCATCAGGTGCGCTTCGGCATCGTCATGCGGCGTATCGACCACGTCGGAAACCGTCCAACCGCGCGGCTCATGTGGCCTGGAGGTCAGCAGCCGGATTTTGCCGTCGGTGGACGAGTGTTCGGAACCAGAACGAAAAGTCATGTAGTAGCGATCTTTCCAGAACACGAGCCCTGCACGACCGTTCCAACGGCCATCGGAAAATATTTTTTCCACTCGCTCCAGTAGGATTTCTGGTTCGGGTCCATGTTTTCCGGCCACCGCTTCAGCGGCTTGGGGAACGCCGCTACGGATCTGACAAAGCGCCATGGCTCCGGCACCGGTTGCCAGACTTCTGCCGAGGAAACGTCGTCTTGATACATCGAGGTTTGTCGCTGACGAAGTTTTACGTTTTGGCTGCTGTTGGGTCATCATGCACTCCTTTTGACCGCTGCGGTCTCAGGGGGGAACCTCGTTCTGTTTTCAGGCGGGTCGATCCGGGTTGCTGGCGGACACGGAAAAAGTAGCATACCATATTCCAGTAACCTGGCAGGAAAAGTTTCGGGGACGATTGCGACCCAGACTGGGGGGGATTAGAATTCCTGGATCTTGTCTGTTGGGGCTGTGCTATCCTATCCGGAAATTGGTATTTTCATTGCCTGGCACAGTCGGGTACACGTGTTCCTGACCGCAAGAGTGTTGTAACGGCACCGCACGGTGTTTTTATCCTGTCTGACGACCATCCTCATGGAATATCCAGACTTAACAATTACCGACATCGATGCTGCTGGTTTTCAAGCGGCGTACGAACGCTGTGGCAGCTTGGTCTTACGGGATGTCTTCGATCCCGCAAGCCTCGCACCGGTGTTAGAGCGTGCCCGTGAGGCTTACTTCGTCCGCGACTGGCAGTATCGACGCGGGCAATTACCGGAGCGGCTTTACCGCGGGATGTACGAGTTTGGCCACATTCCCGCGCAGGATTTGGACGCCCCGGATGGTGAGAAACTGTCGATTCTGAATTTAGTCACTGATTCGGCCATCTGGCCACTGTACCAAGGCCTGTTCGGACCAAAAATTGCTTTCATGCTTGGCAACTGCCTGCCCCGTCGCCAAAGCGTGGAGGGAGTCGCCGCGCCGACCCCATTCCACCAGGATGGCGCCTTTCTTGGCGATCCGGCACTGGTCATGAATGCCTGGGTCCCGCTTGTACCCTGCGGGCAGACGGCACCGGGGCTGGAGGTGGTGCTGAATCCCACCAGCGAACTCATCACCCCGCCCGAAATGAAAGGCGACCGCGCATCGACTTACAAGCAACTCGAGTTGCCGGAGTCCTACATTGCCTCACGGTTCGGTGAAGATTGTTTGTGGGCACCTCGATTGAACGTGGGCGATGTCCTGTTCTTTTCCCACCTCACGATTCATCGCACCTACCAGCGGCCCGAGATGGATCAGCCGCGCATCAGCCTGGAAATTCGTTGCGTATCAGGTGACGCTGCGGATGCGATGCAAGGGCGGCATCAGTTTTTGATAAGGGAATGAAGCGGGTGCCTGCCCGTTGGTGACCGGGAGTTCGGATGTGCCGACTCAATGTCACCGGTACTTCGTCACCAGTACTTCACGATTTGGTTGAAGCTTGTGCAGTGCTCCTGCACGGCTTCCACCTCCTCTTCGGTCAGCGTTTCGCTGAAGCGTCCAACACGGCTGTCGGAGACGCCCTGGTGGTAAAGTGGTGACCAGAATGCACCGGTGTACTTGTCCTCGCGATAACGGTTCCAGGCCTCCATCGATTGTTGTTCCAGGGCTTCGTTACCAAAGGCTTCGGCCGGTATGGAGATACCGCAGTGTTGAGCCACTGGAGCCAGTGCCGCTTGTGGATCCGTTACGAGTTGTTCATAGCGGACAAGACCGACTTTTTGTCTCGTGGGTTCGGGGCTGCTGAACAGCGGCGCGTAATAGGAGAGGTAGTAGCCTGACAAGGCCGCCATGTTACGACCCAACGTTGTCAATTGGCTCGACTGACCCTCTGCCCGGTGCTTCTCACCGACCTCGACCATCGACGCAACCGTATCACGCGGGTCGCGGACCGTCAGCAGGAAGGTCGCGCGCGGCAGCCACTCGGACAATTCAGGAAAGAAACGAGTCAGTTCCGGGTTCTTCAGCACCAGCACCTCGGCCGGCGTATATCGCGTGTGCACCATGTGCAGGAAATATCGGAGCTGTTCGGCGTTGTACTGTTTGAACTCTTCCGGCGAACTGAAGTAGTCTTTAAGGTGCAGTTCAAAGTTCTGCAGGTTCTTCGAAAAAACCTGCATCTGGTCGGCAATGTATTTGCACTCGCCGATGACCGGATTGGTGGTCGGTGCAGCGCAGAGCAGCTTCTGAAGTAGCGTCGTGCCACTCCGCATGCTGCCACCGATAAGGACGAACAGTGGAGTGTTGGAACTGGATTCGGACGGAGCTTGTTCGGCCATGGGGAGCGATTTTAGGGTGTCGGGGAAACGACGGTTTGGCACCCATCGTGATCTGATTCGGAACAGCCAGGGAGTCACCAAGGTGACGCTGACCAAACACCGTCCAACCCGGGGCATGATATTGAAAGATTCTTCCTGTCAGCAGAAAACCTTGGTGTATTCAGCGTACTTTGCCGTTCTGGGAGTTGCAACGGCAAAGTCAGCCACGGTGTGACATTGACGCTACGTAAAAATCTCGTTGCCAGCGCTGTCGATCTTTGGTCCCGTGTCCGGTGCCTCGACTGCTGTCTCAGGATGCACTCGGTGAACTGGCCGCTTGCGCGATAGCGTCCGCGGACGGTTGAGGTCCTCGCCGGTTGACCCCTTTTGGCTATTTTCTAACTGCAGTCAGGTCCCGGTCATTTGAGCTAACCTTGCCATCGTAAAATGCCGACAAGCTTCCAGGATGTCCAAACTGTGGGGGGGCTCTGCAATCAACGATTGACTGGGAAGTTGCGCACGTCAGCTAGCATGCTCCTGGCCCCCATTTTCACCCTGTGCTTTGTGTTGAGCACGGCGGGCGGCTGCCGCCGTACGTACTATCGGACGCGGGCTGACACGCAGTCTTACCGGATTGTTGAACAGAACACTCAGGACCCGCGTTGGTCGGTACCGCGCATTGACATCACCCCCGACCCGCGGAGTCGTTTCTATGACACGGACGATCCGGATCATCCACCGTTGCCACCGGACGACCCTGCGGCAAATCGGTACATGAAGTGTGCGTATGGAATGCGCGGCGCCGGACAATGGAGAGATTGGGAACAAAACAGCAGTGTTGAGAATCCAGTCTGGAAGGATGATTTACCGGGTGCCCCGAAGCTGAAAGACCGTGTGCAGACACCACGTATTGAACGTTTGGGGCTGCGCGAATCTATTGAAGTTGGTTTGATCAATAGTCGTGACTACCAGGAGCAGATCGAGAACATGTACTTGTCAGCGCTGGTGCTCACGTATCAGCGTTACCGGTTTGACTTGCGGCCACTCGGTTTCCTTGGCGAACCGTCGACATCGTTGTTTTTCCAGAATCAGCCCGATGACGCCAGCAGTCTGGAACTGGGAGCTTCGGCGGGTGTGTCCAAGCTGTTGCCGGCGGGTGGCCAGTTTGTCGCCGAGTTGGCCAACAACACGATCTGGATGTTCTCGGGTCCGAACGACACGGGGACTGCGACCAGCATCGGTTATTCCCTGGTTCAACCCTTGCTGGCCAGGGCCGGCCGAAAAATCGCCATGGAGGATCTCACGCAGTCGGAACGGAATGTGTTGTACTCGGTTCGTGACTTTGCACGGTTCCGCAAGGAATTTTACGTAACCACTGTCACCGGAGAGCGCGCGATACCCTTGCCGGGAACCACCGGCGGTGGGGAACTGGCGTTCTTGATCAGCGGTCAACGCACTCCGACGGAAGGCTTTTACATGTTGTTGTTTATCTTGCAGCGTTGGCGCAATCAGGAGGCAAACGTTCAGAGACTGGAAGCCTTGATTCGTGACGGACAACTGCTGCGACAGGCAGGGCGTATTTCGGCACTCGACGTCACGCAACTGGAAAGCAGTCTCGCATCGGCACAAGCCCAATACGTGTCACTGGAGCGCAGGTACTACCAAGGTCTCGACCGCTTTAAACTGCAACTCGGTTTACCACCCGACCTGGAAGTCGAACTTGACGACACGTTGCTGGAACCTTTCCAGTTTGTGGACCGGACTCTGTTTGACCTCGAGAGGCGCCTGGCGGCACTGGTGCTTAACACCGAAGAAGAAAACCGGAACGAAACCTTTCAGGAGTTGGAGGCCTTGCTCGAATTAGTCATTCCGTCACTCGAGGTCATCGAAGGAGATTTTGAGACCCTGCACGAGATGATTCCCGATCGGAAACTGACCCCGGAAGAGTCAGGCACACTGGTGAAAGAAATGGAACTGCACCGGACCCGCCTCAACGATTTGCGCACCGTGGCGACTGAACTGGACGACTCGTTGACTAAAGCTCGGGATCTATTTGCCGCCGCACCGGATTTGACGCCAAAGCAGGTGCTGGATTCTGTCGATGTCATGCGAAACGTTCGACGCCGTCTGCTGACGATCGTCCGCGAATTGACAGGCCTTTCGATTGCCGCCCGTGTCGAAATGGTTTCACTTCCAGAGGTTCCGTTTGGGCCCGGAGAGGCTGTTGCGCTGGCTCTGGATTCCCGCCTGGATTTGATGAATCGGCGGGGTCTGGTGATGGATGCCCGACGTCGACTCGAAATTGCTGCTAATCGTCTGGAGGGGACGCTGGATATCCTCGTCGAGGGAGAATTGAACACGCAACCGTTGTTTGACGGAGATAACCCGGCCGACTTTCGTGCCAAAGATAGCAATTACCGGGTGGGTGTGGGGATTACGACTCCCCTGGATCGGAGACGGGAGCGAAATGACTACCGTGCTGCTCAAATTGGCTACCAACGGACTCGGCGCAATTTCATGGCTGCCGAGGATCAGGTGAAACTTGATGTTCGTCGAGAGTTGCGGCGGGCCAGGGCAGAACAAAAAAAGTTCGAGTCAAATCGTCGGGCACTGCGCGTCGCGGCTCGAGAACTTGACCAGGCGATTGAGTTTGGAGATTTGCCGGAAGCTGCGGTGGGTGGTCAGGGGCTGAACATCTCCCGGGCACTGGATAACATTCTCATGGCACAAAACGAACTGATTGAAGCCTGGGTCGACTATGAAACGGCCAGGCTTAATGTCTATCGTGACATGGGTGTGATGGAGATCGACGAGGAGGGGTATTGGGTCGAACCAACGGAGTTGACGAGCGATTCTGAAAGCAATTTTTCGGAACGGGAAGCGTCCTTTGCAGAGCCGACAGATGAAAGGAATCTGGCTGCGCACGGGGAACCGGAATAACCAGGTCCCGTGAAGTTCCGGCAGCAGCATTCCCATACCAGCAAGCGGAACTTCAACAGCTCGACCCCCATGGGCTCTGCCCGGGGGCACTCCCGGGATCTTGCAGTTCCCCGCAACAAATGTTGAAGGAAAACCCCGTCAATCAGCGGTTCATCCGCCTGGTCTCGTCGACGAACGTTAACAGGAATTGGTTGGGTTGTACCAGCGATCCCACTGCGGGCAGTTGAAATGATACGGTTTCGGAGGGCGGCAATTCGTGCAACACACGACCGGGTGAGGGCGCCACAATACGACATTTAGCAATCACTTTTTCCAGTCGTTTCGACTCCATCTTGTGAAGGCGTAATTTGGCCTCGATCGCTTCGAGTTTGATGCGCCCCTTGGCGAGACGGGCTTCGGCCAATGTCGTGTTACGCTCATCGTCTGCCTCGGCTTGTTGGACCGTGGATTCAAGCGCCGCCAGTTCTCGGCCATAGGTATGTTGCTGCAGAATTCGCAGTTCATGTTTGGCCTGCACCAGCAGGTGTTTTTGCTCTGCCAGGTCGAAGCGGTCCGTATCGAGCTGCATTTGCGGCAGGTATCCCTTTTTGACAACCCGCTCCGACCAGTCGAGACGCCGCCGTGTGGCTTCCATCTGGTCCTGATGTTCATCGATTTTTTCGAGGGCCAACTGCTCCTGCTGGGGAAATGTCCCTTCGAGGTAGTCCACGGAGGCAAGTTTTGCCGCTTTGATTGCCAACTGGCCTTGGGAACGATCAAGTTCATTTTGTGTTTCAACCAGGGCCAAATCCTGCTGAGCATAGTCCCGTTCGATTGCCAGGCGGGTCTGCGTATGTTCGTTTTGGTGCAGGTCTTGCTCCAACTGGGTGGTGTTCAGTTGGACGAGGACCTGGCCCGTATCCACGCGACTTCCATGCTCCACAATCGTATCAATGGATAGGCTGCGTGTGACGTTGGATCGTACAGGGCGACGGTGGCCTCTGTTGTCGTCAGGTAGAGCGAGCTCTGACTGTTGCTTTCGATGTTTTTTTTCGAGTTGAGTCAGTTCAGCATGAGCCATTTGACGGGCGGATTGTTGCAGTGTGAGATTCGCTTTTCGCTGCGCTTCCAAGGTCTTTTCCTCACGTTGAACGCGTTCCACTTCCGTTTCTGCCAGTTGTACCCGGCGGTCCAGTATGGCGAGCTGGCGTTGAAATGCCGATTCTTGAAACACTTCCAATTCTTTTTCGTTGGCCTGAAAATCGGCTTGCGCCTCGTCGGTTGCTGCCCGGTCGGATTCCAGTCCGAATTGACTGACAAGACCCTTTTCTGCCAGTCGTTCCGACCAATGCAGCCTTGTCTCGGCCAGATCAGCGCGTCGCTCTCCGAGCTCGACAGAGCCGTGTAGTTCGTCACGCCGGCGTACCGCTTCACCCTGGCGGTATGTTTCACGGTCCATGCGTAAGAGTTCCAGCTTTCGTTCGACGGAGGCCAGCTTCCTCCGTTGCTGTAAAATGCGAATCTGTTCGTTCTGTCGGGCGATGTTCAAACTGGCTTTTGCTGAGACGAATTGCACGCGAGCTACGTGTAGGTCTGCGTCGAGCGAACTGGCAGGTTCTACTTGAGCCGCCTGCGCGGAAATCGATTTTTCAACATCCGCCGCGGATATGTCGATCGGTTGGTGCGCCAGCGGATTGGCCGATCTTCCCGGGCCTTCAGCCACTTGTGCACCTGATCCGTCGGTTTGCGCATCAGGTACTGGCGCCTTGGCACGTAGGTTACCGACCAGGAAGTCTTCTGGCACGCGGTCGGAGGGGCGACTAACGAAGATCGCCACGACTCCTAGAAAAAACAACAAGATGATATAAGCAAGTCGGATCATGAATGTCGTGGAACCGGGTCGCCACTGGGCAGTGAAGCTGACAACAAAGCGAGGGCGACCTCAATCCTTTCTCAGACAGGCGGTTAGAAATTTTGCAGAATTCAAAAACTAGATCAATCGCAAGATGAAAAATGGAGTAGTCCTATTGCGCCGGTCCCACGTTTGGAATCGAGGGCGACGTGCTGCTCTCAATGGCACTTAGCCGGCGTGCGACTTCCTTTTCGCTTTACACATGAATCGTTTAAAATTGGTGCAGCGAGGATTTGCCCGACTGTCACACAGCCATGCTGGCAAGTATCCGCTGCCATCTTCCCTGACGCCTGCCGGAAATTTCCACAATGGTCGAGAAAGTCACTCGGTGGTTGAACCGTCCATCTACGCGAACGGTGTGTTACTTCAATCCAACCGTTCGTTCCTGCTCGCCGGTGGTGGGAGTGTCTCGTTGCTTTTCACTGGTACGCCCGGTGCGGGCGTAAGAGACACTGAAGGTGGCGAAACTACTTCTTGGACCCGTAGGATAAGGAGCGACCGACGAAAAGTCAAGTGGGTCCCTGTGGTTTGTCCTCCACAGGTCAAGAGAGAGCACGTCAATCCGATGGACATAACGCCTGATTTCAACATGTGTTCCACAACTTTGGTTGGATTGGTGCTTCAGCTTTCCAGTTTGATCGTCGCACCTCAGCGATCGTTAGGAAATGGCGACTGGTTTCGGCAGGCCGCGTGTCTTCGCGGAACGAGTCACAGTGGGTGCCTGGGAAAATGGGTGCCTGGGAAATCGTCGTGCCAACTCCGACAGGTGAAGTTTGTTTCAGCCCAACATGGCAGATGAGAGTTTTCAGTCGATGTCCCTCGGTCAGGGTTGATGGTGTGCAGGGTGTGCATTGACCCACTTGATAGCGATGGAACAACGCGAACACTCTGTCCGTCAATCAGTGGACGGCTGGGCGGACCCTCGAGGGGGTCCAGGTAAGAACTCCGGAAGACCAACAAAACAGGCTTTTCGTTGAAACACCCGCATTGCAAGATTGCCAGAAACGGCTGTTAGTCGTCTTGACACCAAAAAATCAAGCGACAGACTCTGTTTATTCGACCCTGCAGGCAACCATCTCATGAATGTCACCCTTCGCTGAGAATCTGCGAAGGGAACGTTGCAATCGTTGATTTCCCCAACAGTGTTCGAAAGGTTTGCATTCACTCTCATGAACCAGCAACAGTCACTCACCGAGCGCGTCGACAAGCTTTACGAATTTGAACGAGAACCCGTCTCGCAGAACAAATTGGAGAGTGGGAAACATTTTGCCGCGGTGTTCGCCGGGGAACATGTTGCGGGCACCGAGTTTGTGATTGGGGCGGCATTTGTCGCCTGGGGCGCCAGTGCCGTCGATGTTGTGCTCGGGTTACTGGTCGGAAATGCCCTGGCGGTGCTGTCTTGGACCTTGATTTGTGCACCCATCGCGGTCCGCACCCGCCTCACGCTGTACTGGTACCTGCGAAAAATTGCGGGACCCGGTGTGACTGCAGTCTACAACGTGCTCAACGCGGTTTTGTTTTGTATTTTGTCAGGCACGATGATCACCGTCTCGGCTTCCGCTATCCGGATCCCCTTCGACATTCCGGCCCAGACCAAGTGGTATCCCGAAGACCTGCGATTTGTGTTCATTGTGCTGGTCGTGGGAGCCGTGGTGGTCACCGTGGCCATTCTGGGTTTCAAACGGCTGGCCCAGTTTTCCGAGGTCTGTGTACCGTGGATCTTTGTGATGTTTTTTGCCGGGGCCGTCGGCACACTACCCGTGCTGGCCGCCAAAACACTTGCTTCGGGGAGCATCGGAAGCTTGGCGGACCTGTGGCAAATTGCCGAAGAAAGGATCTGGCAGCACGACCCCGAATCCGGGCTGGGGTTTTTGCATATCGCGGCCTTCGCTTGGATCTGTAACCTGGCTTTCCATGTGGGCCTGTCGGACATGGCACTGCTGCGCTACGCACCGCGCGCAGCTTACGGGTTGTATTCGGCGTTGGGCATGTACCTGGGCCATTATCTGGCCTGGGTCTGTGCGGGGGTCATGGGAGCGGCAGCGGCAATGATGCTGACAACACCGCTTCAGGAATTGGATGCTGGTGGAGTCGCCTATCAAGCCTTAGGAGTCTCCGGTATTCTGGCCGTCACCATCGCAGGCTGGGCCACGTCAAATCCGACACTCTACCGCGCTGGTCTGGCTCTGCAGGCGGTCACTCCGGGCTGGCCGCGGTGGTTGGTCACGTTGCTGATCGGCATTGCGACGACCATTGTGGCTTGTTTTCCCTTTGTGTTCACCCAGTTACTCAACTTCGTGGCCCTGTTCGGGATTTTGCTTTCGCCTGTGGGGGCGATCGTGTTTGTTGAACATTGGCTTTTCCCCCTGATAGGCTTCCGCCAGTACTGGTTCAGTGCGACCGGAAAATCAATCAGCGTGCCTGCCATGACCACCTGGATGATCTCAGTAGCGATCGCGTTGGGGCTGTGGCATTACGAGCTGCTGCACGTATTCTTCATTGCCGTGCCGTTGTGGTTTGTTTCGGCCGCCCTGTACACGCTTTTTGCTGCTGCCGCGGGAGCTCGGTCACTCGCTCCTCAACACGAGTCGGCGGCGTCGATCGCGATCGATGAGCAACCCAAGGTCAGTCTGTCCAAGCCAGCGAAACCGATGTGGCTTTATCTTTTTGGAGCCGTGGGGTTGGTGAGTTTGGTGGTGGCGATCGTGTTGCCGCTGCTGGTTCTGATTACCGACCTGACCAACGAGAGGAATCCCGACGGATGGTCCTCCTATCACTGGTGGCTGGGGATTGTCAGCATCGTGCACTTGGTTTGTATCACTTGTTGGGTACTAGTCGGTGAACGCTCCAGCGAAGAGCACGCTGCTGATAGCTCTGCAGACTAGCCGAAATCGTCATCACAACAATCGATGCGATGCGTTTCGGTGCGAGCGCGTGGTGAGTGCTACCCGCCATCGGCCGCTGCATTCTGACTTCACGGAATCGAGTGGCTTTGTTTTCAGAGCGAGGTTCCCGGGCGAGCCACCACATGCAGGGGACAAATCTCTTGTTTCCTTTGGCCCTTCAGTTCGGTGCACCGCGTGCTCCTTCCGACATAAGTCGTTGAATTTCACCGGCAGAATGGAAAATCTGACATTCAGGAAATTTTCGCTTAGTTTACAAGACAAAAACCCTTGGCGTATCCTGTTTGCACTTTATTTGTTGGCTAGCAACTGCTTATAATGGTGCGAAGTGTGCAGTTGGTCTGCGCGCATCTGGCGAGGTGAGTTGCATGATGCGAAAAGACATCGCCTCGACATCTTCAGCTAGTCAAATCCTGGATCGATAGGGAAGTGATTCCATGAACGGTTTTAAACTTCAGCGGGTCTCTGCTCGTTTTATTGTTTTCGCGGTTTGTTTGGGCCAGTGGTTGTTGGCCAGCGGACCTGTCACTCCCGTCCTGATCGCTGCCGAAGGAGAGTGGTTACAGGCCGAAGATTTAGATTTGAAACCGATCGAGGTGGGTCAGCCCGAACAACTTGTGGTGCAGCCGGAAAGGATTGATCTTCGTTCCAATCGACTTTCGATGCATGTGATTGCAACGGGAGTTTACGAGGGTGGTGGCGTTCAAGATTTGACCCGTGCCGCCAGTTTTTCTTCCTCTGACGAATCGGTCATGCAATGGGAGGCCGGTGAGGTCAAGTCTCGGGGAAATGGCCAGGCGATTCTGGTGGTCACGGTGGCCGATCAGACCGTCGAAATCCCGGTGAGCGTGTCAGACTTCGAGCAACCCATGCCCCATTCGTTTCAATTTGAAACGCAGACAGCCGTCACTAAAAACGGTTGTAATTCGGGTGCATGTCACGGGTCACCGAGTGGAAAAGGAGGGTTCCGGCTGTCGCTGTTAGCGTATGATGCCGAGTTGGATCAAGAGACGTTGATTCGAGAAGCGTTTGGTCGCCGAACGAATCCGCTTGAACCGAAGAAGAGCTTGTTGTTGCAAAAACCAACGATGAAAATAAGTCACGGGGGTGGAAAGCGATTACGCGTTTCCGATCCGGCGTACGTGGCTCTTGAGGGTTGGATCCGGGAAGGGTGCCATGTCGATCCCGAAGACGCGCCACGATGTGTCAAACTGGAAGTTCTACCGGAAGATCGGCTCCTTCGGTTTCCGGCTCACACACAACAGGTGGTTGCCAGGGCCCATTTTTCCGACGGGACGATACGTGATGTCACGGACCTGGTAAAATTTTCAAGTTCAGATACCCAGGTAGCATCCGTGGCCGTTGATGGTTTGGTGGCCGGTCATGTCCGAGGGCAAGCAGCCATTCTGGTCCGTTATCTGGAAAAAGTGGAGACGGTCGTCTTTACGTTTGTGGAGAACATCGAAGGATTCAAGTGGAACGATTCACCGGAGAACAACTTTATTGATACCTTCGTGAACAGCAAGCTTAATCAGTTGCAATACTTGCCATCGGGCTTGTGTACTGACGATGAGTTCATGCGGCGACTCTATCTGGACGTGTTGGGCATCCTTCCGGCGATCGCCGAAGTGCATGAATTTCTGGACGACTCTGCGAGCGACAAACGGGAGCGATTGGTCGAACTAGTTCTGGAGCGTCCCGAGTACGCCAAGTTTTGGGCGCTGCGCTGGGGTGACTTGTTGAAACTCAATGAAAAGAAAGTCACCGCTGGTGGGATGCATAAATATTATGAATGGATCGTACGGTCATTTGCCAACAACGTTCCGTTTGATGACTTCTGCCGGGATCTTCTGACTGCTGAGGGCAGTACTTATCATGTGCCAGCTGCCAACTTTTATCGCACGGCCGAGACCGTGAACTCGTGTGCCGAAACTTCGGCGCAGTTGTTCATGGGAGTGCGCATTCAATGTGCCAAGTGCCATAACCATCCGTTCGAACGCTGGACGCAGAATGACTATGTTGGGCTGACCGCGTTTTTCAATCGGGTCAACAGGAAACAAAGTGTCCGCACAGGGGAAATGGTGGTCTGGACAGGTCGCCGGGGGGAAGTGTCTCATCCCCGTAGTGGTGAACCGGCGCCGCCGTCCTTGCCCTTGATCGGTTTTGTCGACGAAAACGACACCCGGAAACGACGTGAGATTTTTGCTGAGTGGCTTACTTCAGACGATAACCCGTTCTTCTCGAAAGTAGCCGTAAACCGTATTTGGGCGCACGTCCTGGGCCGTGGAATCGTGGAACCCGTGGATGATTTTCGCGATTCCAACCCGCCGTCGAATGCCGGGCTGTTGGAAGCCTTGGCTGAAGATTTTCGCAAGAGTGGTTATGATCAGAAGCATATTCTAAGAGTGATTCTGAATAGCCACACATACCAGCGGAGCAGCCAGCCCAACGAGTTTAATCAAGACGATGAGAAACTCTTTTCGCACAGCAGGGTACGTCTTCTGGGTGCCGAACAACTTCTGGATGCCATTTGTCATGTGACATCGGTTCCGGAAAAGTTCGACAACCTGCCTGCCGGGACACTTGCCACTCAATTGCCCGGGCCTAGGACGAACCATGAATTTCTCAAGGTGTTCGGCCAGCCGGAGCGCGAAACGGCGTGCGCGTGTGAGCGTTCCGACGATTCAAATTTGTCTCAAGCTCTTGCACTCTTCAATGGACCGCTCATTCATGGAAAGTTGAAAGACGAGAACAATCGATTTCGCCAGTTGATTGCCTCAGAAAAGTCAAATGACGAGGTGGTCACGCAGCTCTATCTGGCAGCCCTCTGCCGATTGCCTTACTCGGATGAAATGAAAAGCGCGTTAGATTACCTGGTTAAAAAAGAGAATCGAGTCGAGGCGATGGAAGACGTGTGTTGGGCACTTTTGAATACCAACGAGTTCTTGTTTCAACATTGAAATGAAAGGCGTTTTCAGTGGACGGAAAATTGGCAAGAGAGGTACGTCGTGTGTTACTGCGAACCGGGGCGAGCCTGTGGTGTGCGACGATTTGTTGCACTATCTATCCGTTGGTGTGCCAAGCGGAAGAAGAAACAAAGATCAGTTTCGTAAAAGATGTGGCCCCGATCGTGGTCGAGCATTGTGCCGCCTGCCACGGTGTTAAGGCGTCGAAAAGCAGCTACCGGCTGGACTCGTTTGAAAATCTGCTACAGGCCGGAGACTATGAAGTTGCTCCGATTGTTCCTGGAAATGCTGAGGAAAGTGAATTGTTTCGACTGGTGTCCTCCGACGATGAATCGGAACGGATGCCGTACGAAGCTGAGGCGCTGTCGGAAGCGGAACTGCGCACGATTGAATCCTGGATCAATCAAGGAGCTGAATTTGACGGAGACGACCGCGTCCGAGCTCTCGTTGAGATGTTGAACGTGCAGCACCCCAGCTCGCCTGAAAAATATAACACACCCGTTCCGATTACGGCGCTTGCCTATCATCCCGAAAAGGACGAATTATTCGCCGCCGGGTACCATGAGATCACGGTTTGGAATCCTGACGAAGGTAAACTTTTACGCCGGATTGGGGATGTTGCTGAAAGGACCTATGCGATTGCCTTTCACCCTGATGGAAAGCAACTGGCGGTTGCTGGTGGTGCTCCTGGTCAACGAGGTGAAGTGCGTTTAATCGACGATGAAAAGAGTTCGGTATCCACGACGTTGACTGCTTGCGATGGGGTCGTCCTGGCCATCGCTTTCGACTCCGAAGGAAAACGGCTGGCGACAGCAGGTGAAGATCGATCGATCCGTATCTTTGATGTGGCGACGGGAAAACTAGAGCAGGAGATCGAGAATCATGCCGATTGGGTGTTGGCGCTCGATTGGAGTTCAGATGATAAACAGATCGTTTCCACAAGCCGTGACAAAACGGCAAAAGTTTTTGAAGTTGAATCCGGGAACCTGGTTGCCACCTATGCCGGGCATGGTGCGACCGTGTTCGATGCAGTGTTCTCTCCCGACGACAAGCACGTTTACAGTGCAGGAGCGGACGATAAAATCCACATGTGGAATGTCCCGGAAGCTAAAAAACAAAAAGAAGCAGGTGGGCATGGGCAGGATATTCTGAAACTGCTACTGATCGATGGAAAACTGACCAGTGCTTCCGCCGATCGCACGGCTCGCCAGTTCGACTTGGGAGAGTTGAAAGAGTTGAAAGTGCTGAAGGATCACTCGGATTGGGTATGTGCTTTGGCCTATGATGCGCGCAACAAGCGATTGGCCAGTGGCTGTTTTGATGGAAACGTGCGAACCTGGAATCTCGAAACCAGTGAGCCCGTGTTTTCGTTTATAGCAGTTCCAGGGATCACTGCGGAAGGTGAGACGCAGTAGGCCCTGTTTCAAAATCGTCCGCGACCCTGATAGGTGTCGAAATCGTGTGGTCCTGTTTGTGCTGACGTGGCGCACAGCTTGGTTCGGAATCCTCCTCAGCGCCTTGCAGAAGTTCCGTACAAATGGCCATGGGCTTGCCGTGGTCGTTTTCAGAACCGTTCCCACAATTCCCCGGGGCGCTGTTTCCAGTAAACCTACCGGACGGGAAGCGGGGGCTCCTTCAGGCTCTTGGAATACATCGATTCCGATGATTCCTCACCGCGCGGCAGGGGCGCAGGCTCAGTAATTTCCGGTTCAAACCGCCTTACACGCCGCAGCGGTTGTCGCACGGCTGGCGACGACCCGTGTTGTGGCAACGTCTGGACGGCGGTGTCTGTCGCGTTCCAGTCGGTAAGGGAGAACATGTGCGTCGAGGAGTCCTGGTCTTGTGCAGCCGATTCGGAGAGGGCGAAGATTGTTTGTGTCGGTTGTTGTGGAGTCTTGTCGGTATCCACTGAAAAATCTGCCTGTCCCGCACGAGACGGTGTCGGCAGAGCGACAGCGTTTCGTTCTTGGTTTGGTGCGGGGGTCTGCCGACGCAGCTGGGCTAACATTTGTCTAGCTGGATCCAATTGAGAATCGTGCAGCAGGGCTGTTTGTAAATGTTTGACTGTCAGATCGAACTTTCCTCGTTGATGCAGTAGAAACGCCAGGTTGTAATGGCCGATTGCGGGACCGTGTACTGCGATCAGGTGAACAAGAGCAGTAGGTAACTGGTTCTGGTCCACCAGGGTGACAGCCAAATTGTTTCGATAAAGTGAATTTTTAGGATCCAGCTTGATAGCTTCACTGAACGCAGCGAGGGACGCTGGAAACGATCCCTGTCGGGCGTAACAGAGCGCCAGGTCATTCAGGGGAGACGCTTCTTTTGGGTGTGCCGCACAGGCCTGGCGATAGTAAACGATGGCCTCGTCAAACTGCTTTTGCCGGTCAAGTAGGCGAGCAAATTCGATCAGCGCCTGAAGGTGGTGCGGTTCTCGATCCAGCACCCTGGAATAAGACCGGGCGGCCAGGTCAAACTTCTTGCGGTGTTTTTGTAGACGAGCGTTGGCCAAGTGAACATCGACACTTGGTTCTCCCGCGTCATTGGAGAGTTTCGTGGCGTCAGCCACGCGAATAATTTTGGGCTCGATGGTCAGTGCTTCAGTGACACCTCGCTTGGTTTTACCGAACGCAGACAAAAGTCGATCTCTCACGGGGGTGGAACGCCAATCAAATTGTTTTTGGATGGCTGGTGCGAAGTTTTTCTGTGAGTTCCCGTTTTTGGAAATCGACTTCAAAATCTTCAGAGGACGGTAGGGATTTTGTCCACTGGCAGTCGTGTTTGTTCCCCGACCACCGAAAACCGAAGCGGCACCTCCGGTAACCTGGATTGCCAAGACGATGGCCAAGTATTTCAAACAGATGTGCCTGGGCATCCTCGCCACGTTGCTGTCTCCTTGCGATGCCGTGGTTATTCAGTGGCGCACTGAGACACGTCACCGTCAACCTAGATCGGCTTTCAGAGCGGAAATCCTGCACTTCGAATTGAGGCTGGAAAAAAACGCACCGCTGTCGCTAGCAAGGCTGGTGGAGAGTTCCGGTGGAAACCCTGAACTAGGATCCTTTTCCGGCGTCAAGGCTCGGTAGGCGCGGATTGGCGATGGTGGAGTTGAACCGGCGATAAAACTGATCGACAAGCTCTGCTTGCATCGAAGCGGGACCACGCTGAGTCTGGATGACTTCCGGAAGTGGTCCGTGCGACAACACGTCCAGCATTGACTTTTGCACCGAGTCGACGCGCGCGGCCGTGGAAGCTGCTGTTTTACCTTGCTGAACGTAAACGGTGCGTCTGTTGAGGGGGGCTTGCGTCAATATCCACCGCAACTGCCCGTTGCCCGCATGGTTCAGTTCTTCGGTTTCCCAGTTGAAGTGGTGCTCACCTAAAGTCGTCTGCCGCCGCCAGCCGTTGTTTTCCATGGTGCGGAACGGTGCTTGGATTGCGGCTCGGTCTGCTCGATCAAACGGCTTGGGCCAGCAGTGGACTCGGTGCCAGTCAGCGGCCATCTTGTTCCACCAGCACATCTCCTGGGCGCTGGCAGAACGGAGGAGGCAGCAAGAAGAAAGAATGATCGCTAGCACTGGAGGTAAAACAATAAGGGTCCGAAGCATCTTGCCATCCCCCGAGTTGTGCTGCGCAAGCAGCCGGATGAAGTTGTCGGGCAAAAGTGAGAATCTCAACGGTGTCGAGTGGAAAACGACTCACAGGAATCGAGAGGAACGGCATGTTTCGCTCGTCCGCTGCACACACAGTCAGAGTGCTCGAACGAGGGTTCTCATTGTCTTTTCTATCCCTCGGCCTTTGAGATTCCGGATTGATCGTTTGTCTGACTTGAATCGATGAAGACTCGCGAGTTCCGCTTGTTTTGTAGTATCGACCAAACGGGGAAAGTACAGCATTTTGCTCCGGACAATCCGTTTTGTTTTCACCAGTTTACGCCGTTGCTACAACACCGGTCGTGGCAGTTTTGTGGAACACAACAGTGTAATCGATAGGATGGCTTACGAAATATTGTGACGGTTTTAACTTGAGGCAAATTATGGAAATCTTCAAAAAAATCGTTACGACCTGTAGCAGCGTGAAGTTGTCCCCACGATAAGCACGATAATTGCTCACAGGTAGACGCTCATTTTTGCTTGTGCATTGCGCAGGCGGGGTCTCTTTCAAAACGGTCCTTTTAGCAAATGGGAGCGTACGTCGGTCATGGAACTTAATCGTAACCAGTACTTTCTGATAGGATTAGTCTGTCTTTTCATTGGCATGCAATTGCGGACCATCGAGTCGTATGTTCTCAACGCACCGGCCAGTCAGTTTGTGTCGGAAAAAGTAAGGCTTGTTTCTCGAAACGAATCGCCCGAGATCATGTCGGCGGTGCAGGGAGATCTCGCGGCTGCGGATATCCCTGTTACCACCCAGCGGACGGTCAAGCCGCCAGTCTGGCTGGGATGGGCGTTCATTTCGGTGGGCGTCGTAATGGTTCTTCACAGCCTGGCGATGAAACGTCCCCATTAAGAAGAGAGAAGCGGGCCGTAGAATGTATCCAGCCCTCGCTTCTTCTTTCAAGCCGTGGTGCATTTATGTCGTGAGATGCCACGAGTTCTTCAACGTCTGTTTCGCCGCAGATTTGAAGGATTGCTGTGGAGATGAGGGGCCGTGATCCGGGCGTTTCTCTTGCGCCTGTTTCTCTGCGGGAAAACGTTCCTCGCCGCTTGGAATTACGGGGCAATCAGGGGACAAAACAGGCGGGGTGAAAACCATCTTGAGAAGGATCCTCTGCCCTACCGGCACATCGCGACTTTCTCGCAACGGGTTGTTTTTCTGCAGAAAAACCGAAAACAGGGCAGTCGATCACTTCGCTAACTTTCCAGGAAATCCCGGCAACCGCTTCAGATGACTCGTGCCGGATTCCTGGGTCGCGGTTCTTTCTGGGCCCGCTTGCAGGTGCCCGAGGGCGTGGTTGACACTTGTCTTTTTTGTGGAATATGATTTAAGGCTTCAATCATCTGGTTCTGGGCGTCCTTGTGATTTGATGGGGTTTCCCCGGAACGATGCGTGGTCAGTTGGGTTCACGCTGGCAACGCAGAAATAACCAACAATGGGAGTAGTAGAATATGACCGAGTACCAGCGTATTGAGGTCTCGGAAAATGGCGATGTAACCGTCGTGCGGTTCAACGACCGCAAGATCATTCACGAGGCCCAGATAGAAGAATTGGGTCACGAGCTGTTTTCTTTGTTGGAACAGGAAAATCGGCAGAACATCCTGTTGAATTTCTCAAAGGTCGAGTTTTTATCGAGTGCCGCTTTGGGAAAATTGATAAAACTCGAAAAGGAAGTCAAAACACGCAGCGGACGACTCAAGTTGAGCAACATTCGGCCGGAGATCTACGAAGTATTTGCGATCACCAAATTGAATCGCATTTTCGAAATCAAGAATGACGAAGCCGACGCCATCGCCGATTTTTGAATCGACAGGCGGTGTAACAGCGGAGCCCGTGTACTACGTCCATTGCAAAATTAGTGTCCATTGCAAAATTAGTGTTTGTGAGAGGTTGCCAAAGGCCCCGGCAAGGTTGAATGGTTTTTCGAGGCAATTGATTACGGCGATCTGAAACATGACCGACGAAGCCTGGACTTGGACGCATGAGACGGAGATTGCCAGCGAGAATGCGGCAGGCAGCCGGGTTGTCGAAGCGGTTCTGGAACAATTGCAGATTTACCAGTGGTGCGAGCAGGATTGTTTTGCTATCCAGTTGTGCCTGGAAGAGGCACTGGTGAATGCCATCCGGCACGGAAATGGTTTGGACACCAGTAAGCGTGTTCGGGTGACGTGCAAACTTTCCAGCCGGCGGTTTTACGTCAAGATCACGGACGAAGGGGAAGGTTTTAATCCGGAAGCGGTTCCGGATCCGACGGAAGATGAGTACCTGGATCGGGATTGCGGTCGAGGTGTGCATTTGATGCGGAACTTCATGACAGAGGTTCGCTACAATGCAGCGGGTAATTCGGTTGTGATGGAAAAAATACGCAAGTTGTCGTGATCAGAACTGCAACGCTGTGACCGGTCTTCACCTGCCCAACTGGTATCGCTTGCAGTTGCGAGAAGGATGAATTAGTGTAAAGAACTTGCTGAAAAACTACGATGGTTGATACGGAGGTGTGGCAGGAAGAAATCTGACCACTCGTTCGTGTCATCGTATTCACAATCCCCTGTAGCTCAGTTGGTAGAGCAGGCGGCTGTTAACCGCCTTGTCGTAGGTTCGAGTCCTACCGGGGGAGCTCTTCTTGATGATGGCTGCTGGAGAACTCTCCGGCAGCCATTTTTTGTGCGCCGACCGTCGCCATATCTGCAAGCATGTCAAAGGGTTGGCGAAACACCGGTGTCAGCTCGCCACTGGCCCAGATCGAGTTCGATAGTACAAATTCCAGCAGACGGCGTTTCTCACTCGCAGACTGCTCTTCGAACAAGTCGGCTGCCCTCGTGGCCAGCTCCATCAGCGCAATGCCCTCGTCCATGTAGGACTGAGAAGCACTCCGATGCTCTTCCAGCACTGTTCGCTGTTGGACCAGATAGTGGTCGAGAGATGTCTTCGCCTCGTACTCCTTACCCAGGTTGTACGGTGGAGACGATACGACTAAATCCACGGAATCATTGGGAAGCCTCCGGAGATACTCCAGCGTGTCACCAAGGTGAATCTTATTTACTGGCAACCTATTCTTCATTTCACTGTCTCGCCCTTCGTTTTTCGAAAAATCCTGATTATGACGATAAGCATCACACGCACTTGTCGTCTGGGGTCTTTGCCGAACTTTACGTGATGATGATGGTTCGTTACCCAATCAACAACCACCTTCGCCGAGCCTTCCACTCGTAATGCCCCACGAATCCCTACAATATAACCGTCGATTCGGTGGGTAATATTTACGTGGCTCTGTCGGAAACATCTGAGCTAGTGAAGTTTACTATCGCTGAGCTAGACTGTGACTTCGACGGGGGGGCTGTGGCCTTTCCGATATCAATCTGATGTTCATGCAAGGCAACTTGACCAACAGTACGACGACGGTGCCACTCACGGACGACCAATTTGACATGGTCGACAATAACATTATCGACAGCGCAGATGTCGGTGAGTGGCTGTCCAGTGCCGCCACGGCGAACTCGTTCGGAACGCCCTACCGTCGCGGCGACGCCAACCTTGACCGTGACGTTGACATCACCGACTTTAATACGTTGTCAACCAATTTTCGCCCGGCGGGGACGGCGACGTCTCACTTGAATGGAGACTGGAATCTGGGAAATTTTGACGGAGATGGAGACATCGACATCACCGACTTTAACGCACTGGCCAGCAACTTCATGCCTGGTGGTTACGGAGGCAGTAGCAGGCAAATACCTGAACCGTCGACGTTTTTTCTTTGCGTGTTGGGGCTTGTCGGCGCCGGCGTTTTACTCGTCAGCAAACGCCGTGAAAGCTATATTTTAGGCCAGCGAGCCTGATTTAGGTGTGTCAATACTAACCGAGAATATGCCACGGTCGTCGTTGTGCCCGTGAGATGAATCGATTTGCCTCATCGTCGCCGACGAATTGATACTCGGCCTGGTCAAAGACAATCTTACGCTTCAACAGCATGGCGATGTTGGCCATGTGACAGGCATTGACCGAGTGAGCATGAGTCCACACATCAGAGATGGGCATTTCTCTTGTTTTGATGCAGTGAAAGAAATTGGCCATGTGGCTTTTCAGCGGCATGCCACGGTAAAGCTTCCGGACCTCTTCGTTCAGCCACTGAACGTCCGAGGGACTGGCCGCGATGTCTTCAACGGGCTTGCCGGTCAATCCACCACGATTAACTCGAATCTTTCCTTTCTCCCCCTCAATAATGATTTCATTTTTTGAGCTGTCCATCCCAATCGTGTTGCCGTTGGCCAATTTCATCTGACACTCGAAACTTTTCGCCACGTTGTTCTGATTTGGTATTTTCGTTCGGCCGTCAAGGAATTCAAGAACGTTGACAGTGTCGGGGAGCCCAGGAAAAACCCCATGGCCTTCCACTTCAACAACTCCCGTCTCTGAGCCACCGAGTGCCCAAAGTGCGATATCCATGTGATGGACTCCCCAATCCGTGACCTGTCCGCCGGAGTACTCCAACCACCAGCGGAAATCAAAGCCAATCCGTTCCGGACAGAAATCGACGGCCGGGGCCTGTCCTAACCACATGTCCCATTGCAGATGACTTGGGACGTCCTTCGAGGGAAAAGGTCCGCCTGCATTCGCTTCATCGATCGAGCATTGGGCGTGTAATCTTTCGCCCAATCGCCCGCTGCGCGCAATGGCAACGGCTTTCAGGAAAAGCTGCTTGAATTCTGTCCGCTGCTGCGTGCCCACCTGAACAACTCGACCGGTTTCCTTTGCAACTCTCATGATCCGTCGACTTTCATCCATGGTCAGCGTGAGTGGCTTCTCGCAATAGACATCCTTGCCGGCTCGCATTGCTTCCACGGTGATCTTGGTATGCCAATGGTCGGGTGTGCCGCATGTAATTGCGTCAATATCCTCTCGTTCAAGGATTTTGCGATAGTCTGTGTAGATGTCGCACTTTCCGTTGAGTTGCGCAACGAATGTCTCAGCGTTTGAGGAATCGACGTCAGCGCAAGCCAGCACGTTTCCTAATTCGGAGGCTCGTCGTCCGATGTACCTGCCCTGCCCACCCACACCAATCGCGGCGAGATGCAGCCTGTCGTTTGCGGAGTTTGCCTGGACCTGTCGGCTTGAAAAAATGTAAGGAATCAACGTGGTCCCTGCGGCGGCAGTAGTTGCCCTGAGAAATTTACGACGATTTGTCTGTTTAACCATTTTTCTATCTTCGATGACTTAGTGTTAATATTGATTGCAGGAATTAGGTGGCACCGATCAACCAACCATTATATCTATCAGAATGAAACTGGACCTCCCCAGGTCGAATTTTGGCCGTGGGAGATCCCGACCGAAAAGACGCTCGAACGATTTGAAAAAAAGCGAGCCGAAGCTGACTTTTCGCGGTGAAATTTGACTGGAGCTTTTTCCACATTTGTGGAATTGACCGACAGTGAACTAAAAGCGCCGTGGCGGGAGTCGCCCCGGCGTTTATCTATTTTCCCGTTGTGGCCAAGGGATTCGCGACATAGCCGTCGACACTCCTTGACTCTCCGGTCGCAAAGCGAGAGCGCCGCGAGAAACCCAACGAGCTTGCCAGCAAGCCAAGTCTCCCCGAAACTCTCTCGCTCTCTGTTTAACAGAGCTCTTTGGGTTAACGCATTCGTGATTGACCGGCGTTGAAAGCGACCAACTCGCCCCGGGTTTTCAGCCGACCTTCTCGGTAACACGGAGTGACCGCAAGCTCAAGTTTCCCTGGCAGGTCCGGACATTCGACGAAACCACCATGGCCGCCCCGTGAAGTCCCAGGTGTGTTTGTGGTCGGGTGGGAAACACAGGACGGCATTTGGATCGGATCAGAACAGGACCGCTGCGGATTTGAGCCGGATAACCCGGAATCCATAGACGGTGGCATCCCGCAGATGAAGACGGATTCGAAAGGCTCCCTGGGCCACAGCCGGCGCCAGGTTCTCCTGCCCGTTCTATTTCACTTCCACCAGAGATCCGTTCTCGGTGACGGGTTGGCAGTCGGCTCTTGAGAATCCGGGCAGGGTCTTTCCATCCTCATCCAGAATCTCGACCTCGATCTTGCCACCCTCCGCTTCCGCGTTGAGAAACAGCGAGGGGGTCCCCCCTCTTGGCCAGGAGGGGGCGGGTCAGGAGGGTACCGTTCCCCTGGGCTCTCCAGCCCGCGAAGGCTCCCTGCTGGAAGAGGGCCAGCCCCAGGCCCCGGGTTCCCTCCCAGTCGTGAAGGGTGTGGTCGCTGGCCGTGTAGAAGACCGCCATCTGGCCGTCTACGACCGCCTCAGCTGGAACGGGACGGACGGAGCCGGCGTCCCACTGGCCCGGCGTGCCATCCAGAAAGTAGCCATCGCTGAAACGATGAAAATGGATGCCGTCCCGACTCAGACCCAGCTGACTTCGAAAGATCTCGGAATCGGCTTTGTAGCCATCCATGTACATGACGTACACATGGCGGGCCCGGCTGTACTTGAAGATTCCGGGACCGTAGACCTGCCAGTTGATGGGCTCCGAGTCGCCGATGCGGTGAACCGTCACCGGTGCGGACCAGTGGAAGGCGTCGGGACTGGTGGCCCGGCCGACGGCGCGCTTGCCCAGAACGTGTGTCCGGAAGTAGCCGGTGTAGAGGCCGATGCGGTCATCCCAGAAGAAGAGGTTCTGGGTATCAAAGCCGCCCAGCCGGTTCACATAGGAGGTGAAACTCCAGTGGATGCCGTCGGGTGAATAGCCGATACCCACACCCGGTCCCCGGAAGTCCCACCGGTTGAGTAGCATCTTGAACCGGCGCTGCGGATCCGGTTCGGCGTAGTCCTTTTCGACCCAGTAGACGGGAGTTCCCCGGGGCTCCCTGTTGGGATCCAGGAAGAGGATGTTGTTGCGGGTCGATCCTTCGAAGGCGACCAGACCCAGCTCCGGTTTCTCCCAACGGATCCCGTCCCGGGACTGGGCGTACAGGCAAAGGCTCGGTTTGGTCCCTTCCTGGGCTCGCCTCAGGATCTGGTACCACATCCGGTACAGCCCCTCCTCCTCGTCGTGGAGAATGGCCACGTAGTTCAGGATCCCCTGCCGCTCCCAGGGTCGATCAATGAGCAGGACCGGGTTGGCTGCATGTTTGCGGAGCCGGGCCGGAACCAGTCGAAGACCGCTTTGCTCCTGGATCAGCTCGTTGTCATGAAGGAACAGCTCGGCCTGCCGGTTGAGCACGATGGCCTCGCCCGCCTGGATGCCAGCTGGCACGGCCAGGATAAGGACGCTGATCGTGTTCCTGACACTCGGACTGACTGAGTAACTGCATGGCTTTCTCCAACTTCGCTCTCAAGTGACGGGATCTCTACTGATAGTGATTTTAATCCCCATTCGGGGACTTTCACAGGTAACCTTGAAACCGGCGGCTTCCGTCTCCCACGCCCCGCCGCAGCAGAGCCGGGTTCACTGTGGCAGGAACGTCACGGCCACGGGTTCACACGCGTGCAACTTCAGTCAATTTCTACGCAAGAATGCCGCGAACCACGTTGCCGGCAACGTCGGTCAAGCGAAAGTCGCGACCGTTGAACCGGTAGGTCAGCCGCTCGTGGTCGGATCCCCACTAGATGCAGGATTGTGGCATGGAGATCATTGATGCTGACTGCTTCCCCACAAAATTCACCAGGCAACCCGGCACCACGAACGTCTTGACGATTCGCTCTGATACCAGGGCCTGCCCCCGGCCGAAGTGGCTCGTATTCCCGGGGTTTCTGAGCGAACGGTGAAACGACGTTGGCAAACGGCTCGCCTGAATCCAGCCGACAGCCTCTCTCAGATGCCCCAGTAACGCCGGTATTCACTCCTGTTTGTGCTAACCGCAAGAGAACCCCGCGATTTTATCAATGGCGCCGTTGAGCTTCAAATCCTGGTCAACGAACCCCGTGGGCTGAAGGCGGTCTTCTGGTTTCCCTCCGGTGTCGGTTTTCTTGTCAAAAGTGCAGATTCAAAAAAGGTTGCCGACAGGTGCCTATATATAATGTCTCATCTGCGGGCCGCCGGCCCAGTCCGAAACTACAACCATCGTCTTCCTCCGTGACGGTATTGTTGTAAAGAGTCTTGAACACCATCGAATCCGCGTCACTCACCCTGTTACCCCCCCTTCTCATCAAAAGAGCGGTAGGGGGGTCGTGTAATCGGTCCGAGCGTACCAATCGCCAGGAAGGGTTTACGGCCTATTTTGGTCAATTTCGCTGCTGAATGCCGTTTCCGTCTATCCATTTGTCCCCTCATCGGTTTTGTTGTGGGTAGTTCACATAGCCGGGCGCATTCGTCGGCCGGTAGTGAGTCGCGGATGGCGGTGGCGAGTGGTTCGAGCAGCTCAGTGCGAACCACTTTCCGCTCGTTGGTGCAAACCCGGCTGCAAACCACCGAAAGAGTCGCCGTAAAACTTGCCCTCTCACCGGCTTGCAATTCCAGGTCGCTTGACTGTCAATCCGGTAGTTGCGGGTTGGCAGTCCCGTCGACCTCGCTGAGGAAACCCCCGTGTTAGTTTGTAAAACGTTTTAGTGTAGTGGTTTATAGCTGTTATCGTCTGAATGGTGGAAACCTTCAGTTTCCACCTACTTGCCGTGGGTTACGAGCCGGTGTGGCGACTTACTGATGCGTTTTCTGCTGCACCTGGGGCTCCATCGTACAACTCCACGGGTATCTGCAGATATTATTTCTCTGAGACGGCCATCAATGGCCAATCCGCGCAGAAACTGCGTATTGAGGAAATTCCATGTTGGTAATGTGGGACTCGCACGACCGCCGCAGCGTCTGAAACAGGTCCTCCCCAGCAGCCACGGTTCGTAAATCTCATCGACCCTGACGACAACCGGAACCTGCTGTCCGCTTCTGACCTCTTGGGAGACTCTACTCGGGACGACGGCTCACTTGCCGTTTCCTCAACCTTTAACTTCTCCAAAACATTAAGAAATAAAAGAAAATAATTAATGGATATAAAGGTTGCAATCAAAATAAAACCCATTAATATAAGACTTCAGTTAATTTCGGTAAGTTAGAACGTTACGGATGCATGAGATGATTGCGCAATTTATGCGTAGTCAGGGGGAAACCGGGCTTCGTGAGTGTAATGTAGCCTGTTTTCCGCAGCCGGAACGTAGCTGTTAACGGATCAAGTTTTATTCGAGCTTTAGTCTTGTTTGAACGTATAAAAAACAGTTTTCGGCGAAATAGTCAGCCCGATCGGCGTGCCGATCGATCTGGCTTGGCGCGACGTGCCGCAGTCGAAACGTTTGAAAAGCGGATCATGCTGGCGGCAGATTTGTCGCTTGACACCTCCTTAGATCCCGACGAGTCAATCTACGCAGAAATTGCCGCGGTTGAAGTGGAAGCTGTTGAGACGGCACCACTTGCAGCCGACAGCGAAACCTCTCCCAGCGCGGCGGCAGGGAACGTCGTCGACGCCATCTTTGCAGCCGATTCGGAAGACGAGACGTTGGATTGGCAAGAGGTGTCGGAAGGCAGCCAAACTCAGCTGGGGGAATCAGCAGACGAGCTGTTTGCGGATCTGGACGAGGGCTTTTTCGACCCCGAAACCGAGCTGGCTGAGGACGCTCTGGCAGCGCTCACAGCAGTCGAAAATTCACCGGTCGCAGACCCCGCAGCAGACCAATTGGACCACTCCGACAGCACGGCAAATCTGGTCAGTTCCGCAGCCGAATTTAGCTGGCCGGCGGCCAACGATACGGCCGAAATTGCTGACCAAATCACCGAACAACAGCCGGGCGAATTACCGCTCGCAAGTGATACCAGTACGGATGATTCAACCGACTCGGTCCGCGGACCGCCGGCAGCCGCAATCGCAACAAACAGCTTATTTTCCAGTAATTATCTAAATTCTGACGCTTCGGTTTCCGGCGATGCGTCAAGTCATACTACCACGGTTTATGTCGACGACGACTGGGCTGGACTGGCCTCCGGCGTGGACCCTGACGGAACCGGCCCCGGCACGGCAATCGGAACCGATGCCTTTGCAACGATCCAGGCCGGGATCAATGCTGCGACTGCTGCGGACGATGGCACTGTGATCGTCTACGACCACGCGGGTGCCGGTTACAACGAAGCACTGACATATACGAGCGCGACCGCTGAACTGAATCTCGAAGCGGCAACTGGTAACAGTCCGGTTGTCGATGGATCGGGCCTGTTCGCGGAAGGTCTTGATGTCAACGGAACAAGTACGGTGGTTTCTATCGATGGACTGACGTTCCAAAATCATTTTTCCGACGGCGTCCACAGCGAAGGTTCTGTTACCCTCCTCAGTACAACCATCACCGGTGGATTCAATGGAATCGTGGTGAGTGGTGGTACGGTCACGATCCAGGACAGTAGTGTCACCGGCGCCACCATTTTTGGGGTCCAGGTCGTAGGTGGCGGTCAGGCTAATATCGACGCTAGTCAGATCAGTGGCAATGGGAATGCGGGTATTATCGTCAGCAACGGTGGGGCGACGACTAGCCAAAGCACGATCACCGGCAACCTGACAGGAATTGTCGTCACCTCCACAGGCACAGCCGTTGTAAATCAGTCGGACCTATCCGGAAATACCAGCGGCAAAGCAATTCAGAACGCCGGTGCAGCTCCCGTCAACGCCTCCAGCAACTGGTGGGGCACCAACATCGTAGCCAACATTCAGGCCGCCAACACCGGTCTGGTCGACTTTACCCCCTTCCTCAATGTGGGGACCGACACCGATGAAGGCGCGACCGGCTTCGTGGGTGACTTCACCACGGTGAACGTTACTCCGCTCGGATCGCAAGTCGGGACCACCGGGCGTGTTCAGGAAGGTGTGGACGCGGTTGCCGACGGCGGCACGATCAACATCGCCGACGGCACGTACACCGAAGCGGTTGTAATCGACTCGAAGGGCATGACGTTAACCGGCGAAAGCCAGGCTGGCGTGATCGTCCAGGCGACGACAACGACGGATGCATTGGCGAACGGCCCATCATCGAGCAACGTGTTCTCGGTAGGCTACAACGATGCAACGGGCACGGCTGGCAAGG
>Ga0310121_10000991_pt1 | contig 29904 bp, 29 predicted proteins | sample CB27_Tmax_986_MG_FD_203504 | JGI IMG/M metagenome (GOLD analysis project Ga0310121, IMG submission 203504) | Marine microbial communities from Western Arctic Ocean, Canada - CB27_Tmax_986 | ecosystem: Environmental > Aquatic > Marine > Oceanic | place: Canada: Western Arctic Ocean | collected... | reverse complement strand
GCCGGCGTACCCGATACTGTTGGCCGTGACGACCGCGCCCCCGGCTCCACGAGACTCGGGCTTCGCAGGGCCCAGGCCCCAGGACCCTGCCTCGAGATCGAAGACGTAGACGGAGTCTAGCGGACGCCATTCGGCAAACATGAAGCCGCGTAAGCGAATGCCGAGCGGTCCAAATCCACCCACCGTATAGATCCTTCCCTTGGCCGACACGATTACAGGATGATTGATTGGTTCTGGAAGATCGGGGAGTTCGTGCCACCGCTTGGCAACCGGATCGTATTCAAGAAATGAGGTAAGGGTCCGACCCCAGGCATCAATACCCCTGCAATATAGAAACGACCGTTAGCGACGGTACTGCCAGCTTCAGTGCGGGGTATTGGCAGCCGGGGTGCACTTTCGAACGTCCCCGCCTGATTGGTCACGAATTCCGGGAGAGGGAAGAGGCTCCCGGAGTGATTCCACCACCAGATAAAGCCCAATCCTGCGACGACAAAGCTCACCAGGAAGAAACAGAGTACTGGAAGAACGGCCCCCTTCATAGCTATAGGTAGCCGGAGGCGCCAGCACGATCTCGACCCGTTTTTTCTCAAGGTCCCGAGACTTTCTCCTGTATTCCACAACTTGACCAGTCTGTAAACTCTTCATCGATCAAGGAACTCTAGTACCCTGTAACACCCGCTCGCTTCAACACCTGGGTCGCGCGCGCTATCTGCTCGGCAAGAGACTTGATCGCTGCCGCGGTGCGGTTGGTCTGGGGATCGACTTCCTGCCACTGACGCTGCTCGATTGCTTCGCGCACGGCGGGAAGGGTCTTTGCGCCGTAGCCGGTGTAGAGGCCGGGAGCGTAGATCAGGTGGGTGTACCAAGGGAGGCCCGGGAGGCCCTTTTCAGTGGTAAGCAGTCGTTCGGTCTGCATCAGCAGGCGGTTGAGCTCCTCCCGGATCGAGTTGGAAAGCTGGCCAGAGAGAACAGAATCAAGAGTTTTCCGGTAGAGTCGAGCCGACTCCTGGAGCTGGGCGACGGCGTTCTGTAGAGGCGAGAAGTTCAGAAACGGGACCGGGCTCAGGGGAGCCGGTGGGACATACGTCTGGGCAGGGTTTGCCGCGGCCTTCAGGTTGCCCTCCCGGATGTTCCGATTCAATCGACCAGTGCTCTCTCGCATCGAGTCCGCAAGCTGGATGAGCTCTTCAACGTAGGTGGCCACCGCCCTGGCCAGGTTGGTGAAGTCAAACGGCAGGGCCTCGGCATTGGCAGCGCGAAGCGTCAAGCGTCCAGTGGTCTTCGCCAGCGTGACACCGTACTCGAAATCGGGATCTCCGAACCGGCTATAGTGGTCGAACAGGCATTATAGGGAGGAAGCTGCTCCTCCGTCTGTTGGGAGGTGCGTCCTCCGGTAGAGCGCCTCCATCAGCTTGGCAGTGAACTCTTCCGGTCCCAGCATCTCTAGCAGTCGCAGTTTCGGAGTGGGAAAAAGGATTTGATACTTTGCGAGCTCGGCCTCATATCCCCAGGAGCGGAAGAGCGACAACATGAATTCGGCATTTTCCTTGCCGTAGGGAGAACCCACATGATGGGGATGGGCGGTCAAGCGCTTCATCCATTCCTGAAGATTGTTTGCATCTAGAAACGAGTCGAATCTGTCCTCCAGTAGTTTCTCCTCGCTTTGAGCCTTGTCGCCGAAGCCGAGGAAGGTGTCGGTCGCTGCGGCTACGCCCTGGAGCGAGATCAGAACCATTGTGAACAGGATTCTTAAATTTCTTGAAATCATTGTGTTGGCATGATTCTACAATCGACACTCTTCGTCCGCCACAGCACAATAGGCAGCGCGTAGTTTTCGTCGCATGATCTTATTGGACGCGGTCCTAGGCAGTGTCTTCACCAGTACCACATCGTGAACCTTGAATAGAGGATTCAGTCGTCGTCGGATCCCTTCTTGCAGTATCGGCTTCAGTGTGCCGCTAGTCTGCGATCGATCCGAAGGGTCCCGAAGCACCACGTAGATCACCAATCTCGCGCTGCCGCCACCTGGAGACGGAATCGCCACTGCCGCTGTTTCCTCAACGCACTTCTCCAGATTCAGGACGCGTTCGATCTCGGCAGAACCGACTTTGATTCCCGAGAGGTTCATGGTGTCGTCGACACGGCCATGCACTCGGTAGTATCCGTTGCCCAGACGCTCAACCTGGTCTCCGTGACGCCGCAAAACCTGTCCGTCGGGACCAGCCGGTACACCTTCGAAATATACTGCGTGGTGATCCTGATTCAAGAGTGTTGTAGACAAGCCGATGGACGGTGGGATCAAGAAGACTTCGCCATTAACGGCCTCTCGACCGCTCTGATCCAGGATCGCAAGGTCCAAGCCCATGGCGGGAGTCGAGAACGCCGCCGGCGCCGATGGTTGGATGACAGTCCCGGTAAGATAGGCGCCTCCGACCTCGGTGCCGCCGCAGTATTCGATGACCGGGCGATAGCCGGCGAGGGACATGAGGAAGTGCATGTCTCCCGGGTGAGAGCATTCGCCGGTTGAGCTGAAGACGCGGATTGCCGACCAGTCCAAACCTCTCATGCAGTCCTCACCCCGCCAAGCCCTGACCAGACTGGGTACGACCCCCAGCATGTTGACTCCGGCTCGCTCTACGAACTGCCCGAATCCTCGTCCAGTAGGGCTGCCATAGTGGAGCGCCAATGTGGCCCGGTTCAACAACGCGGCGTAGATGAGCCAGGGGCCCATCATCCATCCCAGGTTGGTCGGCCATGCGAGCACGTCGCCCCTACAGATGTTCTGGTGCAGGGAACCATCCGAAGCGCACTTGATCGGCGTTAAGTGGGTGAAGGGTATTGCCTTGGGCTGGCCGGTTGTCCCGGATGAAAACAAGACGTTGGTAGGATCGTCCGGACTACAGGGTACCGAATCAAGGTCCTCTTTTCCGCTTAGAAAATCGTCCCAGGACAGGTCTCCAGGCCGCAAAGAATCCCGAATCCTGCCTAGCACGGGGACGACCACGGCCCTGGGAGCGTCGGCTTCGGTGACTCTCGAGTATAAGGGGATCTGCCTAAGTTCCCTCGGGATGAAGTCCTGTGTGAAGATGGCTTTGGCTTTCCCTATGCGGAGCCGCGTCGTAATCTCGGGAGGCGCGAAACTATCTGCAATCGAGAGGACGACACAACCGGCCATGACGATGCCCAGATAGGCGGCGACGGCCTCTGCAGTCATGGGCATGTTGATCGCCACCGCGTCCCCGGGCACTAGACCAAGCTGCTTCAGACCCGCCGCCACTCGGCTACTCAGAGACTGCAGCTCGCCGTAAGAGAGTGAACTCAGGGGTCCGTCTTCCGCCTGATAGACGATGGCTCTGGATCTGGCATCGGCGCCAAAACAGCTGTCCGCGATGTTCATCCTGGCCCCGGCAAGCCAGCAGGGGGACTCGGGGTCGTTGCCTTGGCCCAACACGCTCTGGCATCGCTCTTTGAATCGAATGTCGAGCTTCTCGATCATCAGACTCCAGTACTCTGCCGGGTTTTCGACCGACCACTGGTGCAGCTGGGCATAGGAATCCAGTCCGAGATCACCCATCAGCTTACCCAGGTTGGTGGCTTTACAGGATCGGGCAGGTGGGATCCAGGTGGGGGCGGGCCCCTGTCGTGAATCGTAATCCGCGAAGACGACTCCATGGAGGTATTCATGGACCGGGAAGGGCTGATCAGGTTTCAGCAACTGAGTCGAGATCTTCTGCCAGGAATCCAGCGGAGTCGAGTCGGAAAGTAAACGGTTCACTGCCGAAGCCATCTCCCGAGCCTTGGTCTTACTCAAGCCGGCCCGGAGCAACTGCTCGATTTCTACCAATCTCACCTTGGTCTCGCCCCCAAGAAGCGCTGGCTCCATTTGAGATGGTTCTCTCCAGTCACAAACATCGTTAGCACCGTGTCGGTTTGTAGGACGGGCACTCCTGCCCGTCGAAAACAGCGACGGGCAAGAGTGCCCATCCTACGAGGGTCTTGGCTCAGGGCTCCCGCAAGTCCAAACAGAGGAGTTTCGTTTCATTGCGAAGGTAGAGCAGGCCGTGGGAGAGAACAGGAGGGGCCCAACAAGGGTAGGTTAGAAGCCGGACTCGTCCCTTTTCTATGTAGCGTTCCGGGTCGACCTCGATGAGAATGAGGTCCCCACGCTCTCCCATGGCGATGAAGTATCCGTCGGCGAGTATGAACCCGGCTCGACCCAGCGGCGGTTGTGCCTTCCAGCGCACCGCGCCAGTTTTGAAGTCGACGCAGCGAATATCGGCCCCCGACTCGTGGCGGCCGGACACACCGTAAAGATTCCCTTGGTGATGGATGCTAGTGGCCCAGTGGTTCTGCATGGCACTGCGGCTCTTCCAGATCTCCCGGGGCTGCCCGGGATCCAGCTTGAGTAGAACCGAACCGGTGTTGTAGGTAGCGGACAAGAAGACATGATTGCCCACCAGGACGGGCTTGGCTGCATTGACTGATTCGTAGCTTCTAGAGCGAAAGGGATAGCGATAGACTTCGCGGCCGGAAGCCGCTTCGACCGCCAGCAGACCCTCTCGGGTAAAGAACAAGGCTAGCCGCTCGTTGTTAACGGTGGCGACCAGGGGTGTCGAATAGCTAGCACTCTGATCGGAGGTCTTCCAGATCGTCTTTCCGGAATTTCTGTCGACTGCCACGACGCCGGCACCAGAACCTCCGACGTTCAACAGGATCATGCTACCGTCGACAACGGGAGCCGAACCTACACCGAAGAAATTCTCCTCAACCTTGAAGTCCTGGTTGATCCAACGCTGCCAGATTATCTTGCCATCCTCAAAGTCCAGGCAGCTCAGTTTGCCTTCAGCGCCAAAGGCATAGACCCTGTTCCCCACGATTGTCGGTGAGGACCTTGGACCGTTGTTGTATCCGTAACGGTCCCTGTAGGAAGTTGGGTACGTTTGTTTCCAGATTCGCGTCCCGGTACTCGAGTCGAGGCATTCGAGCACTTCTTCCATCCCCTCCCGGTGAAAGATGATCAAGCGTCCGCGGGATGTGACGGGAGGGCTGAAGGAGGCCCCCAGTGAGTAGGACCAGAGAAGGGGGGGGGCGGCCGGTGGCAGGGATTTCAAGAGGCCGCGCTCGATCGAGGTCCCGTCGCCGCGAGGACCCAGGAATCTGGGCCAATCTTCTCCCTTTCTTTCCAGTGCAGTGTTCGACTTGGGAGCTTGGTTCGACTGCGGCAGGACCGTGGTGTGGCCGGCAACCAGTCCAAGGATATAAACCACGAAGCAGAATGGGCTTGGAGATAGATGTCTTAGAGCTGTCATTGGTCAGGGTTGTCCTGCTGTGGCGGTGGCCGCCGTGCCTCCGGGCCGCCGTGCCTCGAGCCAAAGGCTCGAGAAGAATACTTCGGTCTGGAGACCAAAGCTACGTTCGCCGATCCCAGTGTAACCCGCGATCTCCTCTCATACCACACAGGCCGGCCATTGTTATTCTCGACTCGATCTGGTATCCAGATGTAAACCAACTGTTCCTAAGATACAGAAGAGGTGCAAGGTGAAGAAACAGTATCGCGTAGCGGTCATCGGGCGCACGAAGCGAGGAAACTACGGACATGGTCTGGATAAGGTCTGGCTCGATGTCGATCAGGCCGAGCTGGTCGCCGTCGCAGACGAAGATCCTACCGGACTCAAAGAGGCCTCCCAGAGGCTGGGAGTCAAGGCGGCTTACTCTGACTATCGCGAGATGTTGGAGAAAGAGCGTCCCCAGATTGTCAGCGTCGCGCCTCGTTGGTTGGATTGCCACCACGACATGGTGCTTGCCTGTGCCGAGTACGGCGCCAGTATTTTTCTTGAAAAGCCTATGTGCCGCACTCTCGCTGAGGCGGACGCCATGATAGATGCGTGCACCCGCTCGCATGTGCAACTGGCAATTGCCCACCAGACTCGATACAGCCCCAAGATTCAGGTAGCCAAAGACCTGATTTCAGCGGGCCGTTTGGGGAAGGTCGTCGAGCTCCGTGGTCGAGGCAAGGAAGATCGACGTGGGGGAGGCGAGGATCTCTGGGTTCTCGGCACCCACATCTTCGATCTCATTCGGATCTTTGGTGGGGAAGCTAGCTGGTGCCAGTCGCTGGTCACCGACGGTGGACGTCCGGTTAAGCATTCCGACGTCTACCAGGGTAAAGAGGGTATCGGCGCTCTGGCGGCCGATCGGGTGGAGGCGATGTACGGATTGGAAGGTGGGCTCACCGCCTATTTTTCCAGTCACCGACATTGTGCGGGTAAGCCCACTCGTTTTGGGCTCGATATCCTGGGTTCTGAGGGTATACTCCAGATCCATACCGGGTATCTTCCCGACATGAAGCTCCTGAGGGACTCCTCTTGGTCACCTGGGCAAACCGGCTCGAAGTGGGTCGATGTCAGCAGTGCGGGTGAGGCTAAGCCCGAGCCCAAGGAAGATTTGAAGAGTCATGGCGGAAATATCCTTATCGCCAAGGATTTGATCCAATCCATAGAGGAAGATCGAGAGCCGCTGGGTGGAATCTGGCATGCCCGGGGAGCGATGGAGATGATCGTTGCCGTCTTCGAATCCCACCGTCAGGGTGGCCCCGTCAAGTTCCCGCTCGAGAATCGCCAGAACCCCTTGACGATGCTATGAACCTGTCTCGCTCCGGTCTCACCGCCCAGGATCGGCTGATCTTTGCCTTGGATGTGGGCTCTCCCGCCGAGGCCAGAGAATTGGTGACAGAGCTGCGCCCCGCAGTCAGCTTCTTCAAAGTGGGACTGCAGCTGTTCATCGCCGCGGGTCCTGAGATCGTGAGATGGCTGACCTCCCAGGGACTGGATGTCTTTCTCGATCTGAAGATTCACGACATTTCTGAGACGGTTCGCCGGTCGGTGGCGGAGGCTACCCGACTCGGTGCTCGATTCCTGACTATCCACGGTGGCGGAGCCACGGCGAAAGCGGCCCGGGAAGGTAGAGGCGATTCCCATTTGAGAATCTTGTCTGTGACGCTGCTGACGAGCCACGACGAAGGGGACCTTCCAGACTCGGTCCAGGTGGGTCCGGGCAAGAGGTTTGAGACGCTCGAAGACTATGTCGTGTGGCGAGCAGATCAAGTCCTTCGAGACGGTGCCGACGGACTCGTTACTTCGGGTCAAAACGCAGAAAAGCTGCGCCAGAAGCTGGGAGCCGATCCGATTCTAGTCTGCCCTGGAATTAGAGCTCAGGAGGATCGGGTTGACGAGCAAAAGCGTGCCGTCACTGCCCACACCGCTATCAGTAGTGGCGCGGACTACCTCGTCGTGGGTAGGCCTATTCGAGATGCAGGGAATCGAGTCGAGAAGGCGCGCCAGATTATTAGCGAGATCGATTCTGCGCTACAGGTTAGAGTGAGCAGTGAGCAGTGGAAGAGTGACGGCCTTCAGCCCTCGGTCCGAAATCCCATTAGAGCTGTCCACGGCTGACTGCTCACTGCTCACTGACTTACCGTAACTACCAGGGAAAGGCCAAGCTCGGAGGATTGGCATAGCGGCGCATGTGGATTGTCAGCTCTGCGCCTGCACCTGGAGCTAGACGAACCTGGAAGAAGCTACGGTCAATGGGGAACTGTTTGCCCCCTATCTCGACGCTCAGAGCCTGATGCTCCCCGTAGGAGCCGGTTTGCAGGATCAGGTCCCGAGGCTGTACCTGATCTATATTGACCAGAATCAGGCGGACCATGTCTTGTGTCATCTCCGTCACCAACGAACCGACGCGGGGAGGAATGCCTGCCCGATTCCGCTCTGGATCGAAGTAGCGAACGCGGGTGTGGGGCACGAAGATCTTGCCGTGAAGGTAGCCACCCAGCATCAATCGTACCAGCTCATGTGTGGCCACCGGATTCAGCCGGAGAGGCCAGTCCGCGAGCCGGGTGTCGGGAGTCGTTGGGTCGTTACGCATCCCCTCAACCTGATTTCGGATGAAGGAGAGTTCCCGACGAAGAGCCTGCTCCGGATAGTCGGGGGCCTTGCCTTCGAGAAACGCGATCCAGCCCGTCTTCGGTATTCGCTGTAGATCCTTGCGATTCATCGACCACATGTAGATATCGATCAACTCCGAAACGAAGAGGCTGTTGGTCCAGTTGTACCAGCCGGGCTCACCTGTATTGGCTTCCTCCCAGAAGAGCTCTCCGTTGATCGTTTTGAAGTGAGGTGGCCCAGTCTTTGGCCCCTTCACGCCATAGCTGTGTGGCACCATCAGTTGACCGTCCACCGTCTTCTTCTGGGCGTAGATGTTGTCCAGTTGGCGCCGCAAGACATCGACGTAGGCCTGATCTCCGGTCAGCATCAAGGCGTTTCCGAAGCCGGGCCACATCCCCTTGTTGAACAGGTTGCGGTGAGCTACCACCTTGTGTTCGGGCGACCAGGGAGAGAAATCCCAACCGTAGGTTCCGCCGAACCAATTCCCCTCGGTTTCGCCCCCGATGCTCCCGTCCAGGCCGACGTTGCTGGGGATATTTCCGCCATTCTTTTCGGTCCGCTCCTTCCAGGCGTCGACGTACTGAATTGACCAGCGCCGATACTTCTCGCCCTGGCCAAGCGCGAAAGCATTCAACGTCAACTGGGTCGCGATGAGGTTCAGCGGATGGTCACCGGCGCTGTGAAGGTACTCGGCACAGTGGGCCAACATCTCAGGATAGGTCTCCTCGGCATCCAACATCTCGTTGACGCCGCCGGCGCTGTGCAGGATGTGGAACCTCCCCTTGAAGGGGTCGCCCACCCAATCGTATTGTGTCGCCCGTCTGAGCATGGGGCCCTTGCTCCCATTCCAGATACTGCGAATGATCTTGTGCTCGGGATCGTAATTGGGGGCGTCGGGGTCTTCGTTCAGGTAGAGCCCGGCGAAGCGCTTCATCCGTTTCCGAAAGGCGATGTCGTTGGGATCCGAAAACCCCTGATTCATGAAGCCCTGCATTCCCTCGCCGTTGTGATGCCAATCCGACATAGGCATGAATTCCTTGTAGTAGGCCCCGTCTTTGGCAATTTCCGTTTTGACTGTCTTCAACTCTTTGTATTGCCGAAGGTGTCCTTCCAAAGCTTGCTTGTACAGCTTCAAAACCGAGTCCGATCCACCCAGCATGTGCAGCAGAGTCCAGTTGGCGTAGATCTCGATCGCGTCGTCGGCCCCGTCCAGGGTTCCCCAGCGAGGGGTGTGCAGCAGATAGCCACGTTCGTCGTTATAGATGGAGTAGTGCTCCTCGGCAGCCGTGGAGCTGGCTTGGAGAACTTCCAACTCCAGGAGTGCCCAGGCAGGTGGAGACATAGGGGTTGAAATATCGACACGATCGCCCGCCGGCACGAAGACGGAGACGGCGATCAGAGTCGCGAAGGAAATGAAAAGGCGGTGCATAGGGATGACCTCCTGGGCAGTGGTGTTGCTGAATTCTACGGATGCTTCCAAACCGCTTCTTAAAAGACATAGAAAAGCCGGCGATCAAAGGTTGAGTCGGTCACGGGACCGAAAGTCCTGTAGGCGCCGTGGAGTCTCACGGCCCCCAGCTGGATCTCCAAACCGGCTATCCAGTCACCCTGCCTGCGATGGCGTTCGGCGGCCTCAACTACTAAACCACGGCCGAAAATCAGCTTCGTCGCCGCGTCAATCGGATAGGAGCCGAGTACAGCGCCGGAGAAATACTTTTCCGCCTCGACGCAGTGAATCAGTTCAGCCAACAGGAGCAGGTCTGGGAGGAACTTTGAACGGTTGAAGCAGCCATACCTTCCCCCGACGAATCCTGCTGGGTGCGCACCCAAGGTAGTGACCCCGGCGCTGAACCCCCATTCGGTGGAGCCGAAACTCTCTTCCTCAACAGACCCGACCAAGCTGCTCTCTGGAGGGGGTAGGAGGAGCCGGTCAGCGTTTCCATTCGACCCACCAAACAGCCGTCCAAGCCAGGAAATCAGCTCCTCGAAGACTTCCCGCAGGGCCTTTCCGTCTGACCCCAGATATCCCAATCCCGACTCCAGCCTATCGACTGCCACCAGCCGATAGGTCAGAGCATTGGAGCGGGCATTACTCCCGTTGTTGGAGCTTTCTTTCACTCTGGCCCCTAGGCACAAGGATGATGGAGGTCTCATCTTCTCGCGAGTCCATGTAGGAAGAGTCATAGCCAGCCCAGGTCAGACCGCGGTCGCGTACACCCCAGAGCAGTTTGTATCTGGATTCAGCATCGACTCCGGGTGTAAAAACGCCGTCCTGGTTGGTGTCGAGGGACGATGCGTGTGTGCCCAGCTCGACCAGGAATCGAAGTGGGCTGGAGAGCTTTTCACCCGCAGATACACGGTAAGTGTGATCTGGGATGTGGTCTCCGTGGGCACTGCTGATGACGGCCGCAATCCTCTCCCCGTTCTGCACTCGGGCGCAGCCGTCGGTATCGTGACGCTCCCTAGAAGATCGCAGCAACAATCTTATGTACTCCAGATCATTTGGATGGGAAGCGTCGACCCAAAATGGGAAAAGGCCGCCCCGGGCCCGATAGTCGTTCTGCACGTAGTATATCCAGTACTCGAGGACGACGAGCTCTGAGCCGCTTTGCCTCAGGGAAAAGGCCCGGTAGTGAAGCTTCGCCAACCTTTCCTTTTCAGCCAGCGACTTGGATCGGTAGAGTTGGGTGCGGGTCTTGGTGGTCCCCAAGAGGCGCAGATCCGAAAATTTGTCGCGAGCTGAGGGTCCAACCCCATTCTTGAGAGGAAAAAGTGGGCTGCTGGGAAAGTACTCCTCGCGAGGATGGAAGACCAGGATGGGAGCGAACTCCTCCGCCAGAAGAGCCTGATGCCGTGGACAAAGTGAGGCGGTCGCAGTCTCTGAATAGGCTGCGATCGGGGGGTCTGCAGAGCCTGTCCGGGCGAGGCCAACCCGGAAAATCCAAGGTGCAATCAGGAGCAGAGCAACTGTGGTCGCGCTCATCCTCTTCTGCCTCAAATTCGGTTTGGAGAGTCGTGCCACCTGGGCAGTATATGATTTTGCGGGAAAAAAACAGAGAATAGTAAAGACGATTCGAGGAAGAGTCTCGTCCGAAACCCAAAAGGGCAACTGGAAAGCCTGTGATCTGTAGCCTGTAACCCAATCCCGAGGAGCAAGAACGATGAACGCATTAGCTCTGAGAACGACCCTGATTATGGTCCTACTACTCTCAGCGGCGAGACTGAACGGCGGCGCAGCCGACGGGCAGAACGGCCTCACCCATATCGGTACCCAGAAACAGCTCTTCATCGATGACTACATCGTCGAGCAGATGAGCCACGTCAAGCGTATTCTGAATCATGGGGTGAAGGCTCCCAACAACCCCGTGGTGAGAGCCGACCGACCCTGGGAAACCAACTATCTGCGTCTCAACAAGATCGTCTACGACGACAAAGATGGTCTGTTCAAGATGTGGTACAGCGCCATGGACGAGTTCAAGCCCAAGAAGGAGCCTGGAGCGGGGTATCGGGTGGAATGGACACTCGAGGGGGATAGTTTCGCAAGAGTGAACGTTCCGGATCCGTACGGTTACTACGGTGACCCCAACGGCGACGGCTCAAAGCTCTGCCTGGCAACTTCCAAGGATGGGGTGCACTGGGAGAAGCCCAACCTTGGAAAGGTGGAGTACAAGGGATCCCGCGACAACAACATCTTGCCGCCAGGATCACGGATCCCTACCCTATTAGACCCCCACGAGACCGATCCTTCCCGCCGCTACAAGGCCGTAGCCGACGGTTACAAGTTCAGTGCCTACCACTACGGGCGGATCAACGTCTTCTACTCGGCTGACGGCTTCGAGTGGCGTCCAGCTCCAGAGAACAAGGAGATGGATATTGCCAGCAAGAAGGGTCGCTGGGGACCCAACAAGTTCATGGGATGGGATCCCATCAGGGGAGTCTACGCCACCCACATCGAGAGTTGTCTGCACCGACGCTGTCCCTTGGGGAAGCGGGTGACGGGGCGGTCGGAGAGTCCCGACATGATCCGCTGGAGCGAGGTGCAAACCATCATGATTCCGGACGAGCGGGACACTCCCGGCACTGAGTTCTATGCCTTTCCCGCCTTTGTCTACGAAGGCATCTACATAGGGGTGCCCTGGATTTTCGAGACCACGGAGAGTCTCCATTTCCCCCAACTGGCGTTCAGCCGAGACGGCATCAACTACCAGCGGCCTTTTCGGGAGCCCCTGACCAATCTGGGTGACCACGGAGATTTCGATGAGACGACCCACTATGGAAACAACCCGCTTTTCCACGATGGGACGATCTGGATGTACTATTCCGGAGGTAACTGGAGGGGGCCAGAACCTCTACACGAAATCGGGGACAAGGCCGTTTTTTCAATAGGCCTGGCAACGCTACCGGAAGACGGATTCGTCTCGCTCACAGCCGGCAAACTAATTCCGGGAAAAGTGCTGACCCGCGTGCTCAGCTTCGAGGGCAAGCACCTCTACCTGAACATGATAGCGTCCAAGCACAACTGGGGCTCGGGGCCCACCCAGGTCAAGGTGGAGGTTCTCGACTCGGCACATACTCCGATCCCAGGTTTCACCCTGGAAGAGGCGGATAATCTGGCATCGAGTGGTAAGCATAGGGTGAGTTGGAAAGGAAAGAGCGATCTGGGAAGCCTGGCCGGAAAGCCGGTCCAACTTCGCTTCACTGTGAGGAATGCCAAGCTAGACTCCTTTCAGTTCCGTGACAAGTGATGCGGGTTAGCGGTCGTGGCGGTGGCCTCCGGGCCGCCGTTCGTCGAGCCAAAGGCTTGAGCCAGCGGAGTTAAAGGACATCCAAGCACCAATTACGAGTTCTCCTGTGAGAAGAAAGGATCGACTGTGGACAAGAAAAAGCTATCGGCGTGCATCATCCTTTTGTTCAGTTTCGTAAGCTTCACGACACTTGCGAAGGATTCCCGAGAGGTTGGAGACTCACCCCCAAGGATCATCGGTGGGCAGGACACTGCCGAAGGGGCCTGGCCCTGGCAGGCGCTGGTCCTGGTGGGAGACGGAGCCTGCGGCGGTTCGCTGATCGCGCCCACCTGGGTATTGACTGCTGCTCACTGCTTTCTCAACGGTGAAGTAAGCGCGGTCGCGGTTCCCGCCACCACAGAGATCCAGGTTATTCTCGGTCGGCGTGACCTTACCACCAATGTCGGTGAAGTGTTCACGGGCTCTGGAATTGTCGGGGTTAGAGTCCACCCCGAGGGACGCTCACAATATCTACGGACGGGCAGGGAGCCCCGGCGCAAGCTGGAGCCGCGGTGATTAGTTCCGATGGTATGTTGGGAGGCGTGGTTCGCTTCAACCTGCCCGGAGTCGGAAGTGCAGGTGTGTGGGCAAGCCAATCCCTGACAGATTTCGTCGTTCCCGTCCGCCGTACCGCCGGAGGTATCAATTCGGGAGTTGCCATTCACAACACGGGAATCGCCGCGATCACAATCAGGCTGTCGCTCCTGGACGAGAATGGAGTCGGGGTAGCCACTTGGACCATCGCAGACTTCGCGGGGCGAGGTCATTTGGCGCAGTTCATCAACGAGCTCTTCGCGGAAGCCGATACCGATAACTTCGCGGGCAGCCTGGTCGTGGAAGTGGTCGGAGAGGGTGGAATCGCGGGTACGGCCCTCGAACTGGGGACGCTGCCAGGTCAGTTCACAACCCTGCCAGTGACGCCGCTGCTGTAGTACACCGTTTCATAAATACGGTAGCGTTTGCAGATGGGGCTTGCGAGGCGAGATCAAGGCAGTAGGAGGAAGACGATGCCTGGCCATCTTCGACGACGACGAACGCAGAGATCGTCCGCAACCCCCATCTGCCTTACGGGTGGCGCCGGGACGCGCCGATTTCTTTGTCGCTCCTCCTCCAAGATACAAGGCATCGAGTTCGTCGTCGCTTCGCGAACTCGACCCGTCGCGCTCGCCACAAACGTTACCGTATTTATGAAACGGTGTGCTTTAGAGTAGGTTTCGCCGCCGAGCTTTGTCGGGGCCGCATGAGCGGCCTTGACCGCTACACCCAAGCGGGATAGGATTCTGGCCAGCTTCAGCCTCTGAGAGCACGAGGGGAGATCGTTTATGCAGCTTCATTTTGCTGATCACGTAGTCCTGGGCATCTACCTGGCAGTTATGATGTACCTGGGCTGGAGACTCTCCAGGGGACAGAATACCGACGAAGAGTATTTTCTGGGTGGTCGCCGGCTGCCCTGGTTCGCGGTCGGGGTCAGCATTATCGCCTCGCTCCTTTCCAGCATTACCTATCTGGCGTCGCCGGGGATCGTTTGGCGCTTTGGCTTCGGAGTGGCCTTGAGCAGCCTGATTGCGATCCCCATCGACATGATCCTGGTTCTCTGTTTCGCCATCCCGTTTTTTTCCCGCTTCAAATTTACGACCGCCTATGAGTACCTGGAACATCGCTTTAATCTTCCGGTGAGACTGCTGGGCGCCACCCTGTTTCTCTTCTGGGTCACGATTCTCATGGGGGTGATCGTGCTGGTCTCTTCACGCGCCCTTGTCGCAGCCACCGGCATACCCCTGATTGTCGTCATTGGTTCCATTGGGGCGGTTGCGACGATCTACACGATGATGGGAGGGATCCGGGCAGTGGTCTGGACCGATGTGATTCAGGCGGCCCTCTTGTTTGGTGGCGGTCTCTTCGTAATTGGATACGTTGCATGGATCACCGGTTCGGGGCCCCTGGCATGGATCAGGGTGGTGAGCTCTCGGGATAACGAGGGCTTTGTCTTCGCCTCGTTAGATCCCACGATTCCGGCGACGCTCGTCACCATTACCCTCTCGGCAGTGGTCTGGAACCTGGTGGCGCACGTTGCCAACCAGATGACGCTGCAGCGATACTTCAGCACGGTAGACATTCGGGCCGCCAAACGCAGCTTCGTCACCAACATCAGCGTCAGTCTCATCCTGACCATTCTCCTCGCCATGGTGGGAGCCTCGCTGGTCTACTACTTTACCCAAGGTCCTGAGACTCTGCCTGCACATATCGATCTGGCTAGCGGCAAGGACCGGGACAGCATCTTTCCATTCTTCGTAGCATCGCGCATTCCACCGGGTCTGGCCGGAGCCATTTTAGCAGCCCTCCTGGCAGCAGCCATGTCTTCGATTGATTCCGGTGTCAACGCCTTTGCCACCATCGCGACCGTGGATTTTGGTCGCCTCAGCAAGAAGCCACCGAGAGAGAACAACGTGCGTCGGGCTCGAATCATCACCCTGGTGGTGGGATTCGTGGTCACGGTGGCAGCCTACAATTTGGACTCCTTCACCGGGATGGACGATATCCTCACGATTCTGCCCAAGACCTTCAACTCACTCGTAGGTTCTTTGGGTGGATTGTTTCTGGCGGGGATGCTGATTCCGCGAGCGAGCAGCAAGGCCATGTGGCCGGCAACGGCCATCGGATTGGTCGTGGCTCTTGTACTTGCCTACTCCAAGAATTTGTTGCAGGCGATGGACCCCTCGACCCACGCAGCACTGGGTACTTGGTTGGGAGAGGATTTCGCGCAGCGTCTGGTGTCGAATGGGATCGGGTTCACCTGGATCATGTTTTGCTCGGCCATCGCCAGCATGGGATCGGCCTGGCTCTTTAGCTTTGTCTTCCCAAATCGGGATCTGGATCGGATCAAGGGTCTGACCTGGGTCACCCGGCACGAGCCTACCCCATTTACGAAGTAGCAGTCAGGCTCGGCGAGGTAGAAACATCATGGCCGTGCACCCACGACTCCCCAAGCAAACGACCTCTGGCGACCGCAGAGCCTTCCTCAAGACCTTGGGAATGGGGACCGGCACGGCTTTCCTGGGGAGTCTGGCAGCCTGTGAGCAAGCCACTTCACCACCGGAAGCAGTTGAGCCGCCCTCACATCTGGTAAAGCTCGGAAACACCGATCTCTATGTCTCCAGAATGTGCCAAGGTACCGCCTTTCGCACCCATCTTTCCCGCAAAGCGGACGACGCGGAAGCAGTCAAGCTGTTGCGTCATTGCATGGATATTGGGGTCAACTTCTTCAACTCTGCCGAAGCCTATGGAGATGGTGGAGCAGAGACGACTCTGGGTAAAGCCATCGCAGGACGTCGACATGAGGTGATCGTGTCAACCAAGGCCTATCACTGGTCAGAAGGTAAGAGGACGACGATCACCAAGCAGAATCTGATGGTCAAGGCGGAGGGGAGCCTGGAAAGACTGGGGACCGACTATATCGATCTCTACCTTCTGCACGGTCCCGATTTGAAGACGCCTTCCTACGGCCAGGAGATTCCACCTCCGGATACCCCGACCCGGGAGCACATGGAGGAGCTCGCAGACGCCATGGATGCGCTGGTCAAGTCAGGCAAGGTCCGTTACTGGGGTGTCTCCAACCACTTGCCTCGACAGGTCGCCGAACTGATGGAATTCGGGAAACGAGCCGGAAAGGCACCATTGGTAGGATTGGAAGATTACTACACCATTATGGCAGCGGATCGGCGAGATCTCATGATCAAGGGGATGTTCCCCCTGATCCGCCAGGAAAACCTGGGACTGCTGGCCTTCAGTCCTCTGGGCGGCGGGCACCTGGTACCGGGTCGAGAGCCCGAGGAGGGGTCTCCCCTCCTGGACGTGATTGCGGTTCTCGATCAAGTCTCCAAGGAGTTGGGAGTGACCCGTCCTCAGGTCTGTGTCGCCTGGGTCGCAGCTCACCCAGAGGTCACGAGCGTCCTGGCTGGAGGAGAAAAGCCAGAGCACGTCGAAGAGGATCTGAAGGGAACCACACTAGCTCTTCCCGCCGAGGCGATGAGCAAGCTCAATTCCGCGGCGGATGCCTACAAAGCCAAGCTAGCAGCACCAAGAACAGCTGCGGCCCCAACCTCTGTTTTCGCTATATCCGCCACCGGACCACACCCATGTGATAACGCTGGTGCATAGGTATGCGCTGGCAGTAGTAGGCGGTCACAATCGTTCCGTTTTCCAGTTGGACGCTAGAGGGATATCCACCGTCTACACCCCCAGGTCTGGTGTTCGCCCGTCGTGCAGTCGTCCGGAAAAGCACTCGTGCGCTACCCCAGGTCTTGCCCTCATCCCGACTGATTCGTGCAAGAACCCCAAGCATGCCGCGTAACCGCACACCATGGGTAAGCAGGATGGAGCCATCCTGCAACCTGCGAAGATCGGCGGGAACCCCTCCCGGCAGTGTGGCGGGACCACGGCCTTTCCAGGTGAATCCGGCATCGTCGGAGGCGAAGATCTCTGTGTGGTTCTCCTTGAGGGTGCGGCTGGCCGCCAACAGGTGGCCTTCGCCCAGTGCCAGCAGCGTCGTTTCATTGTAGTTACGCTCCCCAATCGGACGGGCGCCACCCCAACTACGTCCATCATCATCGCTAAAGAATACCCAGGCGGTATTGTGGTTGATGTGGTCGCCGGAGAATGCGGCAACGGCATGACGCCCTCCTGGAAGCACCGCAATGTTGCCATAGCCGAAGACGTTGTCCACCCCGGGAGGCATGGTAATGCTCTCCCTCCGAGTCCAGGTTTTTCCCCCGTCGGTTGAGCGGCAAACCACGGGTTGCTGGCAGCATCTGCGACCCTCTTGCGAAGGCGAATTGGGCACGTACTCACCGCTGCACAGAACCACAAGGGCGCCGCTAGAGGTAAGCCCTGCTGCCAGGTCTTTGCGGTTGGTTCCGGGCTCATTGGGCGCGGGAACACTCAGGAACGTCCAGGTCCTGCCGCCGTCCCGGCTGATCCAACACTCGGCCGCGCCTTCACAGAATCCGTGACAGGGACTCCCGAATATGGTTGCCACGATGGAGCCGTCAGGCATCAGCGTCAGATTGGGCCAGGCACACTTGTTGTCGACCGCTATGTACCGGTCCACTTCGTCCATGTTGCGAAGGCGCTCTAGATCCTCTGCAGAGTCCAAGCCTGCCGACTGGGCAGCGGATATCCCACTCAATCCCATTCCAGTCACACCCATAATGGCCGAGGTAACCAGACGCCGCCGACTAAGCTTCTCAGGCATAAGGTACGGTTTCATAACTGACCTCCTAACCGAACCAAAGGTCTCTGTAAACCCTCCTAGTCGGTAGTCGCGGGCACCTCGGGAAGAATGACGGTGACAGAGTGCCTCCCGGAGGGTTCTTATATGGGCGGTTTGCCGCTTTGCTTCGGCCCCCAAATGGTTTGAATGGTTTGACCGAGAGGAGCTCTGTCTCCACGGCCACGGCATTTATCGCGTTCGCCAGTACAATCGCCGCTAGGGAAATCGCTTTCTTCATAGGTCGGCCTCAGTCCAAGATTCCCAGCGTTGCCGAAAAACTTTCCTGGTAGGCCAGTGGGTCCACCCGAGCATCTATCAGAGTTGTCCGGTTAGATTCCAACGCCTTCTTCAACTCGTTGTCGTACTCTTCCGGTGTTTCGACCACGACGCCGTTCAGGCCTGAAGCTCGAGCAATACCTGCTAGATCTACGGGATGTAGATCCAGGCCGTAATCGGTCATCCCGCGGAACTGTTGCCTCGACTTCATGGTGCCCAAAGCGTGATCGTTGAGAATCACCAGGGGCGCACTAACACCCGTTCGGGCGAAGACCTCCAGCTCACCGAGCCGCATCAGCGCACTCCCGTTGGCACCGATCCCAACCATGGGTGTTTCGGGCCGAGCCAGCTTGGCTCCCAGGATTGCAGGAAGCGTCAGGCCCATGGTTCGGCCTCCCGCCGTGCACAGGTGTCTCCCCGGCTGATCGAATGGCCAGAGGTGGTGGAGCATCAGTATGAAGATCCCGGTCTCGGAGATGAGAATGCCGTCGGCGGGCATCCTGGATCTGGTGATTTCTATGATGTCCTGAGCCGCCAGCCTTGCTCCTCCCGGACGGCGAAAGTTCATCAGGACTTTCTCTCGGGTTCTCTCAATATCCTGGACGGGAAAGCCTTCCCGGTTTGGCTCTGATAGGAGTTGCGATAGCGAGACCTTGAGATTACCATCGAAGCGAAGCAGGGGCTGAGCGGCCAAGGATTCGTATTCTTTTCTGGCGACCAGTTCATAAGTTGGGAGTTCCGAGCCCCATTGTCTGTCCGATACCAGTGAATCGCAGCCCACCAGGACTGCCAGATCGGCCTGCGGCGCAAGTTCGCCTTCTATCGTGTTCGGGCTCTGGTGTCCCACGAAGGTTCCCGCCCAACGCGGATGCGACTCCGGGAACACCCCGTGCGCATCCATCTGGACCAGGACAGCGGCGCCTATGCTTTCGACCAGACTCAACAGCTCCTGGGAGGCATCGGCCCGGATGACGTCGGCTCCGGCGAGAACGATCGGTTTCTTCGCCCTGAGCAGGACTTCCCTGAGCGTCTCTAGCTTGGATTCGTCGGGTGCCAGAGGTGACGGAGATCTAGTTTCTTGAGCTCCGTTAACAACCTCGGTCATGCCCAGGTCGGTGGGGACGTCCAGCAGTACCGGACCCGGTCGTCCATCGGTGGCTTGAAAGAAGGCCTCTTGAAGGGTGCCGTGAGCGGTTTCCGACTCCAGAGAAGCCTGATACTTCACGATTGCATCGAAGAGCCCCTGATGGGTGCACTGCGATACCAATTCGAGATGGCGGGTTTCGGCCGGTCCGCACTCGCAGCAGCAGACAACCGGCATCCGTTCGAAGTAGGCGTTGACCGCTCCGCCCACCAGGTTTCCAGCGCCTACTCCCTTGACTGCAAGTGCCAGCCCGGCGGTGTTCTTCAGGAATCCATAGTAGGCAGCCATGATGGCAGCAGAGGACTCGTGAGCCACCGGTACGAAGTCGACTCCCAGGGTCCGTCCCCAATCCATCAATTCCAGCGGGATACCTCCGCCGGGAATCCCGAAGAAGTGCTGCAGACCTCGTTCCCGGGCTTCCCTGATGATGAGCTCTGAAAGCTGCATTTGCTTCTCTTTCTTTTCCCGAGTCCTCAGAAGGCCAGGGCGTAGCCGTCGCGACGTGGATCCGCTCCGCCCAGACGGGCGCCCGAATCGGGATCGACCATGACCGACTGACCTCCCCCCACGAGCCAGGAGAAGTCACCGATCAGCTCCAGGTTGTGTCCTTTCGAAGTGAGTTCCTCGCGGACCCGCTCATCGACTCGATCCTCGATCAGCACACGGGTCCCTTCCTGGAGGCGAATACGCGGCGCCTCGATGGCCGACTGGGGATTGGCTCCGAATTCCACGATGTTGAGGATCATCTGAGCCGTGGTCTGGGGAATTCCCCAGCTTCCCGGGGTCCCAACCGAAAACCAGAAGCGACCCTCTTTGAACACCTGTAAAGGAGCCATACAGCAGGAGGGACGTTGACCCGGAGAAATCAGGTTGGGATTGGGACATCGAGGATCGATCTCGGACCAGTTTGCAAAGTTGTTCAGCACGATCCCGGTGCCCGGAACCGTAACTCCCGAACCGAAACCAGAACCCAGCGACTGGGTGATGCTGCATGCATTTCCCTGAGAGTCGACGACGGACATGTGGGTGGTGAGACCATCCTCCGAGCCCGCCGCAACGGCTCCCGGGATTCCCTCTGGAACCCAGGTTTCTCCATTGCTAGGTGATGCGTGGCCATAACGGATCAGTTGGCGACGAGCGGCTATGTACTCGGGACTCAGCAGACGCTCCAGCGGCACCGGCTGCTCTCGGGGGTCGGATCCCCATCGGATCCGGTCGGCCATGGCCAGCTTGATAGTCTCACTCAAGAGATGCAGATAGGGAGCCGTATTGTGGCCCAATCCCTTCAGGTCCTCGGGTTCCAACAGCAGGAGTGTCTGCAGGATTTGAAATCCTTCGGAGTTGGGAGGACAGGTCCTTACCTCGAGTCCTCGATAATTTACGCTGATGGGCTCCTCCCACTCCGGCCGATAACCCGCCAGATCCTCCTGCGCTAACAGTCCTCCCTGGGATTGCACGTGCTCGGCGATCGAGCGACCCAGCTGGCCACGGTAGAAGTCTTCTCCTCCATCGGCGGCGACGCCTTCAAGGGTATCCGCCAACTCGGGCTGTCGTAGGACTGCACCGATTCGAGTCTCGACGCCGCCATAGATCCGGAGACCTTCCTTGTCCAGGCGTTCGAGACTCAACCCCATGAGCTTGGCGTTGGCGGGGTGTAGAGGAAACCCTTCGCGGGCCAGGGCGAGCGCGGGAGAGAAGATCTTGGCCAGGGACAGCGAGCCATGTCGCTTGTAGGCCTCGATCCATCCTCCAAGGTTCCCTGGAATCAGACAAGATCGAGGGCCTCGTTCCCGATTCTCATAGGTAAATTGGTCCGGTGTGGCTTTCTTTGGAGCCGCGCCGCAAAAGTTCAACGCATGGCTCTGACCCGACGACAGATGCAGCAGGAGAAACCCGACACCCCCGACGCCGCTCATGTAGGGTTCGACCACGTTTAGAGCTGCAGCCGTTGCGACGATGGCATCGACCGCATTCCCGCCCTGGCGCAGGATATCCAGCCCAGCTTGGCTCGCCAAAGGGTGGGCCGAGGCCACCACCCCGTGCACTCCGCCTACCGTCGGTCGCGTCTGTCCCCAGGCAATTTGCTCGCTCATGGTTCAAAAATGCCTCCGAAATACGCTCTGCGATACCGCCTTGACGAACCCATTGAACTTGCCGTGAGGGTATCTTGCGATCACCCGACTCGCAAGCTCCGTCGAATGGTGCCGGATCATTCAGGAAGAAACGTCAACATCCCGTAGTGGCACGGGCATCCCTGCCCGTGGAGCTAGAGGCTCCACAATCACGGCCTGGAAGGCCGTGCCACGGTTTTCACAGACAAGGGACGTGCGACGTTCAGACGTGCAGACGATTATTTGAAGTTTTAGGTCAGTTCCACCCCCGCTACGCTGCCCCATTCGAGAGCGAAACTTCGGTCGAGGATAGGCGATATCTTGTGTCACTGCGTGGGGAAGAGTTGTCCAGCTCTCTCTCCTCGGAACTTGGCCTCATGTTGCTAACGGCTCAAGTCGTTCGCGGCTCTGGCGGATCGCCGAACGTGACGGTGGGCGATCGTTTGGAACTTGATGCTGGTGAGTTGGAGCTTGTTTGTGTCTTGTATCTTGTGCCTTCGACTTCCGAAGTTTCAGCTTAGTCCCGCCCCCAAGGAGGCCCTGGACCTATTCGAGAAGGAATTTTTTCCTACTTCTGAGCTCATCGCCTGGACAGAAGGTTTTAACCGCAGCCAACCCTATCCAGGAGCCCGCTTCAGCGGGCTCCGAGAACGGTCAGATGTCCAGACGAAGCGACTGCTGCGAGCTGGATCATTCGGGAAAGAGTTGGCATCCAGCAGTTTCAGCCATTGACACGAGGTGAACTTGACTCACGGCGATTCCCCGGCGAAGCTAACCTTCACGCACCTACTGATTGGTTCGTCCCAGTCAACAGGACGCGGCAGATAGACTCAGCTTCTCGCGGGTTCGCATGAGGACTTCAAAGAAGATCAGATCAACGCCATCCTTGGCGTGCTGATCTCTTTGGCAGCCCCCGGCGAGGCTACGACGGCGAGCAGGCAGGAACCAAAGGTTCCAGCCCGCTCGAAAATCCATTTCCCGAAGGACGACTTGGATCGGCTAGCCAAGCAATTCCGCGGTCGTCTCGGTTTCTATGCCAAGGACCTCAGCAGTGGAATCGAGTATTCCTGGAACCCGGACCAACGTTTTCCGCTGGCCAGCGTGTTCAAGCTGCTGGTCATGATCGAGCTCTATCGACAAGCCGCGGCGGGCCGCTTGCAGCTTCACCACAGGCGGCGCCTGCCAGACGACATTTCAACACACGGCAGCGGCGTGCTGAAGAAGCGCGAGGGCGCCGTCGAGTTATCGTTGCGCGAGTACTGCAGGCTGATGATGGTTCGGAGTGACAACATGGCGACCGATCTCTTGATACGCACGGTCGGTTTGGGTCCGGTCAACCAATTTCTGGAGACGGAAGGATTCAAGAGCACGCGTGTGTCGATGGGAATAGGCCGTTGGCACTACGCCGTCGTGGGGATGATGGGTGCTCCGATTTCCCACCGGAACGACCTGCGCTAACTGGAGCGAATGCGCGCAGGGAAGTTCGACGACCAGGGTTTGGCGTATTCCGATTCACTAGAGAACAACGTCTACGGACCGCGCGATATGGGAATCCTGCTGGAAAGGCTCTACCGAGGAGAGCTCGCCAGCAGCTCAAAGACGGTCGAGATGCTCGACCTGATGCGGGCCTCGCTCCACAAGCAGACGATCGCCAAATACGTTCGGAGTGGCGTTCGCGTAGCAAACAAGTACGGCGGCAGTAGGCGGATCGCCGCCGATGTTGGAATCGTAGAATTACCGAACCGGCCTATCGTCATCGCCGCTTTCGCAATCGGCGCCGATCCCAAGGATCGCTCGCCCCGGGAAATCCTGGCTCGCATGTCGCGGCTTATCATCAAAGCTGTGGATTCGAGCACTGTTATCGCTCTTCCAGAGTCGCCAGCGGCTCCCGATCGTGCGCCGTAATAGAGGGTTCGCTCACAGTTGCTCCGTTCGTACGACCACGAAGCTGTAGCGTCAGCTCTGCATTCTCTCGCTCTAGGTCAGCGATCCTGTCCTGAAGTTTCTGGGCCACCGGCTCCATCTCCTCGACCGTGAACCGTTGACGGATGTGCTGCGGACAATTGACGTCCCAGGCCTTTACGTCGAAGAGTAGGACTCGCTGGGGCCGCGCCTTGTAATCGATATCAGCAGCCTGCTGCAGCAGGGTCGGGTCATCTTCCACGAATCTAGCCGTCCCCCAGATTTTGATCCGTTGGCGATTGGGATAGTCGGTCAAGAAGATGAATGCCTTGTCGTTCTCAGCGAGGTTGCCCAACGAGATGTATTGGGCGTTGCCAGCATAGTCAGCCATGGCCAGCGTGTGCTGATCCAGCACCCGAAGAAAGCCTTTGGGACCGCCCCGGTGTTGGATATAGGGTTGACCGTCGGCGTTTGTGGTGCCCAGGTAGAAGGAATCTCGCTCTGCGATGAAATCTTCTAGCATCGGTGTGACCACACTGTTCCAACTGTCCCGCTCTTCTACCTTGGCGTAGGCAGAGCGGGACCCTCTCACCTCCTGGGCGGCTTTGACAGAGGGAATGAAAGCGATGTTGCTAGTGGGGCTGGTCATGACTTGCCTCCTTGGTATTCTCGCAATCGAGTAATGGGCCGCCGATTCCGGGATCGACGGCCCGTCTTGAAGGGCAGATCTGGAATTGGGTATTCGCTCACCCAACGACGGCGGCTTCTCTTTCTGTTCCTACCAGGTTACGGTCCAGAAAACTGCGCATCAGATTGGCGAGGACTTCTCCGTCCTCCTCCAAGGCGAAGTGACCAGTGTCGAGCAGGTGGAAATCAATACTCTGGAGATCGCGCTTGTAGGGTTCGGCGCCCTCACCGGGGAAGATGTAGTCGTTCTTGCCCCAGGCAATCAGTGTCGGTGGCTGGTAGCGTCGGAAGTAGGCCTGCCACTCGGGATAGAGCGGCGGGTTGGTTCCGTAGCTGTAGAAAAGCTCGATCTGGACGTCCTGGTTGCCGGGGCGATCCAACAGGAACTGGTCGTTGAACCAGTTGTCCGGAGCGATCGTCTCGACGTTGCGGACGCCGTGTGTGTGCTGCCACTTCGTGGCCTCGATCGTCAGTAACGAGTCCCGGAGAACCTGTGCATTCTGCTCGGTCTTTTCCTTCCAGTACATTCTGATCGGGTTCCAGAACTCCTGGAGTCCCTCCTCATAGGCGTTGCCGTTCTGGATGATCAGTGATTCCACGCGTTCCGGATGGCTTGCCGCCACGCGATACCCCACGGGAGCGCCGTAATCCATCAAGTAGATACTGTAGCGGTCGATCTGGAGCCTCTCCAAGAACCTCTCGACGACTCGGGCAAGGTTTTCGAACGAATACTCAAACTCGTCCAGACCTGGAATCGCACTTGCTCCGTAGCCGGGATAGTCTGGAGCGACCAGATGGAATCGATCGGCCAACTTCGGAATCAGGTTGCGAAACATATGAGATGAGGTCAGAAATCCGTGCAGCAGCAGGATGGTTGGTGCCGCTGCCGAGCCGGCGTCACGATAGAAGATGTCCAGTCCATCGATGTTGACGGATCGGTGCGTTGTCTGGCGCTGCTCTTGATTGACTGTTTTCGACATGGGGCTTCTCCTTGGTTGAATTGATCTTGATGCGCTCGCATTGGTTTCGATCTCTCGATTGCGCATGATGACTGGCTGCCTGAGCAGGTTAGGAGTCAAACCGGATTAGATTCCGTCAAGTTACTGTTTGAATTGGACTTGTGGGTGTGTTCTTTCCCTTTCTCGTGGAAGCGGCTTTTCGTAAGATTAACGATATGTCGTAATTAAGCACGAAATATCGTTAGTATTGAGATGAGATGCTTCAAGAAGAGGGGTCCCTGGGCGAGGGGCAAGCTCACGGCAGTGCAAGCCAGATGGTAGAGGGTTCAATTGACCTGGAGCTGCTCCAATCGATTTCCCTGGCGGTGGCAGAGGCACACGACGTAGTGACTGTCTTGAAAATGATCGTCAGTGGGCTGGTCGAGAAAGCGTCATGCACCTTGGCTCGCATCTGGCTCACCGCCCCTGGGGACATCTGTGAACGCTGTTCGCTGAGGACTGAGTGTCCGGATCAGACGCAGTGTCTGCATCTGGTTGCAAGCGTGGCAAAGCCCAAGAGCAAAGCCAGTGGAGAGGCCTGGCACCGGATGGACGGTGATTTTCAGCGCTTCCCCTTGAACGTTTGAATCATCGGTCGCATCGGCGCCACTGGGCGTTCCGAACATCGCTTGTACACCACGGCTGATAAGGAATAGATTGGACGGGATGATTGGATGCGTCGAGAGGGCATCCGCACATTCGTCGGTCATCCCCTCCAGTTTAGGGGCGAGATCCTGGGTGTCCTTGGAGTGTTTACCCGAGAGCATTTGGGGATAAAAAAGGCAGCTTGGCTGCGCCTTTTCGCGGATCACGCAGCGACGGCGATCGCCAACGCTCGGGCGTTCGAAGAGATCGAACGCCTGCAGGGTCAGTTGAAGCTCGAGAACGAGTATCTTCGGGAGGAAGTCAAGATCGCCCATGGCTTCGGTGAGATTGTCGGCCAAAGCCGTGAGCTGCGAAAGGTTCTGGATCAGGTCGGGGCTGGTTGGGCCAGCCGACACGAGTATGTTGATCTGTGGTGAGTCAGGTGCCGGTAAAGAGCTGGTTGTTAGAGCGATTTACGAGTGTAGCAGCAGGCGCGACCGTCCCTTGATCACGGTCAACTGTGCTTCCGTCCCCCGTGAGCTTTTCGAAAGCGAATTCTTCGGTCACACCAAGGGAGCATTTACCGGAGCAATCCGGGATCGACTGGGGCGTTTTGAGCTGGCTGATGGAGGTACGCTCTTCCTCGACGAAGTTGGCGAAATACCTCTTGAATTGCAAGGAAAGTTTCTGCGTGTCCTGCAGGAGGGCACCTTCGAACGTCTTGGCGATGAGCGCACGCGCACAGTCGACGTACGAATCATCGCGGCCAGCAACCGCGATCTAAAACAGGAGATCGAGGCTGGGCGTTTTCGACACGATCTGTACTACCGACTGACTGTATTTCCGATTGAAGTTGCACCAGTACGGGAGAGACTCGAGGACCTCCCCGTTCTGGCAGCTCATCTTCTGGAGCGGATTTGTTCGCGACTGGGTGTCGCCCAGCCTAAACTCCTGCGTCGCCATATCGAGGTCCTGCAGCGATATGAGTGGCCAGGTAACGTTCGAGAACTGCAGAATCTCCTCGAAAGAGCTGTCATCACAGCACAATCGGGGAATCTAGAATTCGATCTGAAAGAAGGAGGGTCGGAACGGGAGAAGGCTGTCTCTGCCGAAAAGATATTCGCAGAATCCAGCGAACAGATTCTGAACTACGATGAGCTTAAACGTCGGGAACGCGAGAATCTTCGCTACGCCCTCGAGTCGACCTACTGGAAGATTTCCGGCCCAGCCGGCGCCGCCAACTTCTTGGGGATTAAGCCGACTACCCTGGCCTCCAAGATCAAGGCCCTGGAATTGCGCCGGGAATAGACCACGTTTACCAGGAGATTTGTCCAAATGAAGCTTCGGAAGTATTTGCTAGCGTTCAGTCTGGCTGGATTAGGCCTTTCGCTCCTCGGAGCGCAAAGCGAGCCGCTGCGGCTCGGTGTAGACAAACATCTCTTTTTGGATCGACGTCTGATCGAGTCCAGTCAGGGTTTGCGGCTGGTTTTCAACCCGCCGGAACAGCCTCGGGAGAATCTCATTCTCAAGGACCGGCCCTGGGAACAGGGAAGGGTTGGCGGCTATGCCCACGTCCTGAAAGACGGTGAGATTTACCGAATGTACTACAACAGCTTCGATCGCTCCTACCAGGTCCGTTATCTCTGTCTGGCCGTTTCCAGCGATGGCGTTCGTTGGATCAAACCCGATCTGGGTTTGATCGAGTACCAGGGAATCCGGCAGACGAATATCGTAGCGATTGATGCCTTCGGAAGCCCTTTCATCGACCCCTTCGACACGCCCGAGAAGCGCTATAAGCTCTACAGTCGGGTGGGCAGAGCGCCAGGAGAACGGGATCAGATCACGGGGAGTCGGTCCACCACATCGGAGGTGCAGTGGCCCGCTTCCAAGGGAGCCGACCCCTCCGCGGTCTATCTTCTCTACTCCCATGACGGCGTGCGTTGGAAGCGTGAATCCGAACCCGTGATGCCATACTACGTTGGAGCGCCTACCTCGGTTCTCTGGGACGAATCCATCGAACGCTGGACGATCTATCCACGTGCCTACCTGCCTGAATCACGGGTCAGGGTCTATTCTCGGACCACCGCTAGAAAATACAAGCTCGCCAAGAGATTCGATCTGGAACCGAGTCCTCACCGAGAACAAATGCAAGAGTCGGGAGTGAGTTTGGGAGGACTGATCGATGAGCTCCCGGTCGTCCTGAAGCCGGACAAGCACGACCCGGATGGGATGCAGGTCTATACATTCTATGGCTACAACTATCCCGCCGCAGACGCCTATGTCGCCTTTCCCAGCATGTGGTATTCGAGGCGTCCCGACGATTTTGGTCGAGAGGATCCCGGAGCTGCGGATGCCCTGGAAATCCAGTTCGCTCACTCCCGGGATGGGATCCAGTGGCAGCGGCCCTTCCGGCAGCCTCTGGTCTCGCTGGGGACCCCAGGTTCAGGATTCGAAGGTCAGATCTACGGAGCCGGACTGGTGGAAAACGGCGATCAGCTCTTTTTCTACTACAACGGACTTCCCAGTGAGCATATGAGCCGGGACAAGTCGGTGGATTGGACTTGTATCACAGCGCGGGCCATCTTCCGTCTGGACGGCTTTGTTTCCGCGGACATTGACTATGCCGGCGGCGAGCTCACAACGCCGCTACTCACCTTCGGTGGTTCGAAGCTGCGCTACAACGCCAAGACGGGTGGTGGAGGGTATATCCGAACGGAGATCCTGGACGAGTCCGGCAAACCGATTTCCGGGTTCACCTTGGAGGAGTCGGATCGCCTCAACGGCAACAGTGTCCGGCATGTGGTTTCCTGGAAGGGCAAGGATGAAGTGGGTGAAATCGCGGGAAGGAAGGTCAAGCTTCGCTTGGTTGTACGGGATGTGAAACTCTACTCCCTGCAGTTCATTGGCTGAGGATTGGGGCCAGTACTTCCCAATCCTTCAGGTCGAGAGTCTTCACTTCGAAATTCTCCTGTTCGGCATTTCCACGGTTGCCTTCCTACAAAGCAAGGAAAAAGGCTAAATCACAAACCGCAGAACACCGAACATGAGAACTTCGAAGTGTCTCGCGGGTTCCTGACTGGTAGTTAATTGCGGACAGCCAACCCAACTTCACCTCAAATCGAAGGGATTCGACCAGGCCTTGGAGCCGTCCGGGGCGTGGATCTCGAAGCGGACCCACCGGGATATTGGGTGTATCGTGAAGGTTGCCTTTTCGAAGGTCTCTCCGGGTATCCGGAACTCCTTACCGAAGGTGTCGCTGACGGCAAGAATCCGCTGGGCTTCTGAGCAGGAAATCGTGGCCTCGACCAGCTGCTGGTCGCCTTCGGGACGGTCCACCCGGCGCAGACTGATGTCGTGAATCTGGGGGCCGGTAGTGCTATAAGTGGCGCCTTTGACCAAGGCGTCGACTATGGACTGCGCGCTGCGCTCTTTGACCCGAGCCATGGTCCAGCCCTGGTAGGTGTCTTTCTGGTCCCGCTCCAAGGCATGTGAGTCGTCGTTGGCCAGGGCGGGGTAGAGCCTGTCTTCCTGCTCCATCCAGTCGTTCCAGTGAGTACTGGACTCGCCGCGTCCCTGACAGCGACAGGTGGTGTTGAAGACTTCAACGCCGGCAAAACCCCTTAGCGGCAGGACATCCCGTATCACGTTGATTGAGCTCCAGAAAGGGTGGGCCAACCAGACGCAGCCCCCCTGACGCCGCACCTCATCGATCACATGCTGCGGCGACATGTTGACGGAGTCGATGTCTTCCCGAAGGTTGAGGCAGAGAAAGTGGTGACGTTGGCCACCGAATGGATTGTCCGGATGCAGCTCTGCCCCCTGGATCAGGAGCAATCCATCGGGTGCAACGGTATCGGTGCGGGTGATTCTGTAGTGGTCCGAGAGGCAAAGGAAGTCGTATCCCTGCGCGCCGTATCCGTCGACGCGCTCCTGCGGCGAGGGTTTCCCATCCGAGTTGGTGGTGTGAGAGTGCAGGTTGCCTTTGGCCCAGAAGAATCCATCGTCGTTCTTGAGGGTGAAGGGGTTTACGAGTTCGGAAGAAACATCATTCTCGGTCATTCGTATCAACTCCCATAACTATAACTAGTTCTCGTCCATCCGATTGTAAATGACTGGAAATAAAAGAGAAAGAGAAGATTGTGAAGCTCCTTTTTTGTCAGGTCCGGTTGCTAGAATAAGTCGACCAAACAACTCTAACAAAA
>Ga0310121_10000989_pt1 | contig 29916 bp, 28 predicted proteins | sample CB27_Tmax_986_MG_FD_203504 | JGI IMG/M metagenome (GOLD analysis project Ga0310121, IMG submission 203504) | Marine microbial communities from Western Arctic Ocean, Canada - CB27_Tmax_986 | ecosystem: Environmental > Aquatic > Marine > Oceanic | place: Canada: Western Arctic Ocean | collected... | reverse complement strand
CGTCTGCGCTCACAAGGAGTTCAGCAGCCCGGTGGCTCAGAGGGATGCCGATGGCCCGACACGTGCGGTCGGTGGCGGCTTTGCGAAGGGCACTGACCAGGGCCGCTGGTCGTCCTTGGGGTGACGGCGTTGAAGTCTGAAAGCGGATGCGCCGCGGGTGGCGGCTGCCGAGGTGGCGGCGTCTGGCGGGGAGCAGCGGCCTGGCCGGTAGATTGACCGCCGATCCGGGGCGATCCGGAGCCACGTCGGAGTGGCGGAATTGGCAGACGCGCCAGCTTAAGGAGCTGGTGTCCGAAAGGACGTGGGGGTTCAAGTCCCCCCTCCGACACGTAGAGAGCCACTGATTGACAGCGGTTTTCGGCAAAACAGGTTTGGTGAAATTGAGGTTGTCGACATGATTTCAGCCGCCTTCGGGTGGCCTTTCTGATTCTCAAGCCCAGAACAGCGTCCAACCCGACGGCATGGCGCGCCCTTAGCGATCTCTAGCTGCTCCACGACAGCCGAGGTGCGCGACCGGGCGCTCCTGTTCCCTGTGGCGTCTCCGCCTGTGCCACGGTGGGCGGGTCTCGTAGACTGGCCCCTGGATCGCGGCTTCCCCGCGCTGAAAAGGAGAGATCATGGCCACGCTGGTGATGGGTTACGACGTCGAATTCATGGCGATCGGTGAAGGCCTTGCCAGAGCAGGAATACCGGACGCAGTCGGGTACCCCGACATGCCGCACGAGGCAACCGGAATGGGCCTTGACCTGATCCGGCAGGCGCATCGTGAGTTCGACGCGCCGGCAACACTGTTCCTGTGTGGACGCACCCTCGTCCACGCCTTGCCGGTCCTCCGCCAGGCGATGGAGGAGCCCTTGTTTGATTTCGGGCAGCACACTTATAGCCATGTCCTGTTCAAGGACGACCATTGGGAGGGTGGTGTTTTTCGCGCTTCGCCGCCCGAGGCACTCACCCACGAGGTTGAGGCGTCCCAGAGCCTCCTCAAGGAGCATCTGGGCATCGACGGGATCGGCATGCGCACTCCCCACGGACATTGGGAGGGCCTCCGGGGCCGACCTGATCTGCTCGAGATCATTGACCGGGCGGGGATCAAGTACATCACATCGTGGGGGCGCAACTCTGACGGAGGAAACCCGACACCGCTCGACATCCAGCCCTTCTGGTACAAGGAGGAGGGCTACCCACAGATTCTGGAGATCCCGTTCCAATTTTGGCTCGACGGAACGTGGTTCGCTGCTCACGGCAACGACAAGGGCCTCGAGTTCATCGAGGTTCTGAAGACGGCGATCGACTACATCGTGGAGCACGACCTTGTCTACGGAGTGTGCTTCCACGATTGGGCGATGCTCCATTACGACGAGGAGGGGACCAGGTGGGTGTGGGGTCTCCTCGAGTACGCCCGAAGCCGGGGGGTCGACATCAAGTCGTATACCCAGTTTTATGAGTCGATGCTCGCCGAGGTTCCTGCTCTCGTCTGAGTTCTCACGCGCGGCCGTGACCGACGTCCGTGGCCCGCCTCAGGGGTCTGTCCGAGTCGCGCCGTGAGCCGCCGAAGTTCTGGTTTGACGATCAGAAACGAAGTGTTCTGTCAGGCTCTTTTCATGCCTGAACAGAAAGGACTGAGGATCGTGCGATTCGTGTCGTTGAATCGTGGGCGCCGATTTGGCGTTGCAACACCAGTATCTGGTTACGAAGCGCAAGGATTTCGACATAGCGCTTGTCACCCATCGCGAAGAATCACCCGATCGGGACAAGATGAAGCGGATTAGAACTGCGTAGAAGTGCTCTGTCGCGGCACTGCAGTCGTCGCCTCAGACGGTTGAGACCGTTGATATCACCAGGAGAACGAATACTTGCTCCCCGCCGGCCAAGAACCGAGGTCGTGATGCTCAGAGAACCAACTTGCGCCCACGTCGAGCTTCATGCTCAGAAGCGGATCGCTGCGGTCGTAGTCGATGAGCGGCGCCTCGGCCACGCGTTGTGCGAAAACACCGATGGCCAGGGCAGTCACCACTCCCCAGGTCAACATCAGGTGACTTCGTCGTCTTCGGGTCGTCGTCGAGCGGCGAACAATTCGCCATATGCGCCGATGACAACCGGTAGACCACCAGGGGCGATCTCGACGAGTAATAGAGCGGCCGCTGCGGCCAGGCCGGCGATCGGGGTCCGTGCTCGGTCCTGCAGCTGTGGCCAGATGATCGCAATCAGCACAGCGGGAAACACCGCATCTAGACCGAGGGACTGCGGGTCGCCTAGCCGTTCCCCGATAATCACACCGAGAACACCACCAATCCACCACGGAATGCATAGCCATATCGATGCGCCCACATACACGCGTTGGGCGAGGGCAACATTCGTGTCAAAGGCGAAATGGGCGGCCGCGGAGCGTTTTTCCCTCGATGCCCACATACGCAGAGCGACCGCAGTTGCGACGAGGCCGAACCTCGTGGACACCAACCATCCACCGAGTACACCCGATGCTGTCGTGCCGCCCGACGCGGCAACCGCTGCGACGGCAAGTGTAGAAGTCACCGCGTTCACGAGGAAGATCGACGCCATCATCACTTGCGGCGACGTGCCTCAGTGATGTGCAGGGTGGCTACGGTGAGGCCGACTGTGAAATACGCGAGTGCAAGAGAGGCGGCCTCGTTGGGGGTGACCCGTGTTCCGGCCGGCAGCGCTTAGTCTCGAAACTGCGATGGTGTGTGCATCCGTATCAAGATCCCGGGCCGTCGGTTACGACGCGTCGCAGGTGCGGAGCCACGGCGAAACCTTACCCTTGACCCCGTCAGCGCTCTGCGAACAAGCGACCGGTGCCACTCTTTCGCTAGGGTGAGCCAGAGGGTCTTGTGATGGGCTGCCAATTTCCAGAATCTTTCGGAACTATCCGCCCGTCTTTGCGCGACGGTGGGTGAGATGGCTGGATCTGCCCTCATTACGGGCGCCACTGGACATCTTGGCCGCCATATCGCCGAGTCGATGTCTCAGCAGTCGTTCACGTTGGCGATCAACGACATCGATGGGAAGGCATCTGCACTTCTGGCCGACTCCATGGAGGGCGCAACGTCATTTGCCGCTGACGTGAGTGAGCCAGTCACGGCGTCCCAACTTGTGGCGGACGTAGTCGATCAATTCGGTCCGATCGACGTGTTGATCAATGCCGTAGGCGTCGAAGGCCCCATCGCTGCGATCGAGGACATCCAGCCCCAGGATTTGCGACACGTGTTTGACGTAAATGTCTTGAGTCTGTTCTGGCTCTGTCGTGCTGTGGTCCCCAGCATGAAAGAGAACGGCGGGGGTCGAATCATCAACCTCGCTTCGGGTGCTGGTCTGGCGGGTGGCGCGTTTGCTAGCCCGTACCACGCTTCAAAGCATGCGGTGGTTGGTCTCACCCGAAGCCTCGCCCGCGAGTTGGCACCTCATCAGATAGCTGTGAATGCGGTTTGTCCGGGGTATGTCGAGTCACCCATGGTGGATCGGATCATCGACGCTCAGATGGGAATGACGGGCTCAGCGCCGGACGTTCTCGAATCGATCCCGATGGGACGCATGGCCGGTGCTGAGGAGGTGGCGTCCGTCGTGACATTCTTGGCGCTGGACGCACCGCTGTACATGACCGGCTCGTGTCTTGGTGTCGATGGTGGGCTTCGGGCATGACGGATCGACCCGTGGCAGTCGTCACTGGGGCAAGTCGCGGAATCGGCGCTGCGATTGCAGCGCGACTTGGCGCAGCCGGATATGCCGTGCGTCTCGTTTCCCGGCGTGTCGACCTAATGGATCAGGTCGCGGAGACAGTGCGCTCGAAGGGCGGAACGGCGACAGTCCACGAGTGTGACCTCGCCGATCGGCTTGGAGTCACGGCGCTCGCAACCGGGTTCGCAACGGAGAGCGCTGTCATCGACGTGCTGGTCAACAATGCAGGAACCGTCCGGGTCGGAGGGTTGAGCGAACAAGGCGGCGCCGTTTGGGACGACGTCATGTCGGTCGACCTATGGTCAGCCTTTGAGTTCGCTCGGGTGCTCGAACCCTCCCTCGCTCGTTCCGATCATTCTGCTTCGATCGTGAACATCGGTTCGGTCCTGGGCATGCTCGCCTCGTCAGGGACATTGTCGTACAACATTGCGAAAGCGGCACTTCACCATATGACCAGGTCGCTTGCCGTCGAACTCGGCCCCAGCGGCATTCGGGTGAACGCGGTCGCTCCTGGTTACATCCTTACGGAGATGTTCGAGTCGTCGAATCCCGCTGATCGCAGGCGGGCCCTCGCTGCGGCGCATCCCATCGGTCGCGTGGGGACGCCTGAGGAGGTCGCAGAAGCAGTGGCGTTTCTCTGTTCGCCAGCTGCGTCTTTCGTGACAGGTGCCGTTCTGCCGGTCGATGGCGGATTGACGTGCAAGTTGGCTGTCCCGGAACTGCCCTCGTGAGTCACCGGCCCCTCTCCGCACTGCTCCGGCTCGATGGCCGAAGTGCGGTCGTCACCGGGGCGGGGCGGGGAATCGGAGCTGCTGTGGCAGCTCGCCTAGCCGAGGCCGGAGCAAATGTCGTTGGAGCGGACATCGACCATCCATCCGAGTCTGGAGAAGCTGGGATCGTTCCGTTTGTCGTGGATGTCTGCGACCTCGATGCTCCTGAGGAGATTGCTAAATATGCCATCGATACGTTCGGTGGCCTCGATATCTGGGTGAACAACGCTGGAATCTATCCGACGGCCCCGTTCCTCGATCTAGATGACTCGGAGTGGGACCGCGTGCTCGATTTGAATCTGCGTGCAGTATTTCGCGGTGCGCGAGCAGCGGCAACGGCGATGAAGAACGCTGATGCGGGCGGTGTGATCATCAACATGTCCTCGAATGCAGGTATGGCTGCGGGCCGTGCGAGCGCTCACTATGTCGCGTCGAAGCACGCTGTTGTCGGTCTCACGAAGAGCCTCGCAGTCGACTTGGCACCGTTTGGCATTCGCTCTGTCGGAATAGCGCCTGGAGTCACTCGGACCGAGGGAATCCGGAACGCCGCCGACGCTCTAGAGGCCGCGGGATGGGGCGACCTCGACGCGTATACCGAACGCACCACGCCGCTCGGTCGCATGGCCGAGCCCGACGAGATTGCCAGGGTTGCAATCTTCGCAGCGAGTGACCTCGCGAGTTTTGTAACGGGGACGACGATTGTCGTCGACGGCGGACAGCTCAGCAGCTTCAGCTGAACGAGCCGTGCGCTGCCCTGGCCATCGACCGACTAGAGATGAGGTCGTAGCCAGTTGAGTGTGGTCGTGTTGAAGTCCTCCGAATTCTCCATCGTCACGAGGTGACCGCAGCCCGGGAAGATCACGAGTTCTGATTTATCGATTGCCTGCTGCAGCTCCCGTGAACAGGAGACGGGCAGTAGGTAGTCGAGCTCGCCCACGGTGATCAGTGTTGGAGCTCGAACCCGGGAGACGTCATTGCTGAGGTCATATGTGAGGTTTGCCTCAATCTGTCCAAGCAGGCCATCGTCCGTTGCGGGATTTGCCTGCATGTGGGCGAGGATGGCCATGAGGTCGTCGAAGTTGTTCATCATGTATGTCGGGCTGAACAGCAATGGGAGAGTGGCGTCGTAGTAGAACTCCGTCCCTCCTGCGAGCAGAATTTTCTTGAGTAACCCCAGCGAGTAGGCGGCGAACCCCTTCGTTGCGAGCCAACTCGAATGCAACTGCAGGGTCTGGACACGTTCGGGATGGTGTGCAGCCATGTACAGGCCAATCGCGCCCCCGAGTGAAGATCCTGAGATGTGGGCCGACTCGAGTTCGAGGTGGTCCATGAGTGCGATTGTGTCGCCCGCCATCTGTTGGACTGTGTAGGGCGGCTTCGTCGTGTCGCTTCGGCCGACTCCTCTGCCGTCGAAGATCACACACGGCACTTCGAACTTGTACGCATTTACCTGGGGCATCCACCGCGTGCCATCAGCTCCGGTGCCGCGTATGAACAGCACTGGCGGACCGTCGCCTTCCCCATGCCGTTCGTAATAGATGTTTGCGTCGTTTGCTCGTGCCAAAGGCATCTCTCAACTCCCGTCTGGCCGGTTCGGAATATCAGCTATCTTGATCGGTCCCAGGGCTAACTGCAGTGCCCCAGCAACAGCAACGGCGGTATCTTCTCGCCATCGCGGTGCGGTGAGTTGAACACCGACAGGTAGATGATCGGCGTCATGCCCGGCTCTGACGATTCCAGTCGGAAGACCGGTCATGTTCTGGGGCACGGTGAACGGCATCACGAGCTCTCGTAGAGGCCGGATCTCGCCGTCCAGAGTGCCTTCATCGCTGTTGTCGATGCGACTGGGTCCCACCGCTGAAATCGGGCTGATGAGTGCGTCGACAAACTGGAGTTGTCGATCAAAGCTGGCGGTTATTCGACGCCGCTCTTCCTGAGCCCGTAGGTACTCGGCCAACGTGACCGACGCAGCGGCATCAAGCCGCGAACGAACATCTGCGCCGTAGTCCTGCTCATGTTCGGGATAGATCCCCATTGATTGGTTGTGGACGTGGTGGGCTTCCGCCATCTGTAGCGGCGCGAAGGCGTCGAGGATGGTCTGTGCATCGGGTAAGTCGATCTCGACGATTTCGGCGCCGAGCTCCTCGAGTGTGTCTATCGCTCGTTCATAGACCTCACCGACGCTCGGATCGACCCCTGGCCCCATGAGGTTTGCCGACCTCCCGACGCGTGTGCCGTCGATGGAGCTGGGTACGTAGGGCTCATAACGAAACGATCGACCAGCACATCCCGGGTCGGCGGGATCAGCGCCGCTCATCGCCGAGACGAGCATTGCAACGTCGTCCATTGAGCGACCGAGGGCTCCGGGGGTGTCGAACGAAGGTGCCAAGGCCACGCCACCGGTACGACTGACGAGACCGAAGCTCGGTTTCAAACCGTTTATCCCGCAGAACGAAGCGGGGATCCGGACAGAACCTCCTGTGTCGCTGCCCACGGCGATCGGAACCATTCCGGATGCGACCGCAGCTGCAGAACCACCACTGGATCCGCCTGGCACCCTGTCGAGGTTGCGGGGATTGCGGGTCCCCATGCGCGTTGGGTGCTGCGTGGTTATGCCCCAACCGAACTCATGTGATCGCGTCGTTCCGACGATCACCGCTCCGGCTCGGCGAAGTCGCCGAACGAGTTGTGCATCGGAATCAGAGATCCGCCCTGCCAGGACATCTGATCCATAGTCGCCGATAGCGCCCCGTACGTCGAAGAGTTCCTTTATTGCGACCGGAATACCGTGCAACGGACCTCGAGTCTCACCACGGAGCAACTCGGCGGTGCGTTCTGAAGCCTCAGTTCGGGCACTGTTCGCCAGGACGGTCGAGAACGCACCGATTGATTCGTCGATGTTCGAGATGCGCTGCAGACACGATTCGAGCGCTTCGGTCGGGCTGGCGGTACCCGCCATGAAACTGTGCGCCAAGCCACGGGCCGTGAGCATCCATAGCTCGGTCACGGCAATCTTGGAATCTCGTCTACGGCCTCGTAACCCGCCTTCTCGAGAGACGGCGCACCTCCGAGGATCCAGAGAATTGTCATGGTCTCGCCCGGTTCGCTCCCCGCTGAGTGCGGAGCATTTACTGGAATGAAGACGATGTCGCCTGGACCGATGTCATAGTGGTTCGCTCCCACCCGGTGCCACCCATGCCCTGACATGACGATAACGACTTCCTCGGCGTCGGGGTGCAGGTGATGTTCGTGGGTACTGCCCGGGGGATAGATGGTCTGACCAACCATTACCTTTTTCGAGTTCTGACGAGTTTCGGAAATCAGTGAACGGATATCAAGATGGCCGAACGCGGTGCTCGTCCAGTCCTCGGATGGCGTTGTATCAGCGCGGACCACTTGTTCGACCATGACCTATTTATATTATAAGATTACGCTATGCACCATGATCTTCTTGACGGTTCCCAGCTCCTGGAGTTCTACGAAGCTGGATTCCTCCGACCCGGCAGCGTTTTTGGCGCCGGTGAAGTCGACGAACTCCGTGCACTCGTCGACCGTGCGTGCGCTCGAGAGAAGAGCGAGGGTCGCTTGTACGACTTGTTGGACCCTGAGCTGTGGCCAGAGAATGATCCGGCAGATCCTGGGCCGCAGCACGGCGTCGAAGGAGGGGGAGAACCGAGACGACATGTGCCGTTCCTTTTCAACCTCTGGCGTGTCGAACCCGAGATCCGACAGTTCATCTTCGATACAACGCTTGCTCGTTGGGCGGCTCAGCTCATCGGTGCTCGCAGCGTGCGGATACTCGAAGATAATGCGCTCTGGAAGGAGCCCTACTCAGGCGGCGAGTTGAAGTGGCATCAGGATTATCCGTACTGGCCGCTCGCTCAACCCAATGCGGTCACTGCGTGGATTGCGCTCGACGATGTTGATGCTGACAACGGGGCCATGTCTGTGGCGGTCGGGAGTCATCTGACGGGAGAACGTCTTCCGGTCGCGTTCGGAACTGGGAGTCCATATCTTCAAGAACAGCGTCCTGCAACCGTCAAGCCAATCGCGGATCCGCGGTCGCTCGGACTCGAGGTGGAGACCATCTCCCTCCAAGCAGGGGAGGTCTCGTTTCATTCGGCGTTGTTGTGGCACGCATCCGGGCCTAATGACAGCAACCGGCAACGACGAGCGATCGTAATTCGTTATGTCGGTGACGGAACGATCTGGTTGGGGTCACAAAGATACGAGTACAACTACAGCGACGAAGAGGTTGGACTCCAGGCGGGAGAGCCGATCGGCGGTGAGTATTTCCCCCTCATACCAGTCTGAGTTGGTGGGCTTCATGATCAACGAAAGGAATTCCAAATTCATCGTTTCATGAGTTGCCGGCTACTTGCGTGCGAGGACGAGACTGTTATCGGCGACGGAGCCGTCGTGGTCGATGGAGAGCTGATCGCATGGATCGGATGCACAGAGGATCTACCAAAGAAGTACATGGGTGGGGATGTTGGCGTAACCGACGTCGGCGGCGCGACCGTGATGCCGGGACTCATCGACAGCCACATGCACATCAGCTTCGGCGAACCACAGTCCGAAGAGGAGTTGTACTTCTACACACCCTCGCCCTACCGCGCGATACGCGCTGCGGCGAACGCGGAGAAGGTTCTGCTGGCAGGCGTGACGAGCGCGTGTGACCCTGGCGGACCGGTCGGTATTGCAGCCGCAGTTCGCGATGCCGTAGACGCTGGTTTGATCCAGGGCCCGAGGTTGTCGGCGGCTGGAAGACAGATCACCACCCAGCAGGGCATTGGCGACACGCTTCCGCGGTGGATCAACATCGAGGAGTACTCATTTGGCGCGCTCGTAAGGAACAAGGACGAACTGCTGAACGAGATCAGAAACGAGGTCAAGGACGGCGTCGACCTCATCAAGATCGCGGGGTCCGGTCCGGGAACGACCGAGTGGGGAGCATTTCGTCTCGACGAACTCGAGTTGGCGGTTGACGAAGCGCATCGGCTGGGGCGCCCGGTGGCTATACATGCTCGGTCGCGTCAATCTGCGGCTGATGCGGTCGCAGCCGGATTCGACTGGATCATGCACGCCTCGTACATGGATCCCACCACGCTCGATCTCGCTATAGCGAAGGGCATCCCCTTCGTGCCAGCGATGACGTTGCTCGTCAACTCTCTCGAGAGTGGCACCATGGCCACAGCGGCAAAGGATGCCATTCAGCGTGAGCTCGACGCAGCGGTGTCGATTCTGTCGAAGGCCTATCAGCAGGGAGCGACGCTTGTCGCTGGTTCGGAGAGCGGCTTCGCCATGACCCCGTACGGTGAGTGGCACACGCGCGAGATGGAGCTGTTCGTGAGTTACTTGGGCATGAGTGACATGCGGGCCATCTTGTGCATGACTCGTGACGCCGCGATTGCTGCTCCGCGCGACTCCAACAAGATTGGGACGTTGTCACCGGGAAAATATGCAGATCTTCTTGTCGTCGACGGACGGCCTGATCAGGATGTGCGAATCCTCGCAGACCGCAGCCGTTTGACTTCGGTGGTCAAGGGTGGTGTCGAGGTGGCACCCTGGCGCCCGATAGACGAAAGTACGTCACGGATGGCATTCGAGAAGTCGCGGCCCTACGTCGGTGATGCATACAGGCGAGGTTCGCAATGACGCCGATCGATCAGCTCTGGCGTTTGGATGGGCGGGTCGCTGTGGTCACTGGAGCGGCGCGGGGGTTTGGTGCCGCGATTGCCCGACGCATGGCGGAAGTGGGGGCCGCTGTGACGGTCGCCGACCTCAGGCCTGATGAGGCACGATCGACAGCGGAACGCATCACTGCTGAGACTGGCATGGTATGCGACGCTCATGCCGTCGACGTGTCGGATGAGAGCGCTGTCGCCGCCCTCTTCGCTGCGGTGGAATCGAGCAGGGGCCCCGTCGATGTGCTCGTCAACAATGCTGGCGTGTTTTCCAACTACTACGTGTCAGACATGCCGCGAGCCGAATTCGCCAGGATCATGGATACCAACGTCACAGGGACATTTCTCTGCAGTAGAGAAGCGGCTAGGAGCATGCGTCCACGCGGCGCAGGTGTGATCGTCAACGTTGCCTCCGTGGACGCACAGGCGCCTTCGGCCGAGGGACTTGTTCACTACACGACCTCGAAGCATGCGATCGCCGGTCTGACACGCTCGCTCGCGATGGAACTCGCACCCGACGGAATCCGGGTCAACGCGGTGTGCCCCGGCGCAGCCATGACTGAGGGAGCCATCGAACTTGTCTCCTCGGAGTCAGATCACGGGATCGATCTCGAGGCGCAGTGGGATGGGATCGTGCAGCGCACGCCCCTTGGTCGCCTGTGTCGGCCGGACGACATTGGTAGAGCAGTTGTGTATCTTGCTTCCGACATGGCTGAGTTCGTGACGGGCGTGTTGTTGCCAATCGATGGAGGAATTCTCGTACAGCCACTCGAGGGATATGTGCCCAGCGGTGTGTCGGGCTGATGCGTGGACATGCGTTTTCGGCATCCCCAGGAGAGTTGCCATCCGTTGTCGCTGACCAGCTGCGCCGCGAGATCGTGGAGGGGCTAATAGGACCAGGGGAGCGGGTCAACGTTCGTCGACTCGGTCACAAACTGAATGTCTCGGCCATTCCGATACGTGAGGCGCTGCGCCTGCTCGAAGCCGAGGGCATGATCGAGTCGATTCCGAATGTGGGTGCGGTAGTTTCGCGTGTGTCGCTGGTCGAGTTGGAGGCCGTCTACGACCTACGTCGATTGATTGAACCTACGATTGCCCGTCGTTCTGTAGAGAACATGTCAGACGACCACAGAGCCACTCTTCGAAAGACTCTTGACGAGCTTGAAGCCGTCGAACGAGGCACCGAAGACATGAATACGTTTATCTCGACGCACCGCCGTTTCCACTGGGAACTGCTGGCGCCTGGCGCAACACCGCTCGTGGAGGACACGATCCGGCGTCTGTGGCAGATTTCGGAGCGGTACGTTGCTCTTACACGACGAACCGGCCTGCCGGTAGCCGATACTCAGCATGAAGAGATGGTTGAGCTGTGTGCGCGACATGATGGCGATGGGCTTGCCGATCTACTCGCTTACCATCTCCACCCCGCCGCAGACACGGTGACTGCCCTGTTCGGCGAAGACCCCTATGCGCTGGAGTCTGTCAGTGCATGACGTGATCCTGCCAAAGACGGGACTCTATGAAGACGACGTCGTTCTGGTCGAGTGGATTGTCGCGGAGGGAAGTCGGATCGCTGTAGGCGACCCCATCTTCGTAATCGAGAGTGAAAAGGTCGAAATGGAGATCGAGTCCAATGTCGAGGGATGGATTCACCTCGCGGCCGAGCCTGGTTTCGAAGCACCGATCGGGACGCGCATTGCAGTGGTGGCCGACACTGAGCTCGCCTATCGAAGGCTCGTGGGAGAGTCATGACGGATGACGAGATCCTGAGCGCCGGTCTAAAGATGATGATCAGAATTCGCGTATTCGAGGATCGGGTTCTCCGCGAATTCGCAAAAGGAGACATGCCCGGATTTGTTCACACGTATCACGGTGCGGAAGCTGTTGCTGCCGGAGTTTGTGCCCACTTGGATAATGCGGACATGATTACGAGTACTCATCGTGGACATGGACACTGCATCGCCAAAGGGTGTGATCTGTCGGCGATGGTGGCTGAGCTCTATGGCCGCGAAACGGGCCTCTGCCACGGACGCGGTGGTTCCATGCACATCGCTGATTTCGACAGGGGGATTCTTGGTGCCAACGCCATTGTGGGCGGTGGAATCTCTTTAGCGGTGGGTGGCGCACTCGCCGCTCAGGTCAAAGGCGATGGGCGGGTTGCTGTCTCATTCTTCGGGGACGGCGCTGCCAATGAGGGCATCTTTCATGAATCGCTCAACCTGGCGGCAATTTGGGGGCTGCCCGTAGTGTTCGTGTGCGAAAACAACGGCTGGGCCGAGTCGACTCCAACCTCGTACGCGACGAGCGTCACCGACATAGCGAGCCGGGCGCCGGGATATGGGATACCCGGGATCGTGATTGACGGGGCTGACTATCTTGACGTATTCGAGAAAGCGGGTGTGGCGATAGAGCGAGCTCGCTCGGGAGGCGGGCCTACTTTGATCGAAGCAAAGATCACCCGGATGCGCGGGCACTATGTGGGCGATCCTGAGCAGTATCGCTCGCGGGTGGAACGTCGCGCCGCTCGCGCTGCAGATCCGGTTGCCTCGCTTGGGGCAACCGTCGAGTTGGGTGACTATTTGACAAATGTGGAGGCCGAGCTCGACTCTGCATACGAATCAGCGCTAGCGGCACCGTGGCCTGACCCGAGTACGGTCCAAAATTACGTGCTGGCTCCTGTACGAGAGGGCAACACTCTGGCCTCGTTTCCTCCATCGACAGTGAGAGAGGGCTCGTATCTCCAGGGATTGAACGAGGGTCTGTTCGAGGCGATGCGTCGTGATCCGAGCGTCATCGTCATCGGTGAGGACATCGCTGGCGGGGCGGGGCTCGGCGAACCCATCGAGGGAGCGATGGGTGGAACGTTCGGTGTGACCAAGGGTCTGTTGGAAGAGTTCGGGAGTGGGCGCGTCCGTGACACGCCGATCTCCGAAGCGGGGTTTGTAGGGGCGGGCGTCGGTGCTTCGCTCGCAGGGCTGCGTCCCGTCGTGGATCTGATGTGGGCGAGCTTCGCTCCGTACTGTTTCGATCAGATCTTCAATCAGGCAGCAAAGATGCGGTACATGTTCGGTGGCCAGACCAATGTGCCGATGGTCCTGCGGATGGCAGTGGGGGCCGGTTTGAGAGCAGGCGGACAGCATTCCGACACGCTCTATGGATTGTTTGCCCAGATCCCCGGCCTCAAAGTTGTTGTTCCCTCGACACCGGCCGATGCGAAAGGGCTTCTCCTTGCTGCCATCGCAGACGACAATCCTGTCGTGTTTCTTGAACACATGAGTCTTTATCGAACGACGGGCCCGTTGCCGGCAGAACCATACGAGTTGCCCATCGGCCGGGCTGCGATCATCCGAGCCGGCGACGATGTGACTCTGATCGCGGCCGGCTCGACCGTCTCACTGGCGCTTCAAGCAGCCGAGCAGCTCGAAGATATGGAGGGTGTTTCCGCAGAGGTGATTGATCTACGGACCATCTCACCCCTCGATGTCGAAACCCTCACAGTCTCGGTGGCACGTACCGGGCGGGCCGTGGTCATCGATGAGAGCCCGCCCAGGTGCGGCATTGCTTCGGAGGTGGCCGCGGTGGTCACCGAGGCCGTCTTCGACCGGCTTCAATCACCGATCGCACGCGTCACCGCCGCGAATTCACCTGTTCCGTTCAGTCCACCTCTTGAAGACGCGTATTTGCCATCGGTTGATGACGTCGTTCGAGCGGCGATGCGCATGTGATCACCTCAGCCTGAGGCAGCACAGCGTCAGGCCGAGGCAGTAACGAGGAGTTCGAACACTCGGTCGACCTCGGCTGTCGTCTCGGGGTCGAGCCGGAAGCCGACGGGGCCCCTCACGCGTGCGCTCGTGAATACGCCCTGTTTTACGAGCAGGTGCTTTTCGACGGCGACGAAGGCATCGAAACTGGTCTGTAGCGAAATCAATGAAGCAAGTGGACCGTTTATCGAGTTGACCCGGACGTCGTCTCCATCTTTGAGCGCGTTCCAGAGCTTGACGATCGCCCAACACACCTCGGCCCCTGGCATTGTGCCGGCGATACCTCTCTTGAAACTATCGACGAGGGAGATCCCACCGGAGCCTTCGAACACGCAGGCGGCCCCCTCCGTCGCGTCGCGAAGTTCGGTCAACCTGGGGCCGATCGGTATGGCCTCGGGCTTGAACAACACGCGCTCTTGATAGGCATCGAGGAGGCCCGCTTGCATGCCGATCGACATCGGTTCGCCCACGTATCCGCTCGCGTCCTGGATGATCACCGGTATATCGATTGCGTCGAGGAGGGCCTGGTAATACCTGTAGAGCTCGTCTTCACCGGCGGAAACGGACATTGGCGGGATGGCCATCACGGCGGTTGCTCCGACCTCTTCAGCGTGATGGGCGAACCCAACTGCGATGCTCGTGCTCTCCGCACCGACACTGATGACAACTGGTCCGTGATCGAGACCGTATTCGCAGCTGAGGCGGGCGAGTTCGCGCCGCTCTTCGCCCGACAGCCGAATGACCTCTGACACCATTGCCATGACGATCCCGTCGATGTCGTGGCCGTACATCCACTCGATTTCGGCGGCGAGAACCTCTGAATCGATTGAGAAGTCCTCGCGGAACGGGGTCTGAAATACAGGGAAGACACCAGTGATGGAAGGCAACATGCCACGAGAATACCAGCACCACGGCAGAGATGTCCTTGTGCGGAATCGTCAGAAGAACGTGCGAATCAACCCCACCACGTCGAAATTATCGTTGACCAACGGAATCGCGCGCCAGCGGTCGAAAGTTGTGCACGGATGCGATATTCCGCAGCCCACGATGTCGCCTACAGCAATTTCGAACCCCTCTTCAACACGTACGTAGGCATGCTGGTCATCGAGAGCGAACACCTCGAGCTCACCATTTACTCCACGAACCCATTGGTCGCGACGGATGATGATCGGTGTTGGAAGATCGATGTCGAAGGAAGCGTCACGCTTGCCGAAGCCGAGGATGACGATGTCGGGTTCGGGTTTGGACACGACGTACGACCAAACGTGCAGTGCAGCGCAGAGGCTGGGATACCCGTCCATTGGGGCCCGCCTTCCGAAGGGCCCTGAATCCGAGTAGAGGACGGAATCGTGGGTTACGTAACAGCCGGGTCGTATCACAAGTCGGGTCGGCTTCGACATGTCCCAATCACCACCGAGTATCGAGACCACACGGTCAGGAAACATGCTCCCGCCTGCAGTGACGATGATCTCATCGAGATGATCGAACAACTCGAGATCGTCGAGTTGGGTTGCGAGTTTACGGATTTGCCACAAGAACTCGTCGACACCGGAATACTCCTCGCCCGTCGAGTGAATGACTCCTTCGTAGCCCTCGATTCCGAGAAGCGAGAGACGCGATGATGATCTGACAAGGCGTGCGACTTCGATCGCCTCCTCGGAGGTACGGCAGCCCGTTCGCCCATGAGCGATGCCCAGTTCGACGAGCACCCCGATGGGTCGACCCTTGGGCGACTCGGCGAGCGCTCGCTCCATTGACTCGACACTCTCAATCGAGTCGACGAGACACATAATCTGTACCTCTGGATTCTCGATGAGTTCGTTGGCGAGCCAACGCACGGAAGCCGGGTCAACGAGTTGATGTGCGATCAGAATCCGTTTTACACCGAACGCTCGGAAAACCTGTGCTTGGCTTGCTGTCGCCGCGGTGATCGCCCATGCGCCCGCCGCCAACTGCCGCTCGATGATCTCGGGTGACATGGTGGTCTTGGCGTGCGGGGAGAGTGAGACGCCACTCTCCTCACAGAATGTCGCGACCGTGGAGATGTTGTGCTCCAGGTGATCAGCCGAGATGGTGGCGACCGGGAACATGAAATCATCGCTGAAGATGTTGAGGGGAGCGCCGAGAATCGCCCGCAGATCGGTCGGATCGGCAAAATGCGGCCAGCCCTTGTATTGCCAACTTGGGTCTGAATTCACGAGGTCGTGCACAAAGGTCTTCGTCCGAGATCAGGATGAAAGTTCACGCACCAAGACTACTTTGGCTGCCTCGTTCCTCGCTTGAAAGATGTTATAAGATCTGAGAGTTGCTCGATTCTGGAGTGGCGTAATGGCGTAGGGCTTACACCTAGATAGGGGTGAATGACGGTGAAGCGCATAGGGATCGATACGGGCGGGACCTTCACCGATCTCATTCTCTTCGACGTTGACAACGGGTCGATCTCCTCGCTCAAGGTCTCGTCCACGCCTAGCGAACCGCTCGAAGCGTTCATCGCGTCGATACGTCAGTCTGGTGCGAGACCTGAAGAAATCGCCTTTCTGGTACACGGCACCACCGTTGCCACAAACGCTCTCATCCAGAGGGAGGGCGCAAAGGTGGCTTTCCTCTGCACCGCTGGCCATGAGGACATTCCCTACATCCAACGGGTCAACCGGCAGTATCTCTATGACTTGTCATGGGACAAGCCGCGACCCTTGCTGAGAAGCCGGCGCCATTGTTTCGGGGTCAAGGAACGGATCAACGCTCACGGTGACGTCGTAGTACCGCTCGAATCGGGTGCGATCGATGTGTTGTGTCAACAGATTGCCGAAGGTGATTTCGAGGCGATCGCGGTGTGCCTACTGTTCTCGTATCTAAGCACTACCCACGAAGAGCTACTCGCTGCAGAGCTTCGTCGGCGCTTTCCTGATACGCCGCTTTCTGTTTCGCATGAGGTCGCTCCAATCTGGCGGGAGTACGAACGGTCGAGCACGACAATCGCCGACGCCTACATAAAGCCTCTCATGCAGCGCTATGTGGACAGTCTCGAGAGTGGGCTGAAGAATGCCGGCATCGATCTCAACTGGGCCATGATGAAGTCCAATGGCGGTCTCATGGATGCAGGAGCCGCCGCCGATCATCCGATCCACCTCGCTATGTCCGGCCCGGCTGGTGGCGCGGTTGCATCCCAGTACATCGCGGGCATCCTCGGGCTGGATGATGTGGTGACGCTTGATGTTGGTGGGACGAGCGCCGATGTCGGGTTGATACTCAACGAGCGGCTGGGTTACACCACCGAGTACGAGATCGAGTGGGGAATTCCCGCTGCGATCCCGCTGATCGACATCCACACCGTGGGCGCCGGTGGCGGCTCCGTCGCGTCGGTCAACGCTGGTGGGTTTCTCCAGGTCGGACCCAAGAGTGCCGGCGCGGATCCGGGACCGATCTGTTACGGGTTGGGTGGGGAGGAGTTGACGCTGACTGATGCCAACCTCATGCTCGGTCGTCTTGATCCGCATTATTTCCTTGGCGGAAAGATGCGCCTCGAAATGGAGGCCGTGGAGGTAGCGATGCACGACATTGCTGCATCTCTCGGAATGTCGCAGATCGAGCTCGCTCATTCGATCGTGGAGATCGCCAACGAAAACATGGCAAACGCCATTCGGATGGTCAGCATTGAGCGAGGACACGATCCTCGCAACTTCGCCCTGCTCGGATTCGGGGGGGCAGGGCCGTTGCATGCTGCAGCCATTGCGAAGAAGCTTGGTATCCCAACCGTTGTCATCCCACCCTTCCCCGGCAGTTTTTCAGCGTTGGGCCTACTGTTGGGAGATCTTCGAGTCGACAAGCTCTGGACGCAGAGTTACCGGTCTGACCGGGTTACGGCTGAAGAGGTCGTAAGCAAGTTCGACGCCATCGCCAAAGCTGCTGTGCGCGAGCTGCGCTCGCAAGGCTTCGAAGGCGAACCAGAGTTGAAATATGCGATCAACATGCGCTATCTGGGTCAGAACTATGAAACAGAGGTCGAGGTGCCGCCGCTCAGTCAGGAGATGTCCGGTACGTCGGCTGTCGAGCAGCTCGAACGTGCCTACAAGGCGTTCGATGAAAAGCACAAGACCATGTACGACTACGTCATCAAGGATTCGATCATCGAGATGATCAGCTTCCTGGTGACAGCGATTGGGGAGATACCGCACCCTGCCCTAGCGAAGGTTTCAGGCGACGACTCGGACACGGCCAGGGAACGGTTGGTTCATTTCGCAGGCCTTGGGAGTGTCTCGACGAAACTGATCAGGCGTTCGGCGATGCCGGTGAACGAAGTGATCGTTGGCCCACTCCTCGTCGAGGAAGCCGGTTCGACAACGCTCGTCGAGCCGGGAATGACGGCGGTGCGAAACGAACAAGACATTCTCATATTGGAGGTGGGCTGATGCCGACGATCGCAAGCGATGCAGTTGCCGAGCTGAGTGTTGACCAGGTCACGCTCACTGTCATCGACAACTACCTGTCGACTACCTGTCGCGAGATGGGGCTGGCGATGATGCGTACCGCTTACTCGCCGATGTTCAATGAATCCCTCGACTTCTCTTGCGTGCTCTTCGACAAGACCGGAAGGATGATCGCGCAGGCCGAGTTCTGTCCGTCACAGATCGGGACGATCAAGTTCACGGTCGAATGGATGATCGACGAACTTGGTACAGATGTCTACAAACCTGGCGATGTCATCATCATGAACGACCCCTATCGGGGGAGTGGTCATATCCCTGAGCACACCCTGCTCAAGGCAGTGTTCCACGAAGGCGAGATCGTTGCATTCGTTGCCAACTGCGCACATTTGGCCGAGCCCGGAGCGAAGGCGCCTGGCGGCTTGGCCGGCGACGCGACGGACATCTTTCAGGAGGGACTACGCCTACCACCATTGTGGCTGCAGCGTGAGGGTGCCGACCAGGAAGATGTCTGGAAGATCATCTTCGCCAACCACAGAACTCCCAAGGTGACCTATGGCGACCTGATGGCGATGGTCGGGTCACTCAACGTTGCAGAACGACGCATCACCAGTCTCATCGAGAGTTACGGCCTCGAAACCTTCTACTCGGCAACCGACGATCTAATCAAAATCGCGGAGCGTCGCATGGAAGACGAGATACGCAAGATCCCCGACGGCGAGTACGCCTTCTCGGATCTCATCGAGGACGATGGTGTGGTCGAGGGCGCGTACACGATCCGATGTGATGTCGTAGTTGATGGTGGAAACGTCACCTGTGATTTCACGGGCTCGTCGCACCAGGCCGCCGGCCCGATGAATGCGACCTACGCGGTCACAGCGTCAGCGGTCTACAACGCGTTCATGCACATTACCGATCCGACGATTCCCAGAAATGAGGGCTGCTACCGTCCGATCAACATCATTGCCCCACCGGGGACGATTGTGAATTGTGAGTTTCCAGCGGCGCTTGTCGGTGGGAACACCGAAGTGAGTCCGCGCATCACCGACATCATCTTCGGTGCGCTGTCTGATGCGCTTCCCGATCGCATTCCGGCGTCGCTCGGCGGCACCTCCTGCTGCTTTTTGTTCGGTGGAAAACACCCGGACACAGGTGAACTTTACTCCCATTTCCACTTCGAAGGAATTGGGTGGGGAGGAAGACCCACCAAGGATGGAAATACGCAGATCATCGTCATCAACGGCAATTGCAGGAACACTCCGGTCGAGGTATTCGAGAGCCGATATCCCCTTCGAGCCGAGTCATATCGACTGCTCGAGGATTCAGGCGGGCCAGGAATGAACCGCGGCGGCCTCGGGATCGAGCGAATTCTCACCGTCGACTGTGACGAAATCACCGTGAGTGCCCTGTTCAACCGGATGACCGTCGATCCCTTCGGAATCCACGGTGGCAAGCCTGGCAAGAACAGTGGAATCTTCCTGCGGCGAGTCGAGGACGATGACTGGAACACGTTTTCTGACGTGTTCGGGACAATCTCCCCGTCGAAATTCTCGAACATCGTTCTGCATCGTGGCGATCAAGTGAAGCTCGTCGCTCCCGGAGGCGGCGGATGGGGTGACCCCTTGAAGCGTGAGGCTGGACGTGTTCTCGCCGACGTCGAGGAGGGCTTTGTTTCTCCGGAGGCAGCAGCCAAAGATTACGGACTAGAGCTATCCCACAGCAGTGGTGCGTGGGTAGTCACGAGATCGATAGGAGGTAGAGATCATGGGGGGTGAATGGATCGAGCGCGAACCGATGTACCTGTCCTTCGACGTGTACAACTGTGAATACTGCGGGAAGAACATCCCCCGACACGTGTGGCTCGAGAGCATCGATGACAAGAGTCGACCGTTCTGTACACCAGAGGTTGCCGAGGTCTATCTTCAGACCCGGTCTCGAAATGACGCCAATGTGCGCGACGGTGACAGCGAGCTGGGGCTCACCGAGCAGAATCGATTGATTCGTCAGCTGTGCGCGGCTTTGAAATCTGACACCTATGAGGAATCTGCATCAGTCGCCGAGGTAGATGACAGCGTCAATCTCGATCCCGAAACCCGGTAACGGAGTCTCGATCGTTGTACGCGCTGGACGTGGCTCAGGAAATGAGTCGCGATATATGGCGTCCATCTCTTCGAATGTCGAAATGTCGTGCAGATACACGCCGACTCGCACGGCGTCCTTGAGCGACTTACCGCTCTCGGCGACAACGGCGGCGAGATTCGCCAAGGTCTGTCTGACCTGGGCCTCGAAGGATTGATCGACGATGTCTCCGTCAGAGTCAAATGGTCCCTGCCCAGACAGGAACAGGAAATCCCCAGCACTGATCCCTTGTGAGTAGGCGCCAGAGGGGGCAGGTGCCCCCGTCGAGTTCACTTCTTGTTTTGCCATGAAGTCCTGCTCTATTTGGTGAACTCAAGAATTACGTTGTCGGTGATTCGTGACACGTTGTTGTCGTATTCGTCGTAAGAGAGGCTTCCAAGCCAATTGATAGATCCCACGGAAAAGACTGCCCCGCCATTCGGCGTCTCGAAGAACACCATGTCCGAACGAACATCCGGGTTGTTTGAGCCGTGGATCTCGCTTTGGTTGACGAGAATATCCTCATGGCAGACAAGATAATAGTCGGAGTGCAAGCCTTCGGATGTAGCCAACCGGAGGGTATGCGTGGGGGTCCCGTACACGTGGTCCACCCGATCGATCTCGTCTCCGGCCGCACCGTTCATGACCAAGCCAAACTCGCCGATTTCCTCATCGTCACCAATTCCCTCGAAGATGAACTGCGCTCGCGGGTCGTGACTGTCGGGGAGCCGTCGGTATCCGGGCGTGTTGAGGTCCCAACCCTGACCGGCAAAACCGACTCCGACGAGCTTGTTGGGGGCCCGGCCGAGGTGCCGCCAGATTCCACAGTGTTCACCGGTCGTAGCCATCTCCTGCTCGCCGGGGTGCGACTCCCAGGCCCGGCTCCCCGCGATACCTCGTCGGCACTCGATGATGTAGGGCCGCTCGGGATCGAAAGCGGTAGCCCAGTAGAAGCCGTTGCCTCCGGCATAAATCAACCTGCCACCGCCGGCTAGGTAATCCTCGAGGGCGTCGAGCATCTGTCCGGACCAGTACTCGGGATGGCTGGCGGTAATGATCACCTTGTACGGAGACAGTCGATTGAGGCCTTGGTGGTGAATGTCTTCATCGGTTATGACGTCATAAGCGTGGCCCTTCTCCTCGAGCCAATCGACCATGTTGAGGTCGAACGGCAAATGGCGAGGCGCCCCCGTGACCCAGTGGCGAAACGCCGCCCGCATCGCCACGATCGGTCGCCGCGAGGTCGAGTACGCAATCCCACTGCCATCGGTGTGAACGTCATAGATCGAACCGCCGTACTCGCGGTGTTCGCCCAGGAACTCGTCCAGGGGGTCCATGACGATCGGAATATTCGTAAGCCCACTGAAGTCCATCCCTTCGCTGTTCATCAGGTTTCGCTCATTGGCATATGCGAGATAGGTATTGGTGGGAGCCAGGTAGGCAATGTCAGAATTTGCGACACCGGCTGGAGGTGACACGAAGAATGGCACCCAGTCGTCCTCGCCGGCACCACGCAGATGGGCGGCATAGAACCCACTTTGAAGATCGGCCGGCACCTGGAATTCGAAATCGCACTCCCAGCGGCTGTCGTCGAAGTCGTCGTCGTGGAAATGCACGGCGCCGTAGTGCTGAGGGGCTTCGGCTCGACGGAAGGCAGTCCCGTCCCAGAGATGCCCCGTCAGTCCTCTCATGGGGTAGTTGACGATTGACCCGTGAAGGCCGTTGGGGCCCAAGTCGGCAAGTGCGGCGGTGTGTGGCGGTGAAGCAGAGAAGTTCCATGCGCCGACGAGTCCATCGATTCCGGTGGGGTCAGCGTTGGCATTGAGAGCATCGAGCTCATCGGGCTTCAAGGCACGGTTGAACACCCGCGGATGCTCGATCTTGCCGTTGAAGCAGCCGGTCGGGGCCGGCCGACCGACGTCAAGAAGCCCATCAGCGGCGATCAGAAGCGGCCGGTCGCTCACGATGATGCCTCCAGCCAGGGACCCTTCCGCTATTTCGGTTAGGCCACCCTGCTCGAGCGCTCGCCATTCAACCGTCGCGTGTCCGGTAGCGGCGTCGTAGGTGCCGGCTACGAAGTACCAACGCTGCGCGATCAACCCAGTCGCGCTCGCGAGCTGCTTACCACCGATCTCGAGTGTTACCGCCCCGGACGCGACCGACAAGTTAAAGCCTCCGTTATCGGAGTGTCGGGTCACGAGCCCTTGGGCTTGCGTCTGGTCAGGGGTGGTCGGCCAGATCCAGGCCTGGATCGTCACCCCGGCCTCCGAGTCGAGAGCCATTCCAGCGTCAACCTGTGAATATGAACCGGTGTATGTGGTTTGACGGCGGCCCGGATATGTGCCGCTCGCACTTGAAGCAACATCCTCGGATTTGAATCCTGGTCCGGCCGGATTGTTGTCGCCATGGATCAGCCGGACGATCTCGGCATCGAACTCCTCTGCCTCCGTCGTGACCATGAACTGGATGGTGTCACCTGGCTTCGCGAGCATCGGTACGGCGTAACCGAGGAGCTCGTTTCTCTGGGCCATGCCGGACCTTTCTGTTACGCGGGCTGTATCAAGCGAAGGTTTCGTTCGTCAGTGGAGAAAACATGACTTCGGTGAAGATCGAATGTGACCCGAACGGCCTCGCCCTGCCTCACTTGAGCTTCGGGAGGCATCCGCACCTGGACTTGGTTCTCGCCGATGTCGACCGTCACGAAGAGATCCGAACCAACCGGCTCCAGGAATTCAACAATGCCGGGGATACCCGAGACCGCATCCGGTGGCCCGAGACTGAAGTGCTCGGGACGCACGCCGAGTCTCGACGGTCCGACAGCCTGCTCGAGAACTGAGGGGTCGATTCCCATCGTGAGCGGTTCGATATCGAGGCTGTATTCCTGTCTAACGAATTGAAACGTGTCATTCGTCGAACGGATTTCGCCATCGATGAGGTTCATGGGAGGTGCTCCCATGAAGGTGGCCACGAAGGTCGTCGCTGGCGTCTGATACACCTCGACCGGAGGGCCGATCTGTTGGACCTTGCCACCTTGCATGACCGCAATGCGGCGCCCCATTGTCATCGCCTCAACTTGATCGTGTGTCACATAGATGGTCGTGATTCCAAGACGTTCGTGCAGCGCCATGAGCTCAAGACGAGTTTGCTGGCGGAGTTGGGCGTCAAGGTTCGACAGTGGCTCGTCCATCAGGAATACTCGTGGCTCACGAACGATTGCGCGTGCGAGGGCCACTCGTTGCCGCTGTCCGCCGGAGAGTTGTTCGGGCAGACGATCGAGCAACTCGCCGATCTCGAGAGTTGCAGCTGCCTTCTCCACTGCCTCTTTGACGTCAGAGGCCTTTCTCTTCGCTGTCTCCAACGGAAAAGCGACGTTCTTGAATACAGTCATGTGTGGGTAGAGCGCATAGTTCTGGAACACCATCGCGAGGTTTCGCTCGGTTGGGTCCTTGAAGTTCACTAACTCTCCGCCAATTGCGATTTCCCCCGAAGTCGCGTCTTCGAGTCCCGAGATCATCCGCAGTATCGTGCTCTTCCCACAACCCGATGGGCCCAAGAGGACAAGGAACTCCCCTTCGGGAATTCGCATGGAGACGTTGTCAACGGCGCGCACATCGCCGAAGTGTTTCGACAATTGGCGAAGCACGACCTCAGCCATTGGTGGAGTTCCTGGTCTGCAGCATGTCTTCTCCGCTCTATTGTTTGAGTGCGCCAGCCATCGACGCTTGAACGAACCACTTCTGGAAGAAGAGGAACACGATGGTTACCGGAATGATCGTGAGCAGCGCTGCGGCAGCCATGACCCCCCAATTGGTTACGAACTGGCCATTGAGTGACTGAATGCCGACTGTGAGCACACGATGGTCGTTATTGGTCGCTGCAACAAGGGGCCATAGATAGCTAGCCCACGTGAGCATGAAGACGAAGATCCCGAGAACGACCAGGGCAGGCTTAAGGAGAGGCAACACGATCTTTCTCAAGATTCGCCATTCCGAGGCGCCGTCCAACCTTGCCGCTTCATAAAGCCCTGACGGCAGCGTTTCGATGAACTGCCTCATCATGAAGACCCCGAGAGGCGAAACGGCGCTCGGCAGGATCAGGCCGCCGTATGTGTCGAGGTCGATGAAGTTGCCAATGATTGGCCAGCCACCGATCATTCGTACCGTGAGGTAGGTCGGGGCGAGCACGGCTGCGACAGGAATCATCATGGTCGCCAGGACAAGGAAAAACAGCGTCCGATGGCCGGGGAACTTCATCGTCGCGAATGCGTACGCGGCAAGAGTGTTTGTCACCAGAGCGACAAGTGTGACTCCGGTCGCGTAGATCAAGGTGTTGACCGCCCACCGAAGGTACTCGGTGTGTCTGAAGAGGAATCGGTAGTTCTCGATCGTTGGCTCGCTGGGGAGCCATTCGGGCGGATAGGAGAAGAGCGAGACGCTGTCGCGAAATGCTGGCGAAATGAGGTAGACGGCGGGGCCCACAGCGATCACGACGAAGACGCTCAGAGTCGTGTATGCGCCGACCTTTCGGATGTTCCGCGAGATGCGTTGGCGTCGCGCTTCCGCCTCGAAGGTGCCTTGGTCGTACTCGAATCGGGGTTCGTCGAGGTCTTCGTCGGCCGCTCTCGTTTCCGAAGCGGTCATGATCGTCTTTGCCTGTGCTCGCCGCTCCACCAGAACGAGAGAAGGGTGAGGATCAGCACCACTAACAGCAGTCCAACGCTCGTCGCGAAGGCAAGGCCGGTGTCCTGGAACGCGAACATTCGCTTGAAGACGAACCACACCACCGTTGAGGTGCCGAGCGCAGGGCCCCCATCGGTGAGAACCTTCACAGAATCGAATATCTGAACGTTGAAGATCACAGCCACGATAAAAGCAAAGAGCAGTAGTGGCCGAAGTGTGGGGATCGTGATTTTGGTGAAGCGCCGCCAAGGCCTAGCACCATCGAGTTTTGCTGCGCCAAGCAACTCCTCCGGCACACTCTGGAGGCCAGCGAGGTAGAACAACACCCAGAAACCGAGACCTCGCCACACCTCTACTGCGACGATGGTGAGCAGGGCGTTCGGGTTCTTGCCGAGGAAGTTGATCCCCGATCCTCCCAGAAGTCGCTGAATGACGTTTACGATCCCGAAATCGAAATGGACCATGAAGAACCACATCATCGCGCCAAGAATCGGTGGCGCTAGCAATGGGAAGTACAACGCCACTTTGAAGAAGTTGCCTGCACCGCGGTGTTTGTTGAGGAGCGCCGCAAGAAATATTGCTAATCCGAATACGACCCCGATTGCAACCACCACGTACACGGCAGTATTCGTGGCGGCCTGACGCAGCTCGGTGTCGCGGACGACCTTGCGCCAATTGTTGAGTCCGACGAACTCGCGGTCACCAATGATTCCGCCTTTATTGAAACTTAGAAAAATGCCCCAGGCGACGGGTACAGCAAGAAAAGCACCCCAGATGACGAGGTATGGCGCCAAGAACCCGACAGCGCGTCGGCTCGCACGTGATCGGAGTCTTCTGGCCTGTCGGCGGTATTCAGATGTGGAGAGCGTTAGATCAGCCCAGGGTTCACCGGGAGCGGCTGTTGGCGGTGAACCGGCGTCCAAGGTAGGCCTTTCTGAACATCCTGGGGCCACCGTCAGGAAAGGTTGACGGTGGCCCCAGGCCGAACTAATTCATTTATGTAACCGGATTAGCCGGCAAGGACATCTTCAGCACGGGCTTGGGCGGCTTTGAGAGCCTCCGCTACGTCCGCATTGCAGGTTGTCGCTTCTTCGAGTGCCTTCGCGTACTCGTCGAGGAGCTGACCGATCTTCGGATGTGTCTTCAATCCATCCCAGTATTTCTGGGCCCACTCGATGTTCCGGGCCAACTTCTCGTTGCCACCACTCACATCGACATCATCACGGACAGGCACAAAGGCATACCGCTCGTTGTAGACCTTTGAGAACTCCTTAGAGCTCAAGAACTTGACAAGCTCCCAAGCGGCCTCTTGTTTGTCGCTCTTCTCGGCAATAACCCAGAACCCGCTTGTCGCGAACTGTGAGATATTTCCATTGTTGCCTACCGGCATAGCGACATCCCAAGCAAATGGCAAACCCTCTTCCTCGAAGACCGCAACTCGAAGTGGTTCGTCAAGCAGGAATGCGAGCTTGCCTGCCTTGAACAGCTCGATGGCCCCCTCACGGTCGTACTGGCCAAGAGGTGGCTGGACTCCATCTGTACAGATGAGATCAGTCGCATATTGTGTCGCGTCTAGCACCGCTTGTGAATCAATCGTGGCTGTCTCGAAGTCGTCGGAGATGATGTCGCCACCGAAGTTGTGGACGTTAGCCAAGTTGAAGTACCAGCCGTAGTCGGCCACCGTCGTCGGTGTGTAGAAACCCCAAACTTCAGGTGGGCTCTGGATTGCGGTAGCCGCTGCCACGAGCTCCGGTCCCGTGCTCGGGATCTCGGTGATACCAGCCGCGGCCATGAGGTCAAGGTTGGCGTACATCATAATGGTGCCAACCAGGGCAGGTATCCCGTAGAGGCTGCCCTTGAACAGGCTGGCGTTGACGATGCCGTCGGAGAAGTGCCCACGCTCACCCGCGTAGCCGGCCTGGTTGAAGAGGTCGGAAACCTCCTTAAACGCACCAAGCTCACCAAACAACGAGAGGTGTGTACTCGTCTGGTAGGTGACATCGTACGGATCGCTTCCAGCAAAGCTCGCTGTGTACGTCGCCTCGAGGTTGTCCCAAGGGATCACGGTGTGCTCAACGTTGATACCGGTCTCCGCCTCGAACCCTGCAAGCCAGATCTCCATATTGGCTGCTTCGTCCTCGCCGTGGGGTGCCTTACCCAACGTGAGCGTGACGCCTTCGTACGGCTTGTCGCTAGTTCCCTCCGTAACCCCGGTCCTTCCTTCACTGCTGCCGCACGCAGCGGCTAGAAGCGCAAACGCAATCAAGACGACAGTCCATAGCCGAAGCGATCGATTGTTTTGGTTATTCGAAGCATTCATTCGCTGGTTTCCCCCATCTGATTCTGACATCGTGCCTGATGCCCTTGAGCACCTTCGCAAATCTTATAATATTATTGCGATCTAGTTCAAGTTGATCAGTCGCAGTAATACGCGATCGGCAAGGTTGGCTGTCCTGTTCGAGTCGGGTCGGATCGTGGTGGGTGTCGTCTCGGGGAAGCAACTGTCTGAACGAGGAGAAGCAAATGTCTGGAATCCGCGTTCTCGTATTTGATGCCCCAGGCGGTTTCACGTCGATGAGCGACCCACGCCGCAGCCAGCTGCTGGGGAGGTCCGAATCCGCATAGCATTTGTTGGTATTTGTGGCTCCGACCTGCACGGCTACACCGGGGAATCGGGCCGACGCGTCGCCGGGATGGTCATGGGGCATGAGGCGAGCGGCTGGATCGAGGCGCTGGGACCAGGTGTGCGCGGCCCCGAGATTGGGACGTCGGTGACGTTCAATCCGTCGCTCGCGTGTGACGGCGTGTGCGGTCATCAGATCGAGAATCATTGTTCTGAACTTCGTGTCATCGGCGTCACTCCAGAGATCCAGGGGGCCTTCGCAGATGCGATTGTCGTCCCAGCGAACAGGGTGGTCCCGCTCGGCGCGGTCAGTCTCGAGTGGGGGGCTGTTGTCGAGCCGCTCGCAGTCGGTGTCCAGGCAGTTCGCCGAGCTGCGGTGAGCGAGGGGCAATCCGTACTGGTGGTGGGGGCGGGAATGATCGGTCAGTGCATTGCCCGGGCTGCGCGATTGGCTGGAGCAGAGTCGGTCACACTCACCGACATGCTTGCCACCCGTTGCGACCAGGCCACCGAGTCAGGGTTTAGCGGAGTCGCTCCAGATGAAGTTGGCGAGCTCGGGCCGTTCGACGTGTCCTTTGACGCAGTTGGCATATCGCCGACAGCTGCGTCGGCGATCCAGAACGTCCGAAAGGGATCAACCGTGTGTTTTGTCGGCCTTGGGAAGGCAGAGGTTTCGATACCGCTCTTCGATGTGGTTGTGGCTGAACGCAAGATTGTTGGCACGTTCGCATACACCGACTCTGCCTTCCAGGAAGCCAGAAATCTCCTGTCTGCCGGCCAAGTCGACATGGGCACGCTGATCGGAGGGATCGAGTCCTTCGAGGACATTTCAGATGCATTCGAGGCACTGGCCACGAACGAGCGGGTAGATGCCAAGGTCCTCATGGCCACGGCAGCCACCGGGCCGATGGACGGTTGATCGCAACGTGAGGTCTGTCGGGCGTGTTGTGGTGTGGGCTCACGCCGGCATCGCACTGATTTGTTCGTATCGCTCTGATGCGCAGTTCGAGAGCTGCGCAGGCGTGTACGGACCTGGTCTGTGAGGCAACGACTTCCCCTAAAGGCAGAGGGCACCGAGATCTGAGATTGGCCGCCAGCCCACCTGCGCGTATCTACACCTAGGGCTCCTGAGGTCACCCCACCGGCCTTAGGGGAGGGGTGACCTGATCACCCGCTTAGGGCGTCTGTGGTCTCTCGGGCTTCCATTTACCTACAGCCCGCCTGCGTCCATCTGCATCTAGGGGCTCCGATGTCGCCCCCACCCCCCTCAGGGGAGGGGTGACAGACTGGACGTATGAGGCGTGCCCATGTGGGATTAAAGGTCGATGACATAGAAACCGCCGTGGAGTTCTACACCCGCCTTTTTGGCACTGAACCCAGCATGGTGCGGCCCGACTATGCCAAGTGGATGCTCGACGACCCGTTGCTCAACTTTTCGATCGACCTCCATGGAGAGGGACCGGCCGGGTCGGCGCACTTCGGTATTCAGGTGACCAGCGAAGAGGAACTTGAGCAGATGCGTGCTCGGCTTGACGGGGCCGGTCTTTCGCGGACAGATCAAAATGACCTTGTATGCGGATACCAACTCCAGCACAAATCATGGGTTGCCAGCCCAGATGGAGTGATGTGGGAAACCTTCTTCACCGAGGGCATCGCTGAAGGGGCTGGGTACGGGAGTGAAGAGATGCCGTAAGGGGTCAGGCAGCCCGGTTGCGCGTATTTGAGGTTCGTTCCTCACCCCACCCCCCTCCAGAGAGGGTGACAGACTGGGATCGTGAAAAAGCACGCGGTTGTTCTGGCACTCTTGTTGGTTGTCTCGGGGTGTGGTGGTAGTTCAGATACCACCACGCCAGCAACGACCATGGCACCGACTACGACTGTTGTGCCCGCGACGCCAACGACCACCGTCGCTCCGACAACAACCACGGTGGCACCGACAACCACGGTGGCACCGACAACCACGGTGGCACCGACAACCACGGTGGCACCGACAACCACGGTGGCACCGACGACGACCTCGATTCCCACCGCAGCCGGCTACGACTATCGCCTCGACGAAGCCAACGTGCTGAACCACCTACGTCCTGAGAACGAGGCGTGCCTCCGCCAGGAACTAGGCGACGTAACGCTTCTGGTACTCAGGACTCGACCCATGGACTAT
>Ga0310121_10000988_pt1 | contig 29922 bp, 29 predicted proteins | sample CB27_Tmax_986_MG_FD_203504 | JGI IMG/M metagenome (GOLD analysis project Ga0310121, IMG submission 203504) | Marine microbial communities from Western Arctic Ocean, Canada - CB27_Tmax_986 | ecosystem: Environmental > Aquatic > Marine > Oceanic | place: Canada: Western Arctic Ocean | collected... | reverse complement strand
CAGGGCCATCCATGCCCTGTCGAATGCGCGCCACAACCCCCTCCTCCCGGTTACATATCTAATGGCTCGACAAGCCCCCCTACGATTACTTTCTTAGATGGCTTGACGGGGCCTGGCCCGCTTTTTTGCGGTCCGCCCCGGCCCAGGCGGGGTCGGGGGACGCGAAGCAGGATAGAATCAGGGTTTCGCGTTCGACCAATGAGCGGTCCGGAGGAGAGACGGGATGGCTGAGACAGAGCACACCTACGAGGAGTTGCACAAGATGACGGTGGCCGAGCTGCGTGAGATCGCCAAGGCCAGCGACCACGAGGCGGTGAAGGGCTACACGCAGCTGAACAAGGATCACCTGCTACCCGCGGTCTGCAAGGCCCTCGGCGTCGATATCCACAAGCACCCGCACCACGAGGCGAAGGGGGTCGACAAGAAGAAGATCAGGGACACCCTGAAGGAGCTGAAGGCTGATCGGCAGAAGGCCAAGGACGCCGGCGACCACGCCCAGCTCAAGTCCATCCGCCGCCGCTACCACAACCTCAATCACAGGATCCGCACCGCGACCACTTCGTAGCGAGCTACGGCCAGTCCTCTCCGCAGAGGCAGTGGGCGTAGGCGCCTGCCGGGTCGTTCCAGAGAGTCAGCCGGCCCAGCTCCGCTTCGATCGAGCGGAGTGTTCGAACAACGGGCGGGAGAGGCCCGGGATCGGGCGGAGCGGTCCCGCCGGTCGCGACAAGGAGCTGTTCGAGGAGCCGGTCGCGCAGGCTCCACTCCTCTTCGAGATAGAAGACCGGGAACCCCTCCTTCAGCTCGGCTCGCTCCGCCGCCGACGCGATGGCGTCCTCGAGGTCTCCAAGCTGGTCCACCAGCCCCAGCTCGAGGGCGTCCTCGCCGGTCCAGACGCGGCCCCGAGCGATCCGGTCCACCTCGTCCCAGGTCTGCCCCCGGGCCTCGGCGACGCGGGTGACGAAATCGTCGTAGCCGTCGTCGATGGCCAGCTGGACGGCTTCGGCCACCCTGGGATCGAGTGGCCGGCCGGGGTTCAGGGCGTCGGCGTAGCTCGTCGTGCCCACACCGTCGTAGTGGACGCCGAGGTAGCGCTCGAGTGCCCTGGGGAATGAAGGGAAGACGCCGAAGATCCCGATCGAACCCGTGATGGTCGACGGACTGGCCCAGATCTCGTCCGCGCTGGTGGCGATCCAGTAACCGCCCGAGGCGGCGACGCTGCTCATCGAGACCACGAAGGGCTTGCCCTCGTCCCGTGTGAGCTCGCACTCTCGGCGGATTATCTCGGAGGCGAAAGCGCTTCCGCCGGGACTGTCGACGCGGAGGACGACGGCCTTCACGTTCTCGTCCTGGCGGGCGCGCCGGATCAGGCGGGCGGTGGAGTCCCCCCCGATCCGACCCGGGGGCTGGTTGCCGCCGAGAATGTCGCCTGCCGCCACGATCACCGCGACGCCAGGCCCCTTTCCCTTCCCCTGCCGGTCCTCGGCGCGCGCGGAGAGATACGTCGTGTAGGCGATCTGCCTGAAGGACTTGCCGTCCTCGTCCTCGCCCACCAGCTCGATCATCCGCTCGCGTGCCCGGTCCCGGGGCGCGAGTGTGTCGACGAGGCCGGCGTCCAGGGCCGCCCTGGCCACGTCGCCGTCGGCGGCGCGCAGCTGGTCGAGCCAGCCCTCGATCCAGGCGTGGACCCCTTGGGGATCCAGGTCCCGGGCTGCGGCCACGTCGGCGAGCCACGTGCGCCAGAGATCACCGTAGAGCTCGAGGGCCGCCTCCCGATCCTCGGGCGACATGTCGTCACGCAGGTACGGCTCCACCGCCGACTTGTACTCACCCACGCGGAACACGTGGACGTCGATGCCGTAGCGGTCGAGGCCCTCGCGGTAGTACGGACGGTAGCCGCCAAACCCCTGCAGGATGAAGAGACCGTCCGGGTGCAGGATCGTCTCGTCGGCGTTGGCGAAGAGGTAGTAGGGGCGCTGTGTGAGACCGTCGGAGTAGGCCACCACCGTCTTGCCGCTCGCCCTGAAGTCGAGAAGCGCCTCCCGCACCGCCGCGAGCTTGCTCATCCCGCCGCCCAGACGGTCGACGTCGAGGTAGAGCGCGGTGATGCGATCGTCATCCTTCGCCAGTCGCAACGCGTCGAGCACGTCGCGGAGCAGTGTCTGCCGAGGCGCCGCCGGAACCCCGGCCAGATACGTCGAGAGCCGGCTGCGTGGAGAGCCGGAGAGTTGCTCCACCAGGACGCCCTTTGGGTTGAGGACGAGCGCCGCACCGTCTGGGACTTTGATCCGGGAGCGGTACGCCTGCACGGCCATCGAGACGACGGCCACAAGCAGAACGAGAAGGGCCAGATTGGCGATCAGGTGTCGGAGGATCTCGAAGAGGCGTCCGAAACGCTTGAGAAGAGTGGGGCGCTCGCTCATGAGAGTCTCCTCGTATCAGTCGGCGGAGCCGGAGCCTTCGGTCTCTGCCAGGCGGTCGACGATCAGGCCGTGGAAGGAGGCGTCTCCATCCACAAAGAGCCAGCCGAGGTGCTCGCCGCATCCCCGGCAGACGGCAACTCGCCAGGAGTAGCTCGGGAACCAGCTGAACTCGGTGCTGGAGTCGCTCCGGGCTTCACAGCCGGGAGCGGCGCCAAAGCAGGCGATGTGGAAGACAAGACCGTGCGGGTTCGAGAACGTGTGGCCGTGGCTGCCGGACATCTCGATTCGGGCGCTGGCCGTCGTGATGGCGTGGAGACACCCGGCACAGACCAGAACGTGGCCGGAGTCCTCGCGGGCCCCGACCCGGTCTTCGGCCTGCCGGCTTCCAGCGGGCTGCCTGGGTTCGTTCTTGAAGAAAAGTGCGGTCGACATGGCCGAGCCTCGGTCGATCTTACCCCCGCTGGTCAGTCATGCCGAGCCTGACGCCGGCCCTGGTCGGCTGCCGGAGAAAGGGACAAGCGTGTCACTCTGAGCACGCGCAGAGTCGACGCTCCTCAGCATGACGGGTATGTCCCTGGCATGAGTCGCGTCGTGGGCCGTGCGACGAAGATTCCCTTCGTTGGGCGCTATTTGCCGTGGCGAGCGCCGGGCGTACTAGAATGCGCTCTGTCCGATCCGAGGCCCCGCGAGCCGGGAGCGCCCGCGAGCGAAGGCGGCCCAACCGCCACTCCGAGGAGCCCAATGACCACCAGATCCGCCTTCCCGCCCGTCTTCTGGGTCGCCAACCTGATCGAGGTGATGGAGCGTTTCGCCTACTACGGCATCTACTTCGGCTTCGGGATATACATGAAGTCGCTGGGCTTCTCCCCAGAGCAGCTCGGCTGGGTGCAGTTCATCTTCCTGGCCCTGTCCTACACGATCCCGATCATCTCCGGGACCTTTGCGGACAGGTACGGCTTCAAGAAGATCCTCCTTGTTGCCTATATGGCCTACCTGCCCTCGATCCTGCTGCTGATCTACAACAAGACGTTCTCCGGCATCGCCCTCACGATGCTCACAATCGGGTTTGCCGCGGGAATCTTCAAGCCTCTGATCGCGGGGACCGTCCGGGCGGTCACCGACAAGTCGAACAAGACCCTGGGCTTCGGGATTTTCTACGCGATGGTCAACATCGGGGGCTCGTTCGGGCCCATCGTGGCGGGCAAGCTGAGGGCGATCTCCTGGGATCACGCCTTCTACGCCGCCGCCGGAATGATCGTCCTCATGTTCTTCGTGACGCTCTTCTTCTACAAGGAGCCGCCCCGAGAGATCGAGGGCGTGACCCTCAAGCAGAAGTTCCGAGATCTCAAGACCGTGCTGTCCGACCTCAAGTTCACCAGCTTCCTCGTGATCCTCGGGCTGTTCTTCTGGGTGCCGTTCTGGGCGTTCTTCAACCTGTGCGCGCTCTACGTCGACAGCAACGTGGACACCGCCCAGCTCTATCTCAACATCCGGAGCGTCCTCGGTGCCTGGATCGCCGACTTCCTGTCTCACACCGACGAAGACGGAACCCGGAGGGTGCTGGGGGAGTCGATCGCCCACACCGGCTACATCATCATGTTCCTGCAGGTCTTCGTGTCCCGGACCATCGAGAAGTGGAGGGCGCTCCCCACGTTCATGGGCGGCTTGGCCCTCGGAGCCGTTGGCTTCGCCATCCTCGGCTACGCTCGGATCTCGAGCGCGTCCCTCGTGTTCGTGGGCATCTTCTTCTTTGCGATCGGGGAGATGATGGCCTCCCCGCGGATCCAGGAGTACATCACCTGGATCGCCCCGCGAGAGAAGGCGGGCCTCTACATGGGAGCGAACTTCCTCGCTACCGCCTTCGGGGCCTTCAGCGGCCCCATCTACACGGGACTCTACGGGTCCTTCGACAAGGCCGGCCACCCCGAGTACGTCTGGTACACGCTGGCGGCCCACCTCGTGGTGGCCATCGTGGTCATCAACCTTTTCGTGAAGTTCGCAGGCGAGTTCAAGGAGCAGGACGCCTAGCAACCATGGCGCCCTGGAGTCCGGGCTGATAGGCTCCGCGCCCAGACAATTCCCTTGATATGAGAGACGCCCCCGGTGGGGCCTTTCGCCGGTGGCCCGTCCCTCGGAAGGAGCCCTCCATGCGTCGAACCATAGCTCTGTCGGTTTCCATCGTCGTCGCGCTGGCGGCAGCGGCGTTCGCGCTGCAGCAGACCTACCCCAACCAGCCCGACATGGAGACCCTTCTGGACAATGACCGAGTCGTCGTGCAGCGCATCACGTTTCCGACGGGAGCCTGGCAGGGCGAGCACAGCCACGCCGGCAACCAACTCGCAGTCGCGATCACGGAGGTCGAGCAGATCGTGAAGGAAGGCGGCAAGCAGTCGACGCGCACGCTGAAGCCCGGCGATGTCCTCTGGGTCGACAAGGTCATTCACGACCACAAGGTGGTGAAGTCCGGCACGGCCGTCCTGATCACGCTGAAGTGACGAGCGGGCCTGCGAAGGCGCGCTCGTCATGCTGAGGCGCTCGCTCGAGACGTGGCGCCGAAGGATCTCCCGATAGCGGTATTGAGAGCTTCTTCGGACCGCAACCCGACGGAGCGGTCCTCAGAATGACGCGCTTGTCCGCGCCCCGTCGGGATCCTCGGCGGGGGGCAGCGGTTCGGACCAGCCCCCCTCCGGGGCCGGACCGTCGTCGATGTCGACGAAGCTGAAAGCGCCCTCGAGGATCACGCGGTAGCCCGGCTCCCCGTCCTCGAGGCCGTCCTCGGCCGGCCCCTTGTTCACCCAGCCGAGGGGAAACCCAGGACCGTTATAGCGAACCGCCGTCCCCTCGGAGACGATGACATCAAGGGAGTTGAAGGCGCCTTTGAGCTTGATCGTCACCTGCTCCGCTGTCCGGGGCAGGCGCAGGGTCACGGGGTTGAAGGCCCCTCGCAGGAGGCTGTCGGTCGCATGGCCCGCCGAAGATCGAAGTCCGCGCGAACGGCCCCGCCGCTCACGTCGAGGCTCAAGGGAAGCTCATTCGTGACGCCCAGCTCCCAGACCTCGTGACGCAGGCCGACCAGGAGGAAGTCACGGCGACGTCCCTTCAGCTGAAGGGTCGCCTCGCCCTCCTCGTCGGTCAGGCGGAGGCGCGTCGCGGTGTCGCGCGGGGCGGCGCGGCCTTCAGCAAGGAGTGTCGGCGGCAGCGGCCGGGCGTCGAGATCGACGCTCACACCCCCGAGGTGAACCAGGACCTTTGCGCGATCGACGCCCTCCGGCCGGTCCACGGACAGCGCCTGCCACTCGCCGGGGGGCGGAAGCTGGGGACGATCACCCCAGGCGAGCCAGAAGAGCGTGCCCAGCACGACGGCCGGTCCCAGCACCATGCCGTAGGCGAGCCGGGTCTTCTCGAAGACGATGCGGATCCCGCACGACACGAGCAGAACCGGCCACAACGACATGGCCTCGACCCAGAAGCCGTCGGGGAGCCCACGCGAGGTCGCAAGAAGAAAGAAGACGCCGAGCCCGGCCAGGAAGACGCCGTCCGCCACGCGACGCCACTCGGCCTGGGGGCGAGTGTGATCCGATTCGGAATCGCCACTGCCTGATGACATGGAGCTTTCCTTCTTTCTCACAATAGCTTACGCGACATTCCAGTCGCCCGTTCCGTCACTCACCGACCCCCACCGTCCACCCGCCGAATCGATCGAGCGGGGCGCTCGTTTGCCCGGGTCTCCGGACTCTCAGGGACCTTCCAGGTCCTCGAGTAGCGAGCGATGGGCCGATACGAACGACGCGCCGCGGGAGCGCAGGGCGCGAGCGAGAGCCCGGGGAAGGTCGAGTGCGGCGCCCTTTGCGACGCGCTCGGCGTGCTCTCGACGAAAGTCGGGCGAGACGCGCAGGGACCAGTTCTCGTCGTCGACGACGCCCGGGCGGTTGTAGACCTGCTCGAGGCCGAGGACGTCCGTGAAGAACATCATCACGTTGGAGGCGGGCCCGACGAAGAGGTCGGCGAACTTCGCCTGCACCAGCGCGTTGCGATCGCCGGCGATCCGGCCGGCCCAGGCCTCCCGGTCCTCCTCGGGGGCCAGGAGGCGGGTCGCCAAGTACTGCGCCTGCTTCGAGGAGGCACCGGAGTCGATCCAGTCGCGTGCCACGAGCCAGAGGGGTCGCGTGTCGTGGTTGCCGACCATGATCCAGTCCTCGGGCGACGCGTTCTCGCCGCGGTAGACGTCCTCGGGACGCTCGATGTCCGCCTTCTGCGTCACGCGAAAACGACCCAGCCCGTGCCGCGCCATCACGCGCCCGAGGGGATAGGGCTGTGTGGAGAGGATCTCGCACGCGATGTCCGCGGTGCCGCGCCCATGCTCGCGCGCTGCCTCGACGATGGCGTCGATGAGGACAGAGTAGCGCTCCACCTGCTCGTCGTTCAGCGCTCTCACCCAACCGTCGGCATGACGGGGCACGTCCCGGTCGAGCTGCTCTTCCCGGGCGATGGTCAGGGGGGCGAGTTCCCCGTGGTCCGGCAGGTCGGGCGACGAGTAGAGTCGCGCTCCGAGCTGGGCGGCCCGCGTCGGGTCGGGCTGATCGGCGCGGTAGACCCAGGGGCAGACGAAGCCGTGTGGATGGTCGATCCGCACGCCGTCGAGCTCCGAGAACATCTTGTCCATCCGGGCCCGGAGAAAGCGGAGCGCGGATCCCGATCGACGCGTGCCGTCTGTCGCGGCCTCGACGAAGTGCGCGGGATCCAACACGGCGTGGTTCCAGGGCTACCCCTCGGGGTTCGTGCGGGACGGGGGGGCTCCCATGCGGTATCCCTGCAGCAGGAACGCTTGCGCCGCCCAGTCGTCGCGTGGCGACAGGCCGACCTGGAGATCACCGAAGAGCTTGAGGCCCAGGGTGCGCGCGTGATGCTGCAGGTCACGGTGCTGTCTGTGGAGCAGGAACTGCACGAAGGCCCACGCCTCGATGGTGTCGATATGGCCGTCCAGGCGCGTGCGCAGCGTCTCGGCGGCTTCGTCTTCGCGACCTGGGGCCGGATGGAAGAGCCGCCGGTCGGCCTCGTCCGACCACTCCCGCCAGTACCGTCCGTCGTTCTCGACGGCGAGGGCTTCGTAGAGGCCGTCCCGGGAGAGCCAGCCGCCGTTGGCTCGGGAGAAGGCCTCGAGCTCGACGGCCAGCTCCGGCAGCCCCTCGGTGCGGCCTTCGACCCAGGCCGAGCGGAACCGGTCCCAGACGGACGTGCACACGGGTGCGATGGCGGTGCGGATCCACCCGTGGGGAACGCGCTCCCGGGAGCCGGGGCGCGACGCCACGAGTCGAGCCAGATCCTCCGCCGGGAGGAGCTCCGCCCAGTCCGGGCGGGTCAGGGGGCCGAGGGCGAGGGAGAGCGGGTTCCGCGAGAAGAGCGTGGCGTCGTACGGCGAGGTGTTGCCCGGGGACGTGGCGCCCTGGGGGCCGAGCTGCACGCCACGAAAGCCCAGCTCTCGCACGAACGCGAGGAAGTCCGCCGCCCCCGCGGAGTACGGCGAGCCGCGGCCCACGTCCTCGTCGGCCAGGGACGGGAATGCCGAGTCGTGGATGCCGAAAAGGAGGTTGCGGATGCCGAGCAGGTCGAGGGCCTGGTCGATACGCTCGGGAGCGGACACCGCCAGAAGTTAGCATGACGGGCGGGCCAGAGGGCTCGGTGGGCCGTCCCTTGCAGGCCTGCTGGTATAGTCCGGCTGAGATGCCCGAAGCCCCTGGTCCGGATCGCGATCCCACCACCGAAGCAGAAGCAGGGACCGGACTCGGAGCGTGGCTGGGCCGGGCGCCCTGGGGTGAGCTGGCCGGGGTCGCTGCGGTGCTCCTCGCGGCCGCCGTGGTGTTTCTCGTTTTCGCCGGGCGGCCCCTGGCCCCGGCAGGGCCGACGGCGGTCATCGCTCCGGGAATGGCGCAGCGTCTCATGGCGCTGCCCCTGACCCCAACCCGGGCCGCCTCGCTGGACTTCGAAGGGGCCCGCCCGGGTGAGCGCGTCGTCCGAGAGGAAGGAGCCGCGGTGCGCCTCTCCTTTCGCATCGAGAAGACCGCACGAGTGCTGGTCATCGAGGAGCGCAGCGGCCTCCACCTCGTGCAGCTTTTCCCCAGGGCCGGACGACCATCGAAACCCGTCCCGGCTGGGCGGCAGATCGAGGTGAGGGATCCGTCCGGCGCGGAGCTGGTGATCACCGAGCCCCGTGGTCTCCGGCGGGTGCGCCTCTTCATGTTCCCCGAGGACGTGGACCCGCTGAGCCTTCAGCCCACTGAGCTGGCGCGGCTCCGTGGCCGCGTCATCATCATCGAACGCAGCTACAAGGCGGCCCGTCGCGGCGAAGGGGCCCTGTGAGCGTCGCGCTTCAGGGAGTGCTCCCCGAGCTCAAGACGCAGCTCGGGCAGGTGATTTTCGGGAAGGACGAAGCCCTCGACCACGTCCTGGTGGCACTCCTGAGCGGCCACCATCTCCTCCTCGAGGACGTGCCCGGTGTGGGGAAGACGACTCTGGCCAAGGCGCTGGCTCGCTCGTTTGCCGGGGATTTTCGCCGGGTGCAGTTCACACCGGACCTCCTGCCCACCGACATCCTCGGCTCGGCGGTCTACAACCCCCGTGACGGCAGCTTCCCCTTCCGCAAAGGTCCGGTCTTCACCAACGTCCTGCTCGCCGACGAGATCAATAGAGCCTCACCCCGCACCCAGTCGGCCCTCCTCGAGGCGATGGGCGAGGGGCAGGTCTCCGCCGAGGGTGAGACGCGGCCCTTGCCCGCACCCTTTCTGGTGATCGCCACGCAGAACCCGGTGGAGTACCACGGCACGTACCCGCTCCCGGAAGCCCAGCTCGATCGCTTCGGCCTTCGGGTGAGCCTGGGCTATCCCGCCGCCGAGGAGGAGGTGGACGTCATCTTCAGCCAGGCGGAGGGGCACCCGGTGGATGCCCTCGAGCCGCTCCTGGGAGCGGCCGACGTCCTGGCGCTGCAAGCGGAGGTGCGAAGCGTGCGGGTGGAGCGACGCCTCGCCCGCTACGTGGTGGCCCTGGCCGACGCCACCCGTCGTCACCCCTCCATCGGGCTGGGCTGCTCACCCCGGGGGACCCTCACCCTCGTCCACGCCGCACAGGCCCGGGCGTTCCTCGAGGACAGGGACTTCGTGGTGCCCGAGGACGTGAAGGCCGAGGCGGTGCCCGTCCTCGCCCACCGACTGGGGCTCGAGACCAAGGCCCGGTACTCGGGTGTTTCGAAAGAGGAGACCGTGCGCGAGATCCTCCGCTCGGTGCCGACCGGCATCTGATGGCCACCGCCGCACCCGGTGCGGACCGAAGCGCCCTGGCCCCCATCGGCGGCGCACTGGAGTGGTTGAGCGATGGGATCGCCAGTGTCCTGAGCCGCTCACTCAACTCCTCATACCTCTACCGGGCACTCCGGCGGATCTGGCGTGAGCGGTTCACTGCCCGCGGGCGGTTCGTCTTCGTCCTCTGCTTCACCCTCGGCGTCGCAGGGGTCGACACTCGCGGGGCCCTGGTCTATCAGCTGTTCGGTCTCGCCTTCGGTCCTCTGGCGGTGGCGGCGTTCCTCGCACTGCGCCGCGCGCCGCGCGTGCGTCTCGTGGGTGCCCTGCCACGGAGGCTCACCGCCGGCCGAACGGTTTCTGTGGGTGTCCGCGCCGAGACGAACGGATCGGGGCCCAGCGGTCCCCTGGTCCTGTCCTGGTTCGGACCCGATCGGTTCGGCAAGGGTGTGCGGGTGCAGCCGGGGGACTCCTTTCTGGACGCCGTCCCGGGGCGACCCGGCCACGCACGGCTCGAGATCACCGCCCAGCGTCGAGGGCGATACGTCGTTCCCGGGCTGGGTGTCTCGGGCACGGACCCCCTCGGCCTGCTGGCCACCCGGCGCTCGTCCCGCCAGCCGGCCCAGGCCATGCTGGCCTACCCGCGTTTCTTTCAAATGGAGAGGCTCGAGCTCCCGACGGGGCGCCGGTATCAGCCGGGAGGAATCCCTCTCGCGTCCAGCCTCGGCGACGAGAACGAGTTCATCAGCACTCGCGAGTACCGCCGGGGCGACCCCCTGCGCAAGATCCACTGGCGGTCCTGGGCCCGTCGCGGGGCACCCGTGGTGAAGGAGTACCAGGAGGAGTACTTCTCCCGCATCGCCCTGGTGCTGGACACGTTCGTTCCCCGGCGTCCCCGGCGAGACGAGCGCCGCTCTTTCGAGGCCGCCATCTCCGTTCTGGCCTCCGTCGCGGACCACTTCAGCCGCAGCGAGAACGTGGTCGACATCTTCGCGGCCGGGCCCGACGTCTACCAGGTGAGCGCGGGCCGAAGCCTGGCCTACCTCGAGAACGTCCTCGACGTCCTGGCATGTCTCGAGCCGTGCCACGAGCCGCCCTTCGACAGGGTCGGGCCGCAGCTCCACGAGAAGCTGGGCCAGCTCACCACCGTGATCGCGGTCGTCCTCGACTGGGACGGGGAGCGAGAGATGTTTCTCCACGGTCTCCGGGACCTGGGCGTGGCCGTTCGAACCTATGTCGTTCACGCGGGACCGACGCGGAGGCCGTGGGAGAACGCCGCCCGATCCCTGGGTGAGATCACGCCCCTGGACCCCGACGAGGTGGACCGCCTGATCGCCGCGGAGGAGAGCTCGTGAGCGGGGGAGCCGCCCCCACCGGTCTCGTCGCCCGCTGGGCCCTTCACGTCGCGTTGATCGCGGCGCTCGGTGCGTTCGTCGTCGCACGGAGCGATCGGTCGGTGCTCGTCCTGCTGATTCCCCTCGCTCTCGTGCCGGCGCTGCGCTGGCGGCGAGCGCCGCGGCTGCTGGTGTCGCTGCTCCCGGTGACGGCTCAGGCGGCCCTGGTCGCGACGTTCGCGCTGGCCGTCCTCTCCCGGCAGCTCCTCTTCATCCGGGAGGACCTGGGCTTTCGTTACGGCGGCATCCTCGGCTGGTGCCTCGCGGTTCTGGCTGTCGCTTTCCTGCTCGGCCATCGAATCTGGCCGGCCACGTCGACGCTCCTTCCGGCGATCGTCGGTCTCCTGGTGGTGAGCGGTTTGAACCCCGGCGTCGGCCTCTTCCCGTACTTTGCCGTGGCCAGCGCGCTGGCGCTCTGGACGTTCGCTCTCGTCCGGGGCGGGCCGCGCCGCCTCGGTGGCCCCCTGTTGGCGTTTCTTCTCGTCGCGGCAGCGGTGTCCGCGGCGACGCTGCGCTTTCTGCCCTGGGCACAGCCCTTCGTCGAGCGGGCGGTGGCCCGGACGTTTGCGGAGGGAACGACCGGCCTGTCGGGCGAGTCGCGCCTCGGGGAGTTCGGCGACCTCGCCACCTCCGACAGGATCGTGCTCCGCGTGTGGACCTCGCGGCCACGGCCGCTGCGTGCCTACGTGTTCAGCCGTTTCGATGGAGTGGAGTGGTCCACGGCCGATCGACGGGAGACTTCCGGAAACAAGCCCGTGCTTCCCGCACTGGAGGCCGGAGACGAGACGAGGCTGCCGGACGTCCCCGGCAACCTCTTCGTCCTGGCGACGGGCGGCGATCGAGCCCGCGAGGATCGGGCGGGGCTCGTCGAGACACGGATCCTCCAGAGCGCGGTGACGGACTGGCCCCTGCTGGTTCCCGCGGAGCCGCGACTCGTGCGCGCTCCGACGCCGTACCTTCTGAGAAGCCGCGAGAGCGAGCTCCGCTGGCCGCCCTACGAGCCGGCGCGTCTCTACAGCGTCGGTGCAGAGCGCGAGCCGGGCACGAGGCCCGCGAGGGGCGAGGGGGCCTCGCAGCGGGCGGCCGCCCTGGGACTGCCCGCTCGCCTGGACCCGCGTATCCGCCTGCTGGCGGGCACACTGGCCACCGACGCCGGCTCCGACCGCGGCCGTCTCGACAACACGGTGGACTGGCTGCACACCCACCTCACGTACAGCCTCGAGGTCGGTGAGTTCGAGACCGCCGATCCCCTCGCAGAGTTCCTCTTCGACAAGAAGAAGGGGTACTGCGAGTACTTCGCCTCGGCGGCGGCGGTGCTGCTGCGGCTGCAGGGCGTTCCGACCAGGTACGTGAAGGGCTTTGGCGTGGGCCCGCAAAACTTCGTGCCGGGCGGTTATGGGGTGAGCGACCACTACCTGATCCGCGAGTCGGACGCTCACGCGTGGGTGGAGTCCTACATCGAAGGAGCGGGCTGGGTCGAGGCGGACCCCACGCCCCCCGACGGCTTCGCCGCCGTTCACGCCTGGGCCCCGGGACCATTGGAGCGGCTCGTCGAGGCGATTCGTGTCCACAGGGCCGAGCTCTGGGCGCTCCTGATGCACGAGGGGCTTGGAGGACTTCTCACGCTGGTGACGGCCTCGGCCGGACGCCTCGCGGGGACTTTGTGGCGGCATCCGGGCCTGGTCGTCTGCGGCGTTGCCCTGCTGCTCGCCGCTTTGTCGCGCGACTGGCTGGGAGCTCTCCTCGCGCGCCTGCGTTCCCGGCGCTGGGCGCGGCTCGAGAGGCAGGCCGCACTCCCGGGCCCGCTGGCCTCGCTCCTCGCCGCCGTCGAGCGCCATTGGGCACGTCAGGGCCGAGCCAGACCACCAGCGAGCGGCCTGCAGGAGCACCTCGGCAGCCTGCCCACCGGAGCTCTCTCGCGATCGACCCGCGAGGCGAGCGCCGCGGTCGTGGCGGCCTGCTACCGCTCGGCCTACGGCGGAGCTCCCCCCACCCCGTCCGAGATCACTCTGCTGCAGCGCGCGGTCGCCCATCTGGACTGAAGATGCGACTGATTGCACTCGCCCTTCTCCCGGTCCTCGCCGGCGGCTGCGCCGAGGGACCGCGAGCGATCATCAGCCCGGACCACCTCACGCGACAGATCGAGGACCTCCGCGGTCTCATCCAGGCCGCCGAGCTGGGCGAGCTCCTGCCCTCGGATCGGCTCCTCGTTGCCATCGACGAGCAGACGGTTCGGGATCTGGCTCGACTGGGCCTCCCTCGCGAAGAGGCGGTCGCCGGCTCCGGGGGGTGCCTCCGTGTCCGGATCGACGCGGTCGACGTGAAGTTTCGCGACGGGCACGGTCTCGTTCGGCTCGACGGACACCTCCACCGCACCTCCGAGGGATCGGAGGAGGTCTTTGCGGAGCTTGCGGTGCTCGGTCGGATCGACAGCGTCGAGGTCGACGAGGAGAGCGGAGGCCTCCGGGGCCGGCGACCCTGATCGGCGTCGAGGTCAAGCGGGTGGGCCTCTCCGGGGAGGGGAGCGTGAGCCGAAGGGTCCTCGAGGCGGTAGCGGGCCTGAACCCGCAGATCCTGTCGCTCCTCAGCGAGTCGCTGGTGCTGCCCGTGCGGCTCGAGCGTGAGGTCGTGATCCGAGGGACCGGGGACGAAGGCCCCGTCCGCATCGCGCCGGCACGCTTCCCTCTCTCCGCGCGGGTGACGGACCTTCTGGCCTTCGACCAGAGGCTGTGGATCGTCCTGGACGTGAGTGCGGGGGACTGGGCGCCTCTGGAGACGACACCTGAAGACACGGGAGCAGAGTCGTGAGCGCGGCACCGAAGAAGCCCCGGCGTCTTCGGTGGTTCGTTTTCCGGATGATTTTTCTGGCCCTCGTGGCTGCCGCCGTGTACGTTCCCATTCGGGACTATCAGCAGCGCCAGACCGCCGCACGCCTCGAGCGCATCCGCGACGGACTGCGGGAGGAGCTGGCCCAGCTCCTGAAGAACGACCCGCGACTTGCCGGGGCTCCGGAGGGAGGCGTCCTCATCGGAGCACCGGCCGCGTTCACCGCACGTCTCGCGCACCAGGTCGCCAGCAAGCGCGGAACGGTGCGCGTCAAAACCTTCTTCGGGAGGATGCGGCCCGGGGACTACGGCCTGGACGTCCGTCTGCACGAGGTCAGGGGTCGGCTGGGTGCCGAGGAGCCCGAGATCCGGTACGACGACGATCGTGCCCTGGTGAAGATCCCGGCGGCGATCCGCGAGGGCGAGGGCCGCGGCACGCTCCGATTCGAGTGGCACTCGAAGGGCCTGGCCGGACTCGCGTGCGGGGACATAGACCTGACCCAGAAGGTGTCGGGCCGAGTCGTCCCGCATACGTATCTGGTCGAGGGAGCGATTTGGCTGGCTCTCGAAGGGGGTGTCGTGACAGCGGTCCCGGAGTTCCCGAACCTCGAGATCCGGCTGTACATCGAGCCTTCGAAGGCATCGTGGGACGCCGTCAACAAGCTGCTCGACAGCCAGGGCTTTCGGTGCCGCACCGCTCTCAATCTCGTGGACATTCCGAAGGCGGTGAAGGGGCTTCTGGCCAAGGGCCTGAAGGTGAAGATCCCGAGCCGCATCTTCAAGCCGATCCGCCTGCCCGCCGGCTTCCACGACTCGGTGACCTTCGGGGAGACGAGCTTCGCGCTCAGCCTCGAGCCCCGCGGCCTCGAGGCGGTGGGGGACATCCTCTGGTACAGCGCCGACCTGACGGCCGAGGCTCGCCGCACACCGGGGCCGGGGTAGAAACGCGCATGCTCCTGACCCGCCTCGTCGAGCAGGTCGAACGAGTCCGCGCCACGTCGCGGCGGTCGGAGAAGATCGAGCTGATCGCCGATCTCCTGCGCCAAACGCGCGAGAAGGAGACGGAGCTCGTTGCTCTCTACCTGACGGGCCACCTGCCACAGCGTCGGATCGGCATCGGCTGGCGCACCGTGCAGTCCGCGATGGCCGAGGGTCGTCCCTCGGGCGACCCGCCTTCGCTTCTCGACGTGGACCGGGCGCTGGGGGACGTCGCTCGCGAGACCGGGCCCGGATCGACCGGGCGGCGTCGGGACGCTCTGCGCCAGCTCTTCCAGCGAGCGACTCCGGAGAGCCGTCGTTTCCTGGGCGCGCTTCTGGTCGGCGAGGTGCGCCAGGGCGCCCTCGAAGGCGTCCTGCGTGAAGCCATCGCACGCGCCGCCGACCTCCCAGGCTCCCAGGTCCGGCGGGCCGCGATGTTCGCCGGGGACGTGGGCGAGCTCGCCCGCGTCGCGATGACCGAAGGCGCCGACGGCCTCGGCGCTTCTCGCTCCGCCTCCTCTCACCCGTGGCTCCGATGCTCGCGAGCCCCGCGGACGACGTGGCCGCTGCCCTCGAGCGGCTGGGGGAGGCCGCCTTCGAGTACAAGCTCGACGGGGCCCGCATCCAGGTGCACCGCGCCGGAAACGAGGTGAGGGTCTTCACGCGCCAGCTCCAGGACGTGACCGAAAGAGTCCCGGAGGTGGTCGAGTGGGCTCGGACGCTCCCCGCTCGCGAGGTCGTTCTCGAGGGTGAGGCGCTCGCCCTGCGTGCGGATGGTCGGCCGCACCCCTTCCAGGTGACGATGCGACGTCTCGGCCGCTCGAAAGACATCGCCCGTGCCCGGGAGGAGCTCCCTCTTTCGGCCTTCTTCTTCGACTGTCTCTTCCTGGAAGGGGAGGGGCCGCTGATCGAGCTGCCGCACTCCGAGCGAGTCCAACGCCTAGAGCGGATGGTGGAAGGGCAGACGCGCCTGCCACGGCTGGTGACCGGGCAGGCCGACGAGGCCGAGAGTTTCCTGGCCGAGTCACTCGCCGCCGGCCACGAGGGGTTGATGGCCAAGTCCCTCGATGCCCCGTACATGGCCGGCCAGCGCGGCTTTCACTGGCTCAAGCTCAAGTCCGCGCACACCCTCGACCTCATCGTCCTCGCCGCGGAGTGGGGGAGCGGTCGTCGCAAGGGCTGGCTCTCGAACCTGCACCTGGGCGCCCGCGACACCGAGAGCGGCCAGCCCGTCATGCTGGGCAAGACCTTCAAGGGGCTCACCGACGCCATGCTGGAATGGCAGACGAAGGCACTCCTCGCCCTGGAGACCGCCCGCGACGAGTGGACGGTGCACGTCCGCCCGGAGCTCGTCGTGGAGGTGGCTTTCAGCGACGTCCAGGAGTCACCGCGCTATCCGGCCAGACTCGCCCTGCGATTCGCCCGGGTGAAGCGTCACCGCCCCGACAAGCCGCCGAGCGAGGCCGACACTCTCCAGACCGTGCGCGCGATCTTCGACCAGCAGCGGGCCTGAGCCCCAGGACAGGCAGCTCAGGCCCTCTTGTGGATCGGAGGGCGGCACCAGGATGCCGGAATCGGCGCTCGCCCGTCATCTCAGAAGAGCACGGCCCGCTCACCTTGCTCGTCGACCAGCTGCTGGGCGTGAGCCAGCAGCGCGTCCCGGCGCCTCAGGAGATCTTCCACCTGCGCCTCCGTGAGGACGCCGTTCAGGCGCTTCTGTAGGATCGGACGATTGAACCGACGCAGCCTCTCGAGCATTCGGCGATCGAACCGGTCCGGCAGCTCCAGGGACGTCTCGGCGTCAAGGAAGGAGCGAGTGTGATCCACGAGCACGATGCCCCAGGTGGCATCGACCAGGATGTTCCGGTCGTTGCGGTCCCAATTGCCGATGAGGTGGTCGAAGGCCTTCATCCGGGAAAGCTGATGCCTCCACTCGGGAGTCCCTGGAGCACGGTCACGCACCGATTCGCGGGTCTTGCAGCCGTAGACCCAGAACTGAACCGTTCCCTCTTGCCCCTCGAGTGTTCGGGAGACAGCGGGTGGGACCATGTCGAGCCCGAGCATCTTGTCGATTTCGTAGGCCGCCACCTCGAAGATGTAGCTGTCCTGGATCTTCGGGTTCGAGAAGTGTCTCCAGATCGCGCTCAACTCGATTTCTCCCTGGCTCAGGGTCACCTTCTCAACAGGGCTGAGTCCTGGCCCGAGCCCTTTGGTCGAGACCACGCGAGCGGTCCGGAGAAGCTTCTCGAACGTGACCTTGAGATCGATCCAGATCTTGCCCGATCCGGAGTTGGCCACGGCGTAGGTCACGAAGCGCATGGCCTCGGGGTCAGCGGCGTAGCTCGCCAGGACGGTGCGGAAGGCCCGGGTGCTGGCCGCGGGGTCGCCGGCAGCGTTCCGCGTCAACCCGTACCGCACCAGGGCCTCCAACCAAAGCGAGCTGGGCGCAGATTCGTCGTCGGCAATGCCCCGGAAGGACGCGGACGCCTCGTCATGGTTCCCCAGGTCCGCGTCGAGCTTCCCTTCGGTCATGAGCCTTCGCCACTCTTCACTGGTTGAACCCGGCCTTCTTCGAATCCTTCTAGGAGCTCTTCATCGGCGCGTCGGACGAGGTCAAGGAGAAGTTCAAGAACACGCACATGAAGCGCCAGGCCCTGATGCTCCAGGACCCGCTCTTCGTCCTGGCGGTCGCCGCGCAGGGGGGCAAGAACAGCCCCGCGCGCTACTCGATGCCGGGGCTCGCCGAGAAGCACGGCCACAAGGGTCTGGACATTCGTCCCGAGCTGTACGAGGTCGGGCTTGACGCCTTGCTGGAGACGGTGAAGCGCCACGACCCGGAGCACTCCCACGAGATCGATGAGGCCTGGCGCACGACTCTTGCCTCCGGCATCGAGTACATGCGCAGTCATCGCTGAGGGGTTTGACAAGGGCCTTCCCTCACCCGACCTGGCCAGCGTAAGATACGCCAATCATCCTGAAGACTTGACTTGGACCTTCCGCGTGGGGGAGATGTCTATGGGCACGAGCGAATTCGACGAGGCCTACGAGGACGAGGCGCCCGGTCGCCTCGAGAAAGAAGAGGAGAGCCTCGGCGCGGCCATCCTGGAGGCGACGATTCGCGAGTTGAAGCCCAAGCCCGCGGCCACGCTTCAGGAGAAGGGCACGATCCGCGCTGCGGTCCAGCTGATGCTGGACGAAAAGCTCAACGCAATCCTGGTGGAGAGCGAGGGGAAGCCCGTGGGCATCTTCACCGAGCGCGACCTGATGCGACGCGTGGTCGCCGCCGGCATCGACCTCGATCGGGCGATCGAGGAGGTCATGACCCTGGACCCCGAAACCCTGGGCCTGGACGATGGGATCGCCTTCGCCCTCAACCGCATGGTGGTGGGAGGCTACAGAAACGTGCCAGTCGTGGACGAGACCGGCGCCCTCGTCGGCGTCCTCTCGCAGCGCGAGGTGGTCCACTACATCGTCTCGGTGCTCCCCAGCCACGTCATCAACCTGCCGCCCGTTCCCGACCTCGAGGCGCGCAGCGAAGACGGCGGCTAGTCGAGGGTCGGTGGCGACTCCTCCTCGTCAGGGACGGTTCGGCCTCCGAGTGGGTCGGCTCGGCCTTGTCCTTCGGAGTTGCGCGACGTATCGCGAGGCGCTGCCACAGGCCGCCCTCACCGAACGAGCGCCAGCCCCAGCCGATGGCGGGCCACCAGCCGGCCATCGAGGCGCAGGTCGACGAGACCGATCGCGGCCGGCACGCGCAGCGATTCCGGAAGCCGGGACCAGACAAAGCGCCCCGTCACGAGATGCCGCCCGGCAGGGATGCGCAGCCGCGCCGCGCCGCCCTTGTCGAAGACCGGCATGGCGCGTCCGTCGACACGGACCTCGAGGGGCCAGCGCTGTGCGTCTCCAGGGAGGAGGAGGTCGCTCTCCCGATCGGCGGTGACCCGCAGGGTGAAGGTGCCACCGGAGCGGCCGAGGTCAAGGCGCAGCCGCCCCGGCCACACGCACACCGGCTGCCCCTGCACCTTAGGACACCCCAGGCCCGTCACCTCGTCGAGGACCCACGGCACCCACGGGCGCAGCTCCGGCGGCAGATCCTGCCGCGAAATGGGCTGCGCCTGGGCAGAATCGACCAGGCCAGGGCTCATCGCAAGGCCGACCGCGAGGAGCATCAGGGCGAACGGCGCGACAGATCGGCGCACAAACACCTCCCTGGGCGCGACTGCAGGCCGCCACCCGACGGGACTACGGTGCAAAGGATACGGCCTATTCCCACGGAACGTGAGGCGAGGCGGGCTCCGCGAGTCCCCACGTCTTCCGGAGAACGTGACGGAAGAGCTCGTTGAGCGGACCGAGGCCGGGTGTGTGCGAGGGGGAGGTCTCGGGTCGCTGGCTTGGCAGGCCAGCCATGGCACCGTTCGTAGTACCATGTTTGGCACTATAGGAGCCGGGATGAAAATCGAAGAAGACGTAAAGCCAGTGACGTTCATGAAGACACGAGCCGCCGAGCTCCTGCGGTCGGTGAGCGAGAATCGACGTCCCGTGGTGATCACCCAGAATGGGGAGCCGCGAGGTGTGTTGATGGACTTCACCAGCTACCAGGAGCTACGCCGGGCGACGCTGCTCCTCAGGCTCGTGGCACAGGGCGAGGCCGACGCCCGGGGACAGAGGAGGATTCCACAAGACCGGGCCTTCTCGGATCTGCGCTCCCGGCTCAAGCAGAGGTGAAGCGTCTCCGGGTCGTTTGGGCACGGGCGGCCAAACGCGACCTCGAGGGGATCGTCTCCTACGTGGCGGCCGATAGTCCGCAAGCTGGTCTCGCCTTGTTGGACAAGCTGGAGGCGCGGGCCAAGAGTCTCAGAACGATGGCCGACCGCGGTCGCGTCGTGCCGGAGCTGGCTCGTCTTCACATCCGCCACTACCGTGAGCTCGTGGTTGCCCCGTACCGTCTGCTTTGCCGCGCCACGTCGCGGGAGCTCCTCATGGTTGCCGTGTACGACGCGCGACGTAGCCTGGAGGATGTGCTCCTGGAGCGGCTCATTCGCATTGGCGAAGGCGAGGAGTGAATAGGGGCGGCCCCCCGCCTCCCGAGAAAGGCCCACCTCGCGCGGCGGAAGATTGCCCTACGAGCCCACCCACTGTCCCGCGGTGATAGGCTTCCGCTCTGGATTCCGAGAGCCAAGGGGGGCGATCATGAGCCCGAAGCGTGTGACTCGTCGACAGATGCTCCAGAGTGGGACCCTGCTGGCCCTGCCCGCCGTCTGGCACGGCACCAGGCCGCCAGCCGCTCAGGCAGCGCCCGCGGCGGCGACCGGACTCCGCGTCGGCTCCCGGATGTACGAGTCGATCGGCGTCCGACCGATCATCAATGGCCGTGGCACGTACACGATCCTCAGCGGATCGCTCATGCTCCCCGAGGTCCGGGCCGCCATGGACGAGGCCGCCCAGCACTACGTCCACCTGGACGAGCTGGCCGAGGGCATCGGCGCGCGGCTCGCCGAGCTCACCAAAGCAGAGTGGGGGATGGTCAGCTCGGGCTGCGCGGCGGCCCTCACGCACGCCAGCGCCGCCTGTGTCGCCGGCGGCAACCCCGATTTCCACGTCCGCCTCCCGGACCTCCGGGGGTTCTCAAAGGACGAAGCCATCATCCCGAAGCACTCGCGCAACGTCTACGATGCGTCCGTTCGCTCGGTGGGACTGCGGGTCATCGAGGTCGAGACCGTCGAGGAGCTCGACGCCGCCCTCGGCCCGAGAACGGCCATGGTCTACATCTTCGCCGGTCCCTGGGTCGACGAGAGCCCGCTGCCGACACCGGTCATCACGGAGAGGGCCCGGGCCCAGGGGGTCCCCACACTCGTCGACGCCGCCGCCGAGATCCTCACCGTCCCCAACGTCCACCTCGAGGCGGGCGCCGACCTCGTCGCCTACAGCGGGGGCAAGTGCCTCCGCGGTCCGCAGACCGCCGGTCTTCTCCTCGGGCGCGAGGACCTCGTCCGCGCGGCCTGGGTCCAGAGCGCACCCCACCACGGCTTCGGCCGTTCCATGAAGGTCGGGAAGGAAGAGGCCATGGGGATGCTGATGGCCGTGGAAATGTGGATGCAGCGCGACCACGACGCCGAGTGGGCGCAGTGGACGACATGGCTCGAGACCATCGCCGACGGCGTCTCCATCGTGGACGGCGTCGAGACGTCGGTCACCCCACCGGCGGGTCTCTCCAACCACACGCCGACGCTCGAGGTCCTCTGGGACCAGGAACGCTTTGGCGTGAGCGGGCAGGAGCTGGCCACGATTCTCTTCGACGGCGACCCCCGCATCGCCATGCACACCCGTGAGGGGACGGAGGGAAAGACGGGCATCGCGATCAACCCCTACATGATGTCGCCCGGCGACGAGCATGTGATTGCGGACGAGCTTCGCGCCACTCTCTCGAATCCTCCCCGGAAGGACCCATCGAACCTCAGGCCCCCTGCGGTGGACGTGACGGGGGAGTGGGACGTGGAGATCGAGTTCGCCGCATCTCGCGGCACCCACAGGCTGTTCCTCCGCCAGAAGGAGCACGCCCTCGACGGCTCGCACCGAGGGGACTTCGTCGAGCGGGCCCTCACCGGCACGATCGACGGCGCCGACGTCGAGATCCGATCAACCCAAACCGAGCGAGAGGACGGCAACTCGCTCCGCTACACCTTCACAGGAACCGTGGCCGGCGACACCATGTCGGGCAGCCTCGACATGGGCGAGTATCTCGACGGCCGCTGGACCGCCCGGAGACAAGCCCATGAGAGCTGAGTTCCATCACACCTCGAGGATCGCTTTGATGATTGCCCTATCTGCTTCTGCCACCACACAGGCCGCCGAGCCGCGCTACGACCTCCTGCTCAAGGGTGGCCACGTGATCGACGCCAGGAATGGCGTGAGCGCCGTCCGCGACGTGGCCATCGCCAACGGCACGGTGGCCGCGGTGGCCGAGACGATCGCCCCCGAGGAGGCCTTCAAGACCGTCGACGTCTCGGGCCTCTATGTGACCCCGGGTCTCGTCGACATCCACGCTCACGTCTACACGGGCACGGGAGAGCGGGGCTCCTACGCCGGCGACAACTCCGTCTACCCCGACGGGTTCACGTACCGCTCCGGTGTGACCACCATCGTCGACGCCGGCGGTTCGGGCTGGCGCAACTTCGAGCACTTCCGACAGACCATCATCCGGCGCTCCAAGACTCGAGTCCTCGCCTTCCTGAACATCGTGGGTCACGGCATGCGGGGAGAGCTCTACGAGCAGGACCTTGCCGACATGGACCCGGGGCCCACGGCGGAGCTCGCCGCGCGGCACAAGGGTGTCATCGTGGGCATCAAGACCGCCCACTACAGGAGCCCCGAGTGGCTGCCGGTGGAGCGGGCCGTCGAGGCGGGCAAGCGCGCCGGAATCCCGGTGATGGTCGACTTCGGCGACAACAAGCCCGAGCGCCCGCTGGCGGAGCTCCTCACGAGCAAGCTGCGTCCGGGAGACATCTACACCCACTGCTACTCGGGCAACCGCGACGAGCTCGTCTCGGGCAAGGTCAACTCCGGCATGTGGGAGGGCCAAAAGCGCGGCGTCATCTTCGATGTCGGCCACGGCGGGGGGAGCTTCTTCTGGAGGATCGCCGTCCCGGCGACCGAGCAGGGCTTCTGGCCCGACTCGATCTCCACCGATCTCCACGTGGGCAGCATGAACTCCGGCATGAAGGACCAGACGAACGTCATGAGCAAGTTCCTGGCCCTTGGCATGTCTCTCGACGATGTCGTGGCCCGCTCCACCTGGAACCCGGCTCGGGAGATCGGACACGAGGAGCTGGGCCATCTCTCCGTGGGGGCTCCCGCGGACGTGGCCGTCCTCAAGCTCGAGACCGGGACATTCGGCTTCGCCGACTCCCACGGCGCCCGCCTCGATGGGACCCAGAAGCTGGTTTGCGAGCTGACCGTCCATCACGGCAAGGTGGTCTACGACCTCAACGGGATCTCACGCCCGCTGTGGAACTCGCTGCCGGCCGACTACGAGGAGACAGGCGACCCGCGCAGGGACGCCATCGAGAGGTGATTATGACCCGATCGAACCGCAGGCGCTTTCTCACCAGGGCCCCCGCCATGGCAGCCGCCGCCACCGTGGCTGGCGCGAGCGCCCTGGCCGCAGATCACCACGAAAAGACGGACGGAAGCGAGAAAAAGAAGAGGAAGAAGGCCGTCAAGAAGGCCCACTACCCCGGCGGCAAGCCCGACGGGACGCCCCTCTTCACACCCGTCGTCACCTTCGGGAACATGGTCTTCCTGTCCGGCATCGGCGCCCACTTTGACGGTGACGTCGCGGCCCACACTGCCCACGTCCTGGACAAGATGAAGGAGAACCTCGAGTCGGTGGGCTCCTCCATGGAGAAGGTCCTCAAGGTCAACGTCTATCTGAACGACCTCGACGACTACAAGGCCATGAACGACGTCTTCCGTGGCCGCTTCGGCACCGAGCCCGGCGTCCGCACGACCATTGCGGCTGCCGGAGGCATCCCCGGCAACTCCCACGTCGAGATCGACTGCATCGCCTACGTCTGACGAGCTCCAGTCGTCACGAGGCCTGGACCGTCATCCAGAGGACCGCCCTTGCCTCACCGCTCCACCCGGTGGACCAACAACGACCCGCCCGTCGTGCTGGCGTTGACGAGGGGGTGGCCGATGTATTGCAACGAGGAGGCCCCGCTGGCCTCGGCGGTGAGCGTGTTGCTGACGCTGACGAGCCCCCGGCTCGCACCGGAGAGGTTCGCCGTCACGTCCTGGCTCTGAAGGTTCGGGGCTTCGAGCTGGCTGGCGCCCGAGATGGTGAGCTGGCGAACCCCGGCGGCGCCCAGGGCCATGACGGACGACGCCCCGGAGATGTTGGATGCGAGCTCCTCGGTCTGGATGGCGACGAGCTCGGCTAAGCTCGGGCGCGGCCGGGGAGCCCGCTACTGGGGGAAGGCGGTCGGTGCGGTGTCTTGATAGCCTTCTCCGTCGAGGGCTTCCATGAACCTTATCAAGACGATGATTTGTTCTTCGGTGAAGTCGAGCTGTTCAGCAAATCGGCGGTCGATTTTTCGAGACAGGTGGGGGTTCGGCTCGCCTCCCTTACTGTAGAGTTTCACGACCTCGCGCAAAGTCTGGATCGAGCCGTCGTGCATGTAGGGAGCCCGTTTGCTGACATCGCGAAGCGAGGGCGTTTTGAAGGCCCCCTTGTCGGCCTCTTCCTTGGTGACGGCGTAGCGGCCTTCGTCGGCAAATGTCTCGGTTTCGGGGTCCCAGCCGACGCCGAGATTGTGGAATTTGCTGTCGGTCAAGTTCTGACCCAGGTGGCAATCGATGCAGAAGGCATTACCAAAAAAGAGCTGGTGTCCCTTCTTGACCTCGTCGGAAACTGCGTTTCGGTCGCCGGCCCGGTACCTGTCCCAGGCCGAGTTGCCGCTCATGCGAGTACGCTCGTAGTCGGCGATCGCCTTGGTGATCCGCGCGATGGTGACCTCCTCGGTGCCGAAGGCTTCCTTGAAATACTTGGGATAGCTTTGAATGGCGGCGATTTTGGCAACGACGACCTCGTGGTCTCTGTTGCCCATCTCGATGGGGTTGATCATGGGCCCTCCCGCCTGCTCTTCCAGTGAGGCGGCGCGCCCGTCCCAGAAGAAGTGTGGAAGAGAGGTCCAGGCCTGGTTGATGAACGAGGGTGCCTTGCGTCCCCCTTTCTGCCCGCCGATGCCGGTCGACACTGGTGTGGGTTCGGAAAATGCATTCTCGGGCCTATGACAGGTGGCACAGGAGATCGTGTCATCGTCAGAGAGACGTTTGTCGAAGAAAAGCCAGCGGCCGAGGCGAACGCGTTCGGGCGTTGGCGGGTCAGGGAACTCCGTCAGTTTCGCAGGCCCGTTCTTTTCCGTGCCGATGCCAAGGGGCGGATCCGGGATAGGAACAATGGGATTGGACGCCTCCCAGGGGGCAACTTCCTGGCCCAGCACCACGCCGCAAAAAACCATCCCAGCGATGACGAGCGACGCCGCAAGTTCCGACCATCTCAATCGCACCTGTTGCATTCCGCCGCTCCTCCTTTTCAATCGAGACGCTGCAGGATGGAACTCTGACGCATGCGCACGACTACCATCAGCTCCAAAAGGATAGAGCACGTCATTGCTCCGCCGGTGAAACTGGCGCAGGACTTGTCAGTTCAGGCCAGACCATGATCGATCCGCTGGACGCGCGTCAAGGGCTTTCTGTGCCGCACAGCACCCGGACCGAGCCTCAGCGCGCGCCTGCAGCAGCCGTGTGAGGCCTGGTCGCGAGCGTTTTGAGTATGCTAGCGAGTCTGTGACCGGCCAAACGACTCTTCGGGACGGGGGGACGGCCCTCTGTGACGCCCCCCCAGGCGACAACCCCCCCAAGGGCGGCGTCACGGATCCGCTCGCCGCCGCGGGACGCGACTCGAGTGCTCGTCGCCGCGCCGGAAGGGTGCTCACGCCGGTCCTGCTGTGGGGCAGCCTGTTCGCTTCGGGGAGCCAGACCGCCGCGGCCCAGGACCCGGCTCCCCCGCAAAGCCCCGGCGGACAGCGAGCGACCCGGTCGGCCGCCGTCACCCGCACGACGGAGGCCATCACCATCGACGGTGTGCTGGACGAGCCGATCTGGAGTGCCACGCCGACCATCGGCAATCTGATACAGAGACAGCCCGAGCCCGGGACCGTCCCCTCGGAGAAAACGGACGTCCGGTTGCTGTACGACGACGGGCACCTCTACATCGGGGTGACGGCGTACGACTCCGAGCCTCACCAGGTCATCGGGACCCAGATGGCCCGTGACGCGAGCCTGAAGGCGGACGACCGCGTCGAGATCCTCCTCGACACCTTTCGCGACCAGCGCAGCGCCTTCTACTTTGCTACGAACCCGGCGGGTGCTCTGGTGGACGGCCTCACCTTCGCCAACGGCGAGCTCAACACCGAGTGGGATGCCATATGGTACGTGCGGACCCGACGCACGGACGAGGGGTGGGTCGCGGAATTCTCGATCCCCTTCAACAGCCTGAGCTTCCCCGCCGACAGAAGCGTGTGGGGGTTCAACTTCTCGAGGAACGTCTTTCGAAAGCTGGAGGACATCCGCTGGTCCGGAGCGCGGCTGCAGACCGCGTTCCTCCAGGTCTCCGAGGCCGGGGAGATCACGAACCTCGAGGGGCTGAGCCAGGGCATTGGCCTCGACGTGCGTCCCTTCGTCGCCGGAAACGCGCTCCACCGCGGCGCAACCGGCGAGAACGACAACAGCGCCGAGCCAGGTCTCGACGTCTTCTACAGCGTGACCCCCAGCCTCAGGTTCACGGGCACCGTCAACACGGACTTCGGCGAGACCGAGGTCGACGAGCGGCAGATCGCCCTCGACCGCTTCTCGCTCCTCTTTCCCGAGAAGCGAGCGTTCTTTCTGGAGGATGCCGGTGTCTTCAGCTTCGCCAGCACCGGTCCGGAGCCACCGGGCGGCATCCCGCCAACGCGGGCTGACGTCTTTCCGTTCTTCAGTCGGCGCATCGGGTTGCTGGACGGCGAAGAGGTGCCCCTGGACGTGGGCGCCAAGCTCACGGGGAGGATCGGCCGGACCGACGTGGGCGTCCTGGCCGTCCGCACCGGTGAGGTGGAGGACCTGGTCGACCCGCAAAACCTCATGGTCGCCAGAATGAAGTGGAACTTCTTCGAGCAGTCCTACGCCGGCGTCATCTTCACAGGGGGCGACCCTGCCTCGGACCGCTCGGCCCAGACGTACGGCCTGGACCTGCGCCTGACCACGTCCCGGTTCCTGGACGGCGCACGCAACCTCGACGTGACGGCGTACGCCGCCCGGAGCGTGCGGGACCTTCGCTCCGGAGACGACTGGTCCTGGGGCTTCTCCGCCCGCTACCCCAACGACAAGTACGACGCCCAGGTGGTGCTCCGGGAGATCCAGGACAACTTCGACCCCGCTCTCGGCTTCGTCCAGCGCTCGAACGTCCGCATGCTCCGCGTGGCAGGGAGCTTCAACCCGCGGCCGAACGACTTCCTGAACGTCCAGCAGATGTTCCACGACGTCTTCTACACGCGCTTCACGCGCCTCGACAACGATGAGGTAGAAAGCTGGAGCCTCTACGTCACACTCCTCGACTGGCACTTCAACTCCGGAGACAACATGCACGGCCTGCTCGACTTCAACCCCCGGTACGAGCATGTCTTCGAGCCCTTCGAGATCTCTCCCGGGGTGGTCCTGCGACCGGGCGAGTACCGGTTCACCCGGTTCAGGAGCAACCCGATCAGCACCGCAGCGAAACGCCGGCTCCAGGGGAGCGTCGGGTTCGCGTGGGGTGATTTCTGGTCCGGGAAGGCCGAAGAGGTGCGAGGCTCGCTCACCTTCAAGCTTCCCCCCTGGCTCACGCTCAGGATGTCTGGCAACAAGACCTTCGCCCGGCTGCCCGAGGGGGATTTCACCGCCACGATCCTGTCGTCGCGGATCGACTACAGCGCGTCGCCCCGGCTCTCTATCTCCGCCCTGGTCCAGTACGACGACCGGTCGCGGAACCTCGGATGGCAGACGCGTCTGCGCTGGACGATGCAGCCCGGGAACGACCTCTTCTTCGCCTTCAACCAGGGCTGGATCCACGAGGAAGACGACCTTCGGTTCAGACCGCAGGACCGGAAGGTGTCCGCGAAGTTCCAGTACACGTTCCGCTTCTGAGCCGTCCTCGGCGCCCGCGCGAGGGCCAGAAGCGGTGCGACAGATCTCGCCCATCCCTCCGGCCCGATGGCGGCGGTGATGCGGTAGCAGGGGGACAGGGGGGTCAGGTCTCCTTGCGCCAGGGGAAGCCCTGGGAGGGGGGAAGCATGATGTAGAGCCATCGTGAGTGAAACCCTCCTGATCGGCCCCGGCGGGGCGGCGAGAAGCCGCACATCAACCCCTCCCGGTAAAGGGACGAGCCACCGACCGGAAGCGAGTCTTGCGTGGTGTGTGTGGGGTAACCGCCACTGCGAAGCGTAGACAGCGAGCGTGTAGGCCGCTGCGATCGAGCCCCGAAAAGACCACTTCGAGGAGGCCGACGTCGTTGAGACAGCGGAAGGCAGCATCGTGCAGTCGTTCTGGCTTGGCTGCACGACTCCTCCCGGCCCTCTCCACACACCTGACGCGGAGATCTTCAAGGACGTCCTGGCCGCCCAGCGGCTGCGCCGAAAGCTCCTCGTCCGCTACAGAAGCCTCAGCTCCAACCGTACCTGGCAGCGCCGCATCAGCCCCTACCACCTCTTCAACCACCACGGGGACTGGTACGTGGCGGCCTGGGACGAGCGGCGCAAGGACGTCCGCATCTTCGCCCTCCATCGTATCCGGCGGGCCACCCGCACCACCGAGCCCTTCGAGGTGCCCAAGCGCTTCAACTTCAAGAAGTACATGGCCGACGCCTTCGCCATCCAGAAGGGCGAGGAGCCGGCCACGTCTCCATCCGCTTCGCCCAGCGCCAGGCCCGAGGGCACTCGCCTCGTCTCGACGGGTGCTGAGCCCGCTCAGGGGGTCGCCGGATCCCGGCTCCGGCCCCCAAGGGGACCCATGGCCCTCCCCAAAAAGCCCGCCTTGAGGGATCCCGGCACGCGGATCCAGGCCCTGTAACGGCGCCACAAACGGGAGGAGACACCCATCCGGTATGCTCTTCTCGTTCCCTGGTTCTGCCGGGGAACGCAAGACCAGCGAGGCCCCGCCTCGCGGTTCCCATACGCCTGGCACTCGGTGTTCGCTGTCGACCGCAACGCCGCCGCCATAAATGTGATTCACCACGGAGGTATCTAATGATCCGATCACTCACCCTGCTGCTGGCACTCCTGCTGGCATCCGGCTGTGTGGCCCCCGCACCGGAATCAGCCTCGACCCCTGCATTCGGGGATACCCCGATCATCGACATCCACACGCATATCCGCATGCAGATTCCGGACCTGCCCGACCTCCTGAGGAACAACAACATCCGGGCCATCAATATCTGCGGCGGAGCGACCAATCCGGAGAGCCTCAAAGAAAACCAGGCCCTGTACCTGGGCATGTTTCAGGAGCACGGCGTGTTGTTCCCGTTTGCCTCCACCTTCGACGTGACCCGGCGGTACGATCCCGACTATGCCGACCAAGTCGCAGTCTGGCTGGATGCCTCCTACGAGCTGGGCGCCGTCATGACCAAGATCTGGAAAGGCGTTGGGCTCGACATCAAAACGCCCGACGGGGAATTCATCATGCCCGACGACCCCATGTTCGATCCCGTGTACGCGCACATCGCCGCCCGCGGCAAACCGCTGATCGCCCACCTGGCTGAACCCCGGGAAGCCTGGCTGCCGCTCGACCCGAATTCGCTCTTCTATTCCTACTACTCAAAACACCCGCAGTGGCACATGTACGGAAAGGACGAATGGCCGGGCTGGGAGCGCATTATTGCCGCCCGCGACCACGTGCTCGAAAAGCATCCCGACCTCACCGTCATCGGTGCCCACCTGGGCAGCATGTCCCATGATGTCGACGTGATTGCCGAGCGCCTGGACCGGTATCCCAACTTCTACGTGGAGCCGGGCGCCCGCACCATCGCCTTCACGCGGCAACCTGCGGAAAAGGTCCGGGGTTTCTTCCAGAAGTACCAGGATCGTGTCCTGTATGGAACGGACCTGATCACCGCGACCGGCGCCGCCTACGACGAGTACCCTGCCTTTCAGCGCGCCAAAACGGCGGAAGAGGCCCTGAAGATTTATCGGCTTGATTACCAGTACTACGCGGGGACCGGCACCGTGGACTTCTACGGCGCGGAAGTGGAATGCTTGGGGTTGCCCCGGAACATCCTGGACAACTTCTACTACGGCAACGCCCAGCGCATCATCCCGGGGTTGATCGAATAGCGCTAGCAGGGACCGGCCCGCTACCCTCTGCTACCCTCCAGGGCGATGGCCAAGGCCCGAGGCGCCCGCAAGCAGCCACCTCCGACGCGGCAGCTGAGCACCAAGGCTCCGGG
>Ga0310121_10000987_pt1 | contig 29936 bp, 25 predicted proteins | sample CB27_Tmax_986_MG_FD_203504 | JGI IMG/M metagenome (GOLD analysis project Ga0310121, IMG submission 203504) | Marine microbial communities from Western Arctic Ocean, Canada - CB27_Tmax_986 | ecosystem: Environmental > Aquatic > Marine > Oceanic | place: Canada: Western Arctic Ocean | collected... | reverse complement strand
GCCCGCGTCGGATCCCAACGGCCTGTTGACCTATGCGTTGCCGTCCAATGGCGCCGACGTCGGGGTGAACAACCGCGCGGCGGGCGATGCGGATGACGTGTTCGTCATCGACTACCTGTTGCTGGTCGAAGACGCCGACAAGATTCCGGTGGAGTTGGGTTCGTTCTTGGTTGAGTAACCCTTGCAACTCTGAGGATTGATCTAGGGCCCCGGCATCGCGCGATGCCGGGGCCCATTTTATTTGTGAAGTGAAGAATCAGTGAATCCGAGCGGTCTGAATTGGAGAAGGGGGCTTAGAGCGAGACGCCGCGTTTCCAGGGAATGAAATCATCCTGCCCCAGCTCGACGGCCTTGGGCGTGACTTGTCCGCCAGCCACCTCGACGCACAAGTTCAGGAGAACCCGACCCGCTTGCTCGATCGCCTGGTCGCCCCCGACGATTCTTCCGGCGTCGAAATCGATGATGTCCGGCAACCGCCGCGCTAACGACGTGTTGGATGAAACCTTGATCACCGGTGCCACGGCGTTCCCGGTGGGCGTCCCCAGACCCGTGGAGAAGATAAGCAAATTGGCCCCCGCCATCGCCGTGGTCGACTGCACGTCGCCGCCCGGAGTGCACAGCAGGTTGAGTCCCGGTTTGGTCACCCACTCAGGGTAATGGAGAGCGTCGGTGACGGGCGACATTCCCCCCTTGCGGGGGAGTTGATAGCCAGAAAGATTCGCAAAGACGTATTTTTTTGTTGACAGATACGAGCGGGGCCGGTTACTTTACCTAATGTCTTATGTTGAAAAGGAGGGGTGAAGGTCGCATAGTCTGAAAGTATCGAGTATTTCTGTCCAGTGACGATGAATCATTCAACGAATCGGATGATTCCACATCAACAAGTTTTTCCTTGAGAGGGAGGATGGCAATGTTTGAGCGGAGACTTCCAACTAGATTTGGCCAGAGTGCCCTATCGGCATTCTCGGTTGTGGTTTTACTGATACTGTGCGCGGGATGGCTTAGCCAGCCTGCGATGGCGGTTCTTGTGTTTGAAGAGAATTGGGATTCGGGGGTGATTGATCCTGCTGTGTGGACCCAGGGAACGCTGGAGCAGGGAGCTCCCGTAAGATATAATGGACTTACGTGCTTGGATCTGCCCGATAGTGCCGATGATCCCGCGATTGCTGAAGATCTATCGGCTTGTAGCAGCGGTGATTTCGGCTGGGTATCGGGAAGCGCAAGTTTTAACGTTTGGGACACGTGGATTCGCAGTGTCAACGGTTTTCCCAGGGGCAATAATCTCATCGTCGAGTTTACGACCATCGGTGCCCGAAATCGGACTGGCACGGGTCTTCCTTTTCCGGGCAACTCCGCCTTGAACGGTCCCTTTCACAACACCAATGATGGCGGTACCGTGATTACAACTGACTGTGAAGGGGCTATGTGCGGCACCTACGGCACCATGGTTTGGGGCGACGGTGCGGGAGCGGCGAGTGGCACGGGGCTTGGGGATGATTTGAACAAAGATCCGAATACTAGTAACACCGGACGATGGTGGAAACAGCTTGAATTCGACGCTACAATCACGCCCGCGGTCCTCAAAACCACGAGTGCGCTCAGGCATCGGGTTCACATCGGAGACACGTCTGGCTTCTTTTATCAGTATAGAAGAATGGACGAGCATGTCGCCCCTGGTGATGATGACTGGACGCCGATGATGGACGACAACGGGACACCCGGAGATCCCTCTGATGACATGGTCCTAGATACCCGTGACACTATGAACGGTGGGACTTCGTCGATGCTTTACCTGGGATTCTGCGCGAACCAGGGGGCTATCATCGTTGACGATATCACTGTCTATACAGGGGGCGTATTCCCTCCAGTGGAGTTGAGTTCGTTCGTGGTTGAGTAACCCTCCGCGCCGATTCAATTAACCGCCCCGGCATGGTTCCATGTCGGGGCGGTTTTGCGTAGTTTTGAACGTAACTCGTTCATTCACAACAATCCAGGCCCTGAACGACGCCTATTCCTTCCAAAATGGCTGAACGAGCATCAACACGGGACAGCTTCTTTCACGACGACGAGGGAGTTGCGTAACAGGTGCACCCGGTGGGAGAAAAGATGTGATGAGCGTCGTCGGCGGCCCTGATTGGGTCCCGCGGCGTCGGAGTGGCGAGATCGGTTAGGCGCGTTATTGTCTTTATCCCGGGGGGACCGGATTGTAGTTTGGTTCGGCCTCTATCCCACCGGAGTGAAACCATCTCGATGAACAAACAGCGGATACTGAACCTCCCAGCGTGGCCTTTTTTGGTTGGGCTGCTCCTGAGCTGTCAAGACCAGGCGCGGGTCTCCGAGCCGGTCGAGCCGGACGGTGCCGCGCGGGTTCGGGCGCAACCGGTGGAACACGCGGCCGACCCGAGTCCCGAGGTCTTGATGCCGAAGCCCAATCCCAGGGTCCGGTTTCACGCAAAGCCCAAGCCCCTCGCCCCCGACGCCGTCACCGAAGATTGGCCCGCCTTCCTCGGCCCGAACCACAATGCCGTCTCCGGTGAGACGCGGCTGCTCCAGGACTGGCCCGAGGGGGGACCGGCGTTGGCGTGGGAGATGAAGAAGGGAACCGGTTACACCTCGCCCGCGATCCAGGGCGAACGTCTCGTCTTCCTACACCGACTGGGCGACGAAGAGGTCGTTGAATGTCTGCATCCGGAGACCGGGGAGAGCTACTGGGAATTTCGCTACCCGACGGCCTATCGAGACCGCTTCAGCTATGGCAACGGACCGCGATCGAGTCCGGCCATCGACGGTGATCGGGTCTACACGTTGGGCGTCGAGGGCAAGCTCCATTGCATCAACCTGCTTAACGGTCGGCCCCTTTGGGTTATGGATACTCGGAGTGCCTATCAAGCCGCCCAGGACTTCTTCGGCGTCGCCACCACGCCGCTGCTCGAGGGCGATTTGCTGATCGTCAACGTTGGCGCTCCCGGCGGGCCGTGCGTCGTGGCGCTCGACAAGCTGACGGGGGAGGAGGTCTGGCGCGCGGGCGACCAGTGGGGGCCGAGCTACGCCTCGCCGGTCGCGGCCACCGTCCACGGCAAGCGCCGGGTTTTCGTCTTCGCCGGCGGCGAGAGCAAGCCGCCCACGGGGGGCCTGTTGTGTCTCGATCCCGCCGACGGCTCGATCCTCTTCCGCTTCCCCTGGCGCAGCACGAGCTACGAGTCGGTCAATGCCTCGAGCCCGGTCGTGATCGGCGACAAGGTCTTCGTCTCGGCCAGCTATCAGACGGGGGGCGCGATGCTCAAGCTCCTGCCCGACGGGAGCTATGAGAAGCTCTGGACGTCCAGAGGTTTCGCCACCCACTGGAACACGGCGATCCATCATGAAGGCTATCTCTATGGATTCGACGGCCGACATCCGAACACGGCGGCGTTGGTCTGCTTCGACGCCGAGAGCGGGAACGAACAGTGGCGCGAGACGCCGATGTGGGAGGAGGAGGTCGAACATGGGGGTCAGAAGAGGGTCATGAAAGCCGGCACTCTGCGCGCCTCGCTCCTGCGGGCCGACGGCCATTTCCTGTGCATGGCCGAAGGGGGGCACCTGCTCTGGCTCGACCTGACGCCCGGCGGGTATCGCGAACTCGCCCGCGCCTGGTTGTTCTCGGCCTCCGAGTCCTGGACGCTGCCGGTGCTCAGCCGCGGGCTGCTCTACGTGGTCCAGAACCAGGATGACCGCTTGGCGGGTACGTCCCCCCGACTGCTGTGTTATGATTTGCGAGAGAGTGTCCCGCCTGAAAAGTCGAACGAATGAGAATCCGAAGTCATTCCCCCCACAAGGGAAGACTGGGAAACGCACTCTTTGAGTCGCCGTCTACCGAGCAGGGGGTTTCTCTAGTTTAACGGCGCTCTTCGAGAATATGCTGGGGACGACTTCCCGAAGATCGATCCGCGCGCCTTTCCCATCGGTCAGATGGTTGACTCCTTTATCATCGACGCACAGATTTTCAATGTCCTTGGAAGAACTGAAGAGTGAGCATTGCGGGGCGGGGTGAACTGATTTCATGATGTCCGATCCCAGCGACTGGTCTTTGCTGCAAACGAACTTACCCGACGGCGCGGACGAGGAACAAACCGTCAGGTTGACCCAGGCGGCGGTCGAGGCCGGGGGGCTCGGCAGCCAGCTTGACCAGCGGCAACTGACGATTTACTTGCCCAGGGACGCTTCGGGGGCGACGCGGGAGGCGGCCCTCCGCGAGCTGGACCGAGAGGTTGCGGAATTGGGTTGGGCACCCCTGAATTGGACCTTGGGGAAGCTTGAGGACGAGCCGTGGGCATTGGCCTGGAAGGCGGACTTCCGGACGACGCCGGTGGGTCGGCGGCTGCTGATTCGGCCGGCCTGGGAGCTGGGCGAGCCTCCCCCGGGGCAGTGGGCCGGGCGACTGACCCTGTGGCTGCAGCCGGGCATGGGCTTTGGCACCGGCCGCCACGAAACGACTCGGATGGCCCTGGAGCTGCTCGAGGAGACCGTGCGCCCCGGAGATTCGGTCCTCGATTTCGGCACCGGCAGCGCCGTGCTGGCCCTGGCCGCCGCGCGCCTGGGGGCCTGCGGCGTCGCGGCGATCGACATCGACGCCGACGCGATTGACAACGCCACCGAAAACACTGAAATCAATGGGCTTAGCGACAGAATCCGACTCATCCAAGCCGACGCTCCCGGCACCGCCCCAGGCCGGTTCGATCTCATCGTCTGCAACATGCTGCCCCAGAATGCGCTCGTGCATCTGACCGCGCTGGTCTCCGTATTGGAATCCTCGCAATCCAGGCTTATCTATTCGGGCTTCCCAACCGATCAGATAGATGAGGTTGAGACGGCGTTTGCCGTCGCCGGTTTGCGTTCCCTTCAATTCCATCGATTGGGCGAATGGGCCGCCTGCGTTGCTTCAGAAACCGCGCCGTAAAGGCCGGGCCCCGATGGACCCTGCGCGTCGAACGCATCCCGAATCAGGACACGGCGATAAACGGCAACGGCCGTGAACCCGATTTGCCGGTGCGTCGCGTGGTCGGCGGCCGCCGGAACCCCTAAGCGAAAGTTGGGAACTCCCCGCATGTTATCTCAGGGGCCGCGAGTGCTTGTGCATGGCTGAAAACTACTACGAGATCCTCGAAATTCCCAGCGACGCGGATGAGCGTGAATTGAAACGCGCGTATCACCGCCTGGCGCGCGACCTGCATCCCGACAAGGCGGGCTCGCCCGAAGAGGCGCGCAAGGTCGAGGAGCGTTTCGCCAATGTCTCGGCGGCCTATAATATCCTGAAGGCCTCGGCCAAGCGGGCCGAATACAACCGGCAACTGTCGAAGAGTTCCCAGTCAAAGTCATCCCAATCCGCTCCAGCCGCCACGACCAACTCGACGAGCAACGGCCGGACGGCGGGCTCCAACGGCGCTCTAGCCGCTCAATCCTCCGACAACGGTGGCCAGGGAGGCGCCCGCCCCGGACTGGGCCCGACACCCGAGAAAATCTCGATCGCCCAGAAGGCCTACGCCAAGGGGCTGCAATACTTCAAAGAGAACAATTACACCAAGGCGATCGAATTCTTCAAAGCGGCGATCAAGAACAACGACACCGAAGGGGTCTACCACGCCCGCCTGGCGGTGGCGCTGATTCAGGCCCGCAAGTGTCGGCCACCCAAGCCATCGAAGCGGTGCAACGTGCCATCGAACTGGACCCCTATAAACTGGAAAACAAGTTCATCCTGGCCACGATTTTCGAAACGATCGGGAGCAAGACCAGCGCCGAGAAGGTCTACGAAGAGATCCTGCGTTGGGACGCGGGCAACAAACGCGCCCAGTTCGGACTGCGCGAGCTGACCCAGAAAAGGGGCCACTTCTCGTTCACCATGGACGGTAAGGAGAGCTTCTTCAAACAGATCATGGAACGTATCCGGTGCTGAGCATCAAGCCGATGACGCTAGCCCCCCTCGTTCCCACCGGGTCCGGGGGGTTTTCTCGTTTGTTCCGGGATGCGCGCCGCAAGACGCTCGAAGGGGTGCGCAGTCTCAATCCACCGAGCATTTTCCCGTCGGTCGGTTGATCGACCGGCCCCCCGATTGGGACTTCGCCGTATCAGCCTCCGGATTCGGCCTCTGCTTCCTCTTCTATCTCATTCTCCACGGGCGACTCGGGGGCGTCCGGGTCCAGTTCAACATAATAAGGGAACTTGGCAACGGCGGGAAAGATGGGGCTGAACTTCTCGACGTTGCCCGAGAGGTCGACTTCTTCGAGATAGTAATAGTGCTCCTCGCCGATCATGACGGCCTTATCGTAATAGACGTATTTACGCTCGGTCGAGCTGTTGCCGGCGCTCGCGATGATCTCGTTTTCATTCAGGATCGCAAAATCGGTCCCCTCGGTGTTGTCTCCGCGCCGCACGAAGAACCCAAAGCTGTTTTCCTCGGATTGGGTCGTCCATTTCAGGCGGATGACCCCCGGCTTGCCAAGGTGAGTCTGTATCGTCTCGGTGGTCAGCTTGTCGCCCATCCAGGGGGGATTCTTGGGACTCGCGGGGGTGGCGACCGGTGCCTCGATATCCCGCTGGGCGCACGAACACAGCACCAGAAGCATCGCAATCGATATGATGCCCGCCGGGCGGCGCGGCCAGCGATGAGGGGTCCGACAGATTATCCGTTTCATCAAGCAGTTCTTCCTTTGCAGAGAATCAATTTTCCAGGCCTGCGTCGGCGAGCGGGCCGGCTTGAGGCTGACGCATTCTCACGCTCGGCCGCAACCTGACTCTAACCAGACCCATCTTACCCACCACGCCCTGGGATTGTCCACACGCGCGCGCGGCCGTCAAGCCCAAGAGCGCGGGCCGGCCCTGGCCCGGGGCTGGGCGCAATTCAGCTTCCTTACGCCCCAAAGGGGAGCAACGGGCCGATTCCCTTATTGATTGGCGTCGTCCCCGATCTTGACTTCGAACAGCCTGAAATGGGTCAAACCCGGATCGGGCGACCGCCGCCCCAACATGACCCCCAGGTCGCCGCGGCGGGGGGGATTGTACAGCGTTGGCGGGAGCCGGGGGTTGGGGAGCATGCGCGCCAGCCGACGCCATCGCAGCCACTTGGCAAATAAGTCCCGGCTCTCGGGCATCCAGTCCACGCTGTAATCCACCAGCACGTAGCAGTGGCGGCCATAGAGGTCCAGGGGCTGATCGGCTTCCAGCATATCGCCGTGCGGCCACTTCGGGTCGTAGAAGACGATCGGGTGCGCAAGGCGCCGCACCACCCGCGCCGCTGGATTGGCTGCAAACTCGGGCAAGCCTTGGGCCATCGCCTCGCTGAGACGGCGATAGCCGTCCGAACGCCAGCCCAGGGCCACGGCGGCCTCGAAGACGATCGCGATCACGACCGCCACCGCCACGACCCGCCCGACCATTTGGTGACGTGTCCCGGCCGCGGCCCTTGCCAACCGCACCAGCCCGGGGCCGGCCAGCAGGGCCAAGAGGGGCGTCAGCGGGACCATGAGGCGGATGAACGGTTCGTAGAGCAGCAGGGCCGCTCCATAAGCCGCCCCCCAGCCCATGACGATCCAGGACCACGGCGACGCGCGGCGCAGGGCGGCCGCCAAGCCGACGATCGCCAACACGGCGGCCCACCTTGCCCACACCCACAGGACCACCGCGATAATTAGCAAACGGTCGGGGATGACCTCGATCAGGGCGTCGGGCGGGAGGATGAATTCGAGATGCTGGGCGTGCATGGCGGCGGGGCCGTAGGTCTGGGCGGCATAGTCGCGCCACGGCGTCCACGCCGCCCACGCCAGCCCGGCCGCCAACAGCAGGCTCCCGACGCGATGCCAGCCGTGGACCGGCATCGCGGGCCATCGCCCGACGATCCTCGCCACCCACCGCCACCGGATCGCCAAGCACTGGGCGACGATCAGGAACCACTCGAAGCAGGTGGCCGATAGCCAGATGATCGGCCCGTGGTACTTCGTATACATCGCCAGCGTGGTGACCAATCCCAGAACCAGCCCGGTCGACCACAGCCGCCCCCGGCCGACCCAGTCCCCATCCGAGCGCGGGATGCGCGCCAGGGCCACGGCCAACCCCAGGGTGTAGAAAAAGGTAAACGGCGCGTCGGTGAGCGCGATGCGGCTATACGCCAGATGGAGCTGACAACAGGCCAGCACCAACGCGCCGGCCCACGCCGCTCCCCGCCCGACCCAGCGGTCCAGAATCCAGAAAACCACCCCAACCGTCGCCCCGCCCAGCAGCGCCGGAACCACGAACGCGGCAAAGTCATGCGTCCCCAGGCCGCGGAAACTCAAGCAGAGAAATAGAGGAAACAACGGCGGGGCATGTTCGGGCGCCTGATAGGCGAATCCCGGCCAAAAGTCGCGCAGAAACTCCAGTCCCCCGCGCACATAAGCACCCTCATCCCAATGCGAGATGCCCAGATGTTGAATCCGAACAAGCCGCAGGAGGACGGCGGCCAGACCCACCGCCAGCGACAGGACCAGGGAGTCGGCGACCGAAGCCGGAGGCGTGACGCTGCGCTTCACACCGAACAATCACCATAACCCCTCTTGAGTCCCGGATATCACGCGGCCAGGCTACGTCTTGCGCTTGCCGGTCCAGAATTCGGCGATCTTCTCGATCGATCCTCGACCACGGGAAAGGCCCAGTTGACCGACGCTCCCATGACTTGTGGCACAAACGTGGCGACCATCATCCCGCGCGCCCGGATGCGCGTGGGGAAGACCTCGAACATGATCAGCGACATCCGGCGTCCAATCGCGTCGGTCAGCCACCCACCGATTAGGACGCCGATCAGGATGCCGTTCGCATGAAGCCATCGCGCTTGCTGAATGCCAATCAAATCTTATCAAAGCTTTCCGGAAAGCGGCATTTGGCCAGGGCCGTGTCGTAGCTGACCAGGCCGCGTTGGTAGAGCAGCTTGAGCGATTTGTCCATGGTGACCATGCCCAGTTCGGTCCCGGTTTGAATCGTGGTGGTGATCTGTTCGCTCTTGCCCGAGCGCAGGATCTTGCGGACCGCCAGCGTCGCGATCAGGACCTCGCACGCCACCACCCGCCCCTTGCCGCCGGGGATGGGCAGCAGTTGCTGGGCGACGATCCCCTGCACGGTGTTGGCGAATTGAATGCGCACCTGTTCCTGTTGGTAGGGTGGGAAGACGTCGACGATGCGGTCGATCGTCTGGGTCACGTCGGGCGTGTGGATCGTAGCCAGGACCATGTGGCCGGTTTCGGCGGCGGTCAGCGCGGTTTGGATCGTCTCCAGGTCACGCATCTCGCCGACCACGATCACGTCGGGGTCCTGGCGCAGCGACTCGCGCAGCGCGATGGCGAAGCTCTTGGTGTCCAGCCCCACCTCGCGTTGCTTGACGATGCTGTTTTTGTGACGGAAGAGGTACTCGATCGGGTCCTCGATCGTGATGATCATGCAGCGCCGTTCTTGATTGATCTGGTCGATCATCGCCGCCAGGGTGGTCGACTTTCCCGAGCCGGTGGGGCCCGTGATCAAGACCAGGCCCGTTTCACGGCGCGCCAACTCCTCGATGACCGTCGGCATCCCGAGTTGGCGGACGGTCCGGACCTTGTCGTCGACGATGCGGAACGCCCCCTCGATCGCCCCGCGCTCGCGGTGCAGATTGACGCGAAAGCGGCCGATCTCGCGCACGGTCAGCGAGATGTCCAGTTCCCAATCGCGCACGAAACGCTTTTTCTGCTCCTCGTTGAGCAACCCGATCAGCATCGGCGAGATTTCGGCGGGGGCCAGTTGGGGCAGGTCCATCGGCACAAGCACCCCGTTGACGCGCATGATCGGCGGGCTCCACGAGACCAGGTGCAGGTCGGATGCCTCCTGGCGACAGGCTTCGGCGAGGAGTTCTTGGATCTTCATGGCCTCGCCCATCCGCGTCTCGCGTGGGGTTTTTGATGGGGGTGATAAGGCTGGACGGGCGCCGGCTCATCGCCGAGGTTGCGCGCGTCGATGACCTGGGAGCGCGGCGAGCGGGGGATGACCATCTCGGGTCGCGCCGTGATGTCGCCGGGTCGATGGTAATCGATCCAAATCTCCGCAACGGTTTGGGTGGCCTTATCGGGGGCCGCGACCGGGGCGTCGGGGGCTTGCGGCACGACCTCGGCCAGCGTGCGCATCAGCCGCCGCAGATGGGACTGGCCCAACGCGATCGGGACGTTGCCCATCGTGGTCCATAGGCCCACGCTGTGGCTCTGGTCCAGCAACAGCTTGGCGACGGTGGCCGCCAGGCTGACCGCCCGCTCGAAATCGGCGATCAGCGCCGCCGATGGTTGGCGTGGACAGCGCAGATCGAGCATGAGCCGGTACGACAGGCTTTGTTCCTCTTCAAATTCCTTGGTCTTGATGCCGAGACCCTTTGCCGAGTGCTTCCAATGGATATGGCGCGCCGGATCGCCGGCGTAATAATCCCGGATCCCGTAGATTCCCGTCCCCGGTCCTCGGGTTTCGCTCTCCTGCTCGCCCAACATTCGGGAGAGTTGGGGGAGGATCCGGGTCGGGGGCAGCAAGGGTGGATACACGAGCAGCGGCGGCCCGCCGGGGATGCGCCGGGTGCGCTCGATGAAGCCGAAGGGGTAGCGTGAGACGATCCGAGCCTCTTCCAGCGTGTAAACGCCCCGCCAAGGCAAGCTGAACTCGACCGCGCAGCGCGACTGACCCTGGGGCGGCACGGCCATGCAATAACCCGCCAGCGGGGGCAAGCGGTCCTCGGGACGCAGGTGGCCCGGCGCGCTGATCTTGTCCACCACTCCCACCGAATAGGTGCAGATTCGGCGCTTATGGTTCTGGATCTCGATCAGCGCCTGCAGGGATTCTCCGGCGTGAAATTCGCGGGGGTAGGTGCGGTTGATCTTGAGCCCGCGCAAATTGATCAGCGCCAGCGCCCCCGAGACGAGCAGGACCGACAGCATGACCGACAGCACCAGATAGAGCAGGTTGGTGCCGGTATTGATCGCGCCAAAGCCGATACACAGGGCCAGAGCGATGAACCACCAGCCCTCGGTGGTCACCCGGGTGGATGCGCGGGGCCCGAGCCGGGGCTTGGGGGCCCTCGGCGGATGGGTTTGGGCCGCCCCATCGACCTCGGCCGCGGAAGCTTTGAGAGCTGGATGAAGCGTTATTCCGGTCAAGCCAAACACCCACCAAAGATCTTACGAACTGCCCGAGTCTTGTTCCACCCACTGGATCGAACGGGAGCGAAGGAGGCCCGCTCTATACCGCGCGCGCCCCTCCCGCGTTTACATACTCAGTCGCGCCAATCCACCCACGGCTGCATCGCGCTGCGCATTATTTGGTCGCCAACGCGATGGCACCCTGTTAAATAAGGGGCTAAAGCCAATCGGAAGGCTCCTCGGGCCTCAACATCCAGCGCCCGACTCAAGCTCACTGCTAACGCTCATGGCCGGCCCCGTGACAATCAGCGCCTCCACTCGCCACATCACCATGCTTATCATAGCCACCGGTCTGGGGCTAGGGAGTTTCACCACTTCGGGGCTCCAGGCCCAAGAAGAAGGCCGCCCATTTTCCGTCGGTTACTTGCGCGAGGGTTCGGATTTCGGCAACGCGCCGGGACTGATGGAGGAGTTGCGTCAGTACCTTGGCGGCCGCCGTCCGCTTGGCGATGCGATGCGCCGGGCCAATTACGCGACCATCGTCCTCTCGCAGTGCGATGGCGTCCAGGACATGATCCAGCGCATCGGCCAGCGTGAGTTTCAACTGGTCTTCGCCACTTCGGTGGTCTATGCGCGCCACCGCCTGCCGCTCTATCTTGAGAGTTCAGGCAAGCCGGTCTATGAGCCGATCCTCCAGACCAAACGTTTTGGCGATTTCGAGCTTCAAGGGGGCAAGGGGGGTATGTTGCGACGGGGCGTGATCTTCTGCGGGCCCGCCTCGCTCCTGTTTGGGGACATGGAGCCATCGGAGGAGGATCGCTATCACGAGTTGGCAAGCCGGCCACTGGCGGTCCCACACAACTTCTCGGTCGCCGGTTACATCTATCCCCGCATCATCCTGGCCCGCGAGATTCAGCGATTCGGTTTGCTGCTGCCCGTCTTCCACTTCTGCGGGTCCGATGAAGAGGTCGTCAAGCACGTGGTTGCGGGGCTCCTGCCGGCCGGGGCCTGCCGCCAGGGCGCGCTGGACTCCCTGCTGCCGGGGGTCGACGCCAAGGACAACCCTTACTACAGAATCCTGGCGGAGACCGAACCTTACCCCACCGACCCGATCTTGGTGCGAAATGATCTGAGGCCCGAGCTTTCGGACCTCGGGATGGAGCTGAAGATTGCGTTGCGCGCCTTCTTCAACGGCGAACCACACCTATTGAGCGATCAACTGGAAGTGCGCGACGTCCAGCCGCGTATGTATGAGAAGCTCGAACAGGCGTTGGCGGACTATGAGTTCACGCGCCGCAACGTGCCGGGCGGACCGGGGGCGGAAGCCTCAGCTTCACCCGTACCCACTCCATCGCCCGCCCTGCCCCCCGAAACACCCAAACCCGAAGAGCCGGCCCAGACGGCCCAGTCCTCCTCGGAGCCCACCTCCGAGCCAACGCCCGAGCCCACGCCCGATCCGACGCCTGAACCCACGCCCGAGCCAACACCTGAACCGACCCCGGAGCCGACGCCTGAACCGACATCCGAACCGACCAAGTCTCCCAGATCCAAACCGCCCTCCAAGCCGGTTTTGCCGAAGGATTTGTCGCGCCTGCCCCGGCCTGGCGGGTTCACCATTATGATGGCGAGCATCGACCGAAGGACCCGCGCATGAAGGGGCTCAACCGTCTGCTCGCCGTGCTGGCCGTTGCATTGTTGATGGTGACGTTGACCCTGCTCCTTTGGCTACGCGCGCATGTCAAATCGGAAATAGACCGCAGCCTCGATGCCGCGGTGACCAGCTTCAACACACTGGCCGGGGTGTATGACCTGGGCCGCGATCAGACGCGTTTCGAGCCGTTCGAGGAATTGGCCGAGCGGGTCGTGGCGGGGCCCTACGTGAGGGGCCTGATTGTCACCAAACGGACCGATTCGGACGTCGAAATCCCGCTGGTGCCTTTCAAGCTGTGGGCCGAGAAGGGCCAAGGCTGGAAGGATCGGATAAAGGGTTGGCAAAGCGAATCCTTGGGGCGCGTGAACGCTCCATTCGGGACGTTGTACCTCGATATGGACCGTTCGGCGCTCAGCCGGATGAACTGGGCCATCGTCGCCGTCTCGCTCGCCCTTGGGCTGATGCTGGTCACGTTGCTGGCGAGGGTTTGGAGCCAAGAGACCTCGCTGACGCGCACGGTCGTGGAACTCAATGAACGCCGCCGCGAACTGATTCGGCTCGAACGGCTGGCTCTGGCCGGCCAGCTCAGCGCGGGATTGCTTCACGACTTGCGCAAGCCCGTTCTCAATATCAAGCATTCGCTGGAGGACCTGGCCGAGGTACTGGGGGATTTCGCCCCCGCCGCCGGGGGACTGGAGGATCTGCGGTGCCAGGCCCGCCTGTTTTTCCAGATCCTGACCGATAGCCAAATCGAGCGTTTCGTGCAGTCCGACAAGGCCGGCGAGGAGTACGTCGCGCTGTCGCCGATCATCGATTTCGCGCTGAACCTTGTGCGCTACGAGCAACGGCGCGTGGAAATCCACCGCGACGAAAAGGAAGGGCTCCCTCCGGTCCTGGCCCACCCGTACCGCCTCATCCAGCTCTTCTCCAACTTGATCCTCAACGCCTACCAGGCGATGGACGGGCAGGGGCGGTTGAGCATCGAGGCCGAGGAGTCGGACGACGGGGTCGAGGTGCGATTCACCGACAACGGCCCGGGCATCGAGCCCGAAGCCGTCGAACTCGTCTTCGACCCGTTCTACACGACCAAACCCGAAGGCGAAGGCACGGGTCTGGGTCTATCGATTTGCCGGATGATCGTCGAGGAACAGGGCGGCCGCATCAGCGTCGCCAGCGAGTCGGGGGAGGCGACGACCTTTTCGGTTTGGCTTCCGGCCGAGCAGCCTAAGCCGGCCTGAACCGTTCCACCGGAGAATTAGAAAAAAAATCGCACGATTGCGTTTTTCTCGGGGAGGCTTTTGTGGTATGGATTCTATTCACGGAATGGACGACCGACGCGGGTCGCCGCGTCTACGGCGAGTAAAATGGATGCTGGAGGAGGGAATCAGCACCTTTCGAGCCGTGGTTGCGGGGCGAGTGCAGGGTGTGGGATTCCGCTTATTCGTGGCGCGCGCGGCGCGGCGGCTGGGGCTGACGGGCAGCGTGCGCAACCTGCCCGACGGGCGCGTTGAAGTCCACGCGGCCGGAAGCAGGGCCGAATTGACGCGGCTCGAGCAATCTCTGCGCAAGGGTCCCGCCCTGGGCCGCATCGACCAGCTCGAGCTGGACTGGGATTGGCCGGTTGGGCCAAGGAGCGACTTCACGATCGAGTACTGAGACGGATGCTGGTCTATACCGAACTATTGCGTCAAGTCATCGCCGACGTGGCGTGGCGGGTCCCTGAACTCGGCCATCTGGATCCCGATCGCATCGCCGTATTGGCCTCGGCGCGCGGCTCGAGCCATCCGACCGGCAATCTGGCCACCTGTTACGGTCTGCACCGCGCGACCAAGCCCGTCTTCTCAATTTGGACGCGGGGACGTTCCAACACGGTCGTGGAAGTCGGCCCTTGGGTCCGGCGCGCCGTCCCGCGCATCCAGCTTGGCGGGCGCGAGATGCATTACATGATCATGTTGAGGTTGCCGCGTCTGTTGCTCAACGACCCTCTACCGATCATCATCCACGAGCTTTATCACATCAGCGAGGCCTTCGATCGCACGTTGCGACCGGTCCGTCACGGTCGCCAGTTCGATCGCGCGGTCGACCGGCTGACGCGCCTCTGGCTGGACCGGGCGAGGGGCGACCTCCCGAGACTGGCCCGGATGAATCTGCGGCAACTGCAGCGCGAATTCGGCTCGGTGATGGCCCTGGGGCCGCCCACTCGCTTCACCATTCCGATCACCGAGCAGGTCGAGCCCAATGAATCCTACAAGGCGGCGCTCCCACGCCTCTATCCCCGCTGCCGGTTGGCCCTCGGCTACAAGGTCCGCCACGTCACAGTGACCCCCGCCGACGCCCCACGCACGCTGACCGAAAGCGATCTGGTGCTTCGCTACTATGGCGACAATGGCGCGCGTCGCGTTCCCGCGCCCTTTGCTCGCTACGCGGGCGGGTCCGACGGTCGATATCTCAGGAAAGCGCAGCCGCGAGCGGGACAACACGCATGAGAGCAGACGAAAACTCCGCGATCTTGGTTCTGGGGTCCGAGGGAATGCTCGGCCTTGATGTCATGGATCGGCTGAGCATGCGGGCGATCGGCTACGACGTGGACGAATGCGACATCACCGACCTCAGCCAGATCGCCGACGCTCTGGATGAGTTGAAGCCGTGCTCGGTCATCAATTGCGCCGCCTATACGGCCGTCGACCGCGCCGAGAGCGAGCCGGAGCGGGCTTTTCGGCTCAATGCCGAAGCGGTCGAGAACCTGGGCCGGGCAACCCGTGAGCGGGGCGTCCACCTGATCACGTTGAGCACCGATTACGTCTTCAACGGCCGTGGCGAAAAGCCTTTCCCCGCCGAAGCCCCCGAGACGGCCTACGGTCCCGAGTCGGTCTACGGCAAGAGCAAACTGGAAGGCGAGCGGCGTTTGCGCGAGGTGGGCGGGGACTGGTGCATCGCACGCACCCAATGGCTCTACGGCGCCGGGGGGCGCAATTTCGTCGATACGATCGCCCGGCTTGCCTCCGAGCGCGAGGAGATCACGGTGGTCAACGATAATTACGGCGCGGTCACGTGGTCGGTGGACGTGGCCGAGGGGATCGAGCAACTTGTGAACCACCGCGCCACCGGTTGCTATCACTTGGTCAACAGCGGTTACGCAACGACCTTCGAGATCGCCGGTCACATCGTCGATCATTTAGTATTGCCGTGCGAAGTCAAACCCTGCACGTCGGCGGAATACCCCACGCCGGCCAAACGGCCGCGCAATTGCCGCCTGCTGCAAGACAGATACATCGAATTGACCGGCCGCCCCCTGCGCAACTGGAAGGAAGCACTTGACGATTACCTGGATCGCAAGCACCGGGTTCCGGACTTTGAGGATCCCAGGTTATAAGAATACGGGGAGGCGGGGTGAGATTCTAAATCTACATGTTCAAGTCCGCCGAATTCCTTAAGGCCGTCACGGACCCGCGCCACGCGCCCGAGGCGCGTCCCTCCGTGGTGTTTGCCGGGCGGTCCAATGTCGGAAAGAGCTCGCTGATCAACCGGCTGGTGGGACGCAAGGGGTTGGCCCGTACGTCTTCGACGCCTGGTCGCACGCGCGAAATCCACTTCTATGATATCGAGGACCGGTGGTTTTTCATCGACCTGCCCGGCTATGGCTACGCCAAGGTCTCCAAGACGCTACGCCGGACGTGGGGGCCGATGGTCGAGCGGTTCATGCGCCAGGCCCGCGGGATTCGGCTGGTGGTGATGATCCTCGATATCCGCCGCGACCCCACGCCTGAAGACCTGCAACTGATCGACCGGTTGGATCAGGGCGGGCATCCGTACATTTTTGCCGTCACCAAATGCGACAAGCTTAAAAAACAACAACAACGCCCACGCCTGGCGGCATTGCAATCGGCGCTCGAGTTGCCCGACGACTCCGCGTTGGTCCCCGTATCGGGGCGCACGGGGATGGGGATCGAAGATTTCGCGGAGGTCGTTCGGGGCACTCTGGAAGATTCAGTGGAACAAGCGCCGGCCGTTTGAATTCCAGTCGGGTTGACGGGTTGACGGGTTGACGGGTTGACGGGTTGACGGGTTGTCCATAGACTGGTTGTTCGGATAACCGTCAGACGGATACGGCCTATCTATCTTCGTGGCCCACGCTCATCCAGAACTTCCCGATATGCCCCCCAAAGCCGTCATACTGAGTAGCGGTGGCCTGGATTCGACCACGGTCCTCGCGATGGCGCGCGAGCGGGGCTTTGCCCTGTATTCCATCACGTTCGATTATGGCCAGCGCCACCGATTTGAGTTGGGGGCCGCCGAACGCATTGCCGGGGCGATGGGCGTCGAGTGCCGCGTGCTGGTCAAGTTCGACCTGCGGTCGTTCGGCGGGTCGGCCTTGACCGACCGGATCGATGTGCCCAAGGACACGCCCCATGAGCGCATCGGCGAACAGATCCCGATCACGTACGTTCCGGCGCGTAACACGGTTTTCCTGTCGCTGGCGCTGGGTTGGGCCGAGACGCTGGGCGCTTACGACATTTTCATCGGCGTCAACGCGCTGGATTACTCCGGCTACCCCGATTGCCGTCCCGAGTTCATCGAGGCCTTCGAGCGAACGGCGAACTTGGCCACGCGGGCCGGTGTTGAGGGCCGTGGCCGGTTTCGCGTCCATACCCCCCTGATTCGCATGACCAAGTCGGAGATTATCCGCGAGGGGACGCGCCTGGGCGTCGATTTCGGACTGACGCATTCGTGTTACGACCCCTCGGCGGATGGGGTGGCCTGCGGGCGTTGCGACGCTTGCCTGCTGCGCCGGCGGGGTTTCGAGCAAGCGGGGCTCCCCGATCCGATCGCGTACCAGGCGTAGCGATCCGCGCCTCGGCCGCCGATGGCGTGAATTCTGATTCGAGCGACGAATGAGACATTTCCCATTGATCCTCCACCCACGCCGATTCCGATGAAAATTCGACTGGACCAACTATTGGTCGAGAGCGGACTGGCCGAGAGCCGCGAACGCGCCCAGCGGCTGATTCGCGCCGGCCTGGTCCTCGTCGACGAACAGCGGATCGACAAGCCGGGTCGCAACGTGGATCGCGGCGCGCGGATCCGGCTCAAGGGGGAGGTCTGCCCGTACGTGAGTCGGGGCGGGCTTAAACTGGGGGCCGCGCTCAAGAAATTCGGGCTCACCGACCTCTCGGGGCACCGGGCCCTGGATGTCGGCGCCTCGACCGGTGGGTTCACCGATTGTCTGTTGCGACACGGCGCCGCTCACGTTTGGTCGATCGACACGGGGCGCGGCCAGTTCCACGCGGGTTTGCGATCCGATCCGCGCATCACCCTGCGCGAACGCGCCAACGCGCGCTACCTGACACCGGACTGGGTCGACGGGCAACGCATCGACCTGGTCGCCGTCGATGTCTCGTTCATTTCGCTCCAGCTCATCCTTCCCCCCGTCATGACGGTTCTGGCGGGCGAGGGGACGGCGCTCGCCTTGATCAAACCCCAGTTCGAAGCGGGCCCGGAAGACGTGGGGCGCGGCGGCGTGGTCCGCGATCGGGCGGTTCATCGGCGAGTCTTGGACGAGATGATTGGATTCTGCCACCGGCGCGAATGGCAAGTATCGGGACTGATGCCCTCGCCGCTGCCCGGTCCGGCGGGGAACCTGGAGTTCTTCCTTCGACTCTCACTCGCCGAGCCGGCGCCGAGCCGGACCGACATAGACATTGAGGGGGTTCTGGACGAGGCATATACTCTGTTGCGCAGGCTGGCCCCTCCCAGTTCTGAAAACGCCGGTCGTGCTGATGTGCGCGCGGATAAAGGTTCAACGACATGAGCGTCGCGTCGCGGGTCGAAGTCCCCCGCATTCTTGCTTACGGCAATCCGAAGCTCCCCGGGGTTTGCAATGTTTTGCAAAGTCTGGCCCGATGGGCGCGCACTCGTCGGATGCGCCTGGGCGTGGGGGCCGACATCGCCCATTTCCTCAACCAAGAAGAAATCGGCGCCGACAACTTCATTCAGGTCTATGACAACGCGCGGGCGACGGACTTGTTGCGCCGCGGCGGCCCCCAAGCCCTGCTGGTGACCCTGGGCGGCGATGGGACGATCATCCACGGCGTGCGACACTTCTGGCCCTTCGAGGCCGCCGTCATGGGGGTCAGCGTCGGGTCGCTGAGTTTCAATGCCGCCGTCGAGCCGGATGAGTTGACCGAGTCGCTCGATGCCTGGACGGTCGGTCGCGCCACCGAAAGCCCGCGTATGATCATCAGCGTGAGTCTGCGGCGCGGGGAGGAAACCCTGGAGCAGTCGGTTGCGATCAACGACGTGGTTCTTTCCAAACTGTCTCAAAAGGAGGGTGCTCGACTGATCCATTTGAAAATCCGGCAGGGAGGGGAGCTGGTCTCGGCCTACGGGGCCGATGGCGTGATCGTGGCCACACCGACCGGGTCGACGGCGTATAGTCTGTCGGCGGGCGGGCCGATCGTCCACCCCGCGACGGAGGTCTTGATCGTCTCGGCGATCTGCCCGCACACGTTGGCCACCCGGCCGGTGGTGTTGCCGCCCCGGCCGCCGCTGGCCATGGAGTTTATCCCCCATCACGGGCCGCGCGAGGCGGTCGTGTGGATCGATGGCCAGCAGAGCTGGCCGGTTCAACCGGGGGACCTGATTTCGATCGAGCGCGCCGAGCAGCCGCTCAGGCTCCTCATGGGGGCGGACGCGCCGTATTTCTCCCGTCTGCGCGAGAAACTGAGCTGGAGTGGGGAGTTAAAGGTTTTGGACCGGGAGGACTGCGGCCCCGACGACCAGCCCGGATTCTGATGGCGGAGATCGGAAGGGGGGCAAATGGGGCTTTTGACGATTGTGTGGAACCTGGTATAATTCATGCGTTTGTCGAATGCTGGTAAACTCGGGGATGGAATTGGAATCGCGCCGTTGACGGCGTCCAATCTCGGCACTTCAAGAGGCGATGCGGGAACATGATAAGGACCCAGAGTATTCTAATACGGGGTGGCCTGAACTTGTTGGCCATCGCAACGGCCGGACTGGTCGGGGGTTGCGCGGCCTTGTGCCTGGTGCGCCCCTGCCAAGCCCAAACGACGGAGGCGACCGCGGAACCCGAGCGGGAACTGATGGTCGCCTATTTGGAAGCGCGTCTGGCGATCGAGGCCGATCAGTTCGACCGCGCCCTGGAATTGCTGCAACGCTGCCGCCAGATGAAGAACTGCCCGGCCAACGCCTACGCGGTGCTCGCCGAGGTCTTGGTGAATCGTTCCAGAATGGAACAATCCGGCGAGACCGGGGAACAAGCAGACGAGACGCTCGAAGAGGCGGGCAAAGTGCTGGAAGAAGGCTTGGCCGCCTTCCCTGATTCGGTGAATTTGAGGCTCCACCAATCCAACCTACTGCGCAGGCAGGGCCGGTTGGAAGAGGCGATCGGTACCCTCTATCAGGCCCTTGAGACGTCCCCGCGCCGTCTATCTCTGCTCGAATCCATCAGCGATTTGCATCTGCTCCGGCTCCAGCAGAACCATACTCAAGATGAACTGATCAGCGAGGTGGAGTCGTTGGTTGGGATTTATGAGCGCGTCCTGGGGGTCGTTCAGGGTCGACGCCGGACGACGCCGCTGATGATTCTCAGCTCTCTGCATCTGAAGCTGGAACGTCCCGAACGGGCCGTGGAGACCGCCACCGAGGTCCTCGAGCTGGACATGTATAACGTGCGCGCCTATTTGGCGCTGGCCGAGGCCAGAGTGGCGCTTGGTCAGCACGAGGAAGCGATCCAGGCCCTGCGCCAGGCACTGTTGGCCGAGCCGGAGAATCAAGAGGTTCGTAATGCCTTGAACGGCTGGCTCACCAGCACGCGTGGCCCCGAGGGCGTCGTTTCCTTCTATGTCGAGCTGGCCGAGTCGTATCCGAACCTCAAGGGGATCCAGGAGCTGGCCGCCCAGCATTTGATGGATGCCGAACGTTGGGAAGAAGCCGATCCGATCCTCTCGCACATCGTGAGCGTGTGGCCTGATGACAATCGCAGCCGACTATCCCTCGTGCGCCTGTGGCTGGCCACCGATCAGCACGAAAGGGCCGTCGCCGAAGCACTAAGCATGGGTCGCCGGCATGACGAATTCGCCCCGCTGATCGCCCTGTCGGTTGCGGAATCGCTTGACCGCGCCGGCAAGCGCGACGCGGCGATCGACATGCTCGAAGACCTCTACCATGAAGCCTATCCCAACGAAAACGTGATGCTGGCCCTGATGCAATTGCTCGCCGATAGTGGTGAGCTGGACCGCGCCCAGTTGCTGCTCAAGAGCATTTCCAATCAGGATCGCCAATACTTCTTGGCGACGCTGCTGTTGATCGAGTCCTTGGAAAGCGCCAAGCGTTTCGAGGACGCGCACCGCTTGCTCGATGACTTGCCGCAGCCGCTGGTCCAGGAGTTCGAGCGCGACGTGACTTACATGCGCGGGCGCCTCTATCGCGACCAGAAGGAACTGGACAAGGCCCTGGAGGCCTTCGAGATACTGATCGAGGGCCATCTAGACGCCCCTGAACGGTATCTGTACTACATCGACGCCGGGATCACCTATCAGGAGATGGGGCGCATGAGCGAGGCCGAGAATCATTACCGGCAGGCCCTGGAACTGAACTCCGAAGATGCGGATACCTACAACACGCTGGGTTACTTCTACGCCGAGACGCATCAGAAGCTCGATGAGGCGCTTGAACTGATCAAGAAGGCCGTCGACCTGAATCCCCAGGCCGGCCACATCGTGGATAGCCTGGGATGGGTCCATTATCAGCGGGGAGATTATGAGGACGCCGTCGCGCAGCTCGAAGAGGCCGTCAAACTACGCGAGCAGGAACCCGACCCGGTCATCTACGATCATCTCGGCGACGCCTACCTCAAACTCAACCGAATTGAAGACGCTTGCGAAGCCTGGCGCCAGTCGTTGGAACTGGACCCCGAAGTTGAGGCGGTCCAAAACAAGCTGGACCTGCACGCCGAGCCCTCCACCCAACCCAACTGAATGACTTGATCGTTCGGCTCGGGCGCGGCGACGGGTGAAGTATTTTAGAAAATACCCATTGACGTAAAAATTTTTCCTGGTGTATATCCTAACTGTCCGATACCTTAACTGGGTGGCCCGCCCAAGGCTGAATCGTTGGGTGGCCTCGAGGACGTGGATGCTGAGTTTTGAGGACCATGTCTTTCTGATGGAGACGCGCGGCTTGCCGGTCGCGGCCGTCCGTCATCTGGCGTCGGACCAGGCCGGCGGGGCGACGGCGCGTCGGCTGGCCGACAAGGTTGAACGCCAGCGATTGCTGGGTGCGCTCGGCGGGTTTGGATTGCGCCCCAGTGGTCCCGTGGTCTGCCCTTGCCGGGAAGATATGCGGAACCTAGTTCATCAGCTACGGCGAGTTGACGCGCGGCTCCTCTGGCGCGGTCAGGCCGATTACCCGAAGAGGCTCGAGACGCGCTTGGGCAACGATGCGCCGCATTGGGCCTGGCTGGCCGGGCCGCGTGAGAGGCTCGAAGGCCCGGCGTGTGCCTTTGTGGGCTCGCGGCAGGCCGCCGAGCTGTTTCTCAAGGCCGCCCCGGAGGCTGGCGCGCGTACTGGCCGGGGAGGGCGTCGTGATCGCCAGTGGGCTGGCCGAGGGGGCCGATCGGGTCGCCCATGCCGGGGCGCCCGCTCGGGAGTCACGCCAAAGGCGGTCAGGGGACGCTGGCCGTCCCGGCCAGGGGGCTGTTGAGGGTCGATCTCGGTCCCTTGCGCGGGCACCGCCGCCGGGATGAGCTGCCTGGCCCTGGACAGGCCGTGGTCCCGCTTCAGCCCAGGGCTGGCGATCCGCCGCAACACGATCATCGCCGCGATGGGCCACGGCCTCGTCTTGGTGGCCAGTGATCTGAAGGGCGGGTCTTGTTATGCCGTCCAGTGGGCGTTGCGTCATCGGCTTCCCATCTGGTGTTTCGAGGCGGGTTCGGACACGCCGCCCGGCAACCGGGCCCTCATCAGAGGAGGCCAAGCCGAACCGCTCCCGATCGGGTCGCGAGCGGGCCGTTGGGTCGATACGATTCTGCCGGTCCTGCACTCCAATTCACAATGCGAGCACGCGGCCACACCCGCCGTCGCCGCCTGCGCGCAGCTCGATTTAATTCCTTAACGTTCGGCCCGTGGATTCCCTTGTCTTCCGATGGGCCTTCTCTCTAAATTAAGAGTTCAAACCCTCCGTGGGCCCCGTCGGTCTTCTTGAATGGTGGTCGGCCTTGACCTTTCTCGCTCGGACGTTTCCTCATGCAACCGCTCCATCTCGAATCGTGCATCGGCGACGAAGCCCCCGAAACCGGACGCCAGCCCCCGGCGCCGCCCGCGTTTCACCCCACAGCTGATTTCCAACAGACCCTATGGCGCCAGACGCAACACTGGGGGCGAACCTGGGCTGAGATCGACCTGGGAGCGTTGCGGCGCAACACCCAGAGGGTGCTGGCGAGCCTCCCGAACGGGGGGCGCTTGATTGTATCGGCCAAGAAGGATGCCTACGGTCACGGGCTCGGTCGTGTGGTCGAGACGGTCGCGGACATGGGCGAGAGGACTGCGTTCGGGGTGAGCACGATTGAAGAGGGCGTTGCCCTCCGCGAGGCCGGTCTCCGTGGAGAGGTTCTCTGCTTTTCGGTGCTCGATGGGGATGCGCTCGCCGAAGCGGTCCGTGGCGACATCACCCTGACCGTCACCCACCTCGGGGAGGCCCGGGCCGCATCATCGGCGGCGACAAAGCTCGACCACGTCGCCAGGGCCCATCTCAAGCTCGATACCGGCATGGGACGGATGGGCAGAACGCCCGAGGAGATCTGCGATCAGATCGGGGCGATCCGAAATCTGCCGCGGTTTGCCTTGGAGGCCACCTACACCCATTTTGCCAACGGTGTGAATGATCCCGACAGCGGCCGGCTCCAGTGGGAGCGGCTCCAGGACTTTCGCCGCCGGGCGGGCTTGCTCGACCTGCCAGCCCATATCGGCGGGTCGGAGGTGCTAGTGCTGCCCAATGCCCTCGCGCTGACCCCGTGGCTGCGTAGCGGCATCGCGCTCTATGGCGACTACGCGCCCCTGCGCGACCTGGAACCTGTCATGTCGTTCAAATCGCGGGTGATTTATCGCCGCCTCGCGCCCGCCGGGACGGCGATCTCGTACGGCGGCACCTTCGTCACGACGCGCCCCACCGAGCTGGCACTGATCGGGGCCGGTTACGGCAATGGCTACCCACGTTCGCTATCGAGCCAGGGACACGTTCTGGCACGGGGCCGACGCTGCCCGATCTTGGGCCGGGTTTGCATGGATCAGATCGTCGTGGACGTGAGCGAGACGCCCGAGGTCCGGGTCGGAGAGGAAGCCGTTTTGTTTGGCCGCCAGGGCAAGGCCGAGCTCCGCATCGACGAGGTCGCCCGCCAAGCGGGGACGATCTCATACGATTTACTCTGCCTGGCCGGTCAGCTCAATCCGCGCCTCTATGTCTAGCGGAATCAACCCGTCTTCAGACGTAAGTGCTCTTGCTCTGGTCAAACGCGTGGACCTTCTTGGCATCGGGCCCGGTGCTAGCCGCGGATTCAAAGAGCACGGTCATCATGTGAAGGGGCACCCAGACGTCGGTTCCCTTGTCGTTCATGACGGTGGGGTCCGTGATGATCTGGACGAGAATCTCGGTGGCGTGGGTCGCGCGAACGATCGCGGGGCTGCCGGTCGGGAGGGCCGATCTGGAGAGGCACCGCTCGTCGTAGCGCACCTGAGAATGGCCGTAGTGCAGCGTCTCACGCAACCTGAGACGATCGCCGGGTATAAACCTTGACAGTATCATGAGTACATCTCCCCTCACAACAGAAGTGGTCATCACTGACTTGATTGCAATGGATGATTGTGCTGGAAACTTGGGCGGTCGGTCGGTCCGCGCCGGTGTTCGGTCCGCAGCCTATTTTCCCCCTTCCCCACGACTCATAGGGTATCACTAAAAGCGCGAATCCCCAACTTTTTTGACGTTTTTTATCGGTGGGGGAGTTCCGGACTATTTTCCGGTCAGTTCAGCGACGATCTCTTGCGGCGCCATGTCGTAGTGCGAAAACTCCATCGAGTAACCCGCCCGACCCTGCGTCTGCGAGCGCAATTCGTTGACGTAGCCGAACATCTCGCCCAGCGGCACGGTCGCCGAGATCGTTTGCAGGTGGCCGCGGGCCAGCATCTGGGAGACGTGCGCGCGGCGTTGTTGCAAGTTGCCGACAACGGCGCCGAGGTATTCTTCCGGGGTGGTCACTTCCAGTTTCATGATCGGTTCAAGCAAGCGTGGGGTCGCCTTCTTGCTTCCCTCACGGAAGGCCATCGATCCGGCGATGTGAAAGGCTATTTCCGAGGAGTCGACCGCGTGGAATGAACCGTCAAAAACCGTCACCTTCACGTCGACCACCGTGAAGCCCGCGATCGGACCGTTGTTCATCGCCTCGATGACGCCCTTCTCGACGGCGGGAATGTATTCCTTGGGGATGACGCCCCCGACGATGCGGTCGACGAACTCAAAACCGCTGCCCGGCGGGAGCGGTTCCAGGCGCAGCCGACAATCACCGTACTGTCCCCGGCCACCGGACTGGCGCACGAACCGGCCTTGGCATTCGACCGCCTTGGTGATGGTCTCGCGATACGCGACCTGGGGTTTGCCGACGTTGGCCTCGACCTTGAATTCGCGTTTCAGACGCTCGACAATGATGTCCAGGTGCAGCTCTCCCATGCCCGAGATGATGACCTGGTTAGTCTCCTTGTCGACCCTGACGTGGAATGTCGGGTCTTCCTCGGACAGGCGGCCCAGGCCCGAACTCATCTTCTCCTGGTCGGGTCGCGTCTTTGGTTCGATGGCGATCGAGATGACCGGCTCGGGGAACGACATCGCCTCCAGGATGATCGGATTGTCGGGGTCGCACAGTGTCTCGCCGGTCGTGGTGTTCTTGAAGCCGATGATCGCGGCGATGTCGCCGGCCTTGATCTCGTCGATCTGCTCGCGGTCGTTGGCGTGCATGAGTAGGATGCGGCCGAGTCGCTCGTTCAGGTCCCGCGACGCGTTATAGACGTAGCTGCCCGACCGCACCCGACCCGAGTAGACCCGCACAAACGTGAGTTTCCCCACGTGCGGATCGCTCATGATCTTGAAGGCCAGGGCCGCGAAGGGCGCATCCACGCTGGGATCGCGATGGACCATGGTCTCCGGTTCGTTGGGCAGCGTTCCGGTGATCGCCCGCACATCGAGCGGCGAGGGCAGGTAGCGGATGACGGCGTCGAGCAGGAGCTGGACGCCCTTGTTCTTGAAGGCCGTGCCGCACAAGACCGGAGTGATGTTACAGGCGATCGTCGCCTCGCGGACGTAGTCCTGAAGCTCCCGGGTCTCGAATGTGTGGTTATCGAGGAAGTGCTCGGCGAAGTGGTCGTCGTATTCGGCGAGCGACTCCAGCATTTTCTCGCGCCACTCCTCGGCCAAGGACCGCAGGTTTTCGGGGATGGGCTGGTCGGCGAACGTCCGGCCCCGGTCTTCGGCCGCGGCCCCCATGGGCCACACGCGCGAGGCCATCTCGACCAGGTCGATGATCCCTTCGAACTCGTCTTCGGCGCCGATCGGGATCTGGAGCGGGACGGGGTGGCAGTTGAGCCGGTCGCGCATCATCTGGACGCAGTTGAAGAAATCCGCCCCCACCCGGTCCATCTTGTTAATAAAGGCCAGCCGCGGGGCCTGATAGCGTTCGGCCTGGCGCCAGACGGTCTCGCTCTGGGGCTCGACGCCGCCCACGGCGCAAAACAACGCGATCGCCCCATCCAGGACGCGGATCGACCGCTCGACTTCGACCGTGAAGTCGACGTGGCCGGGCGTATCGATGATATTGATACAGTAATCTTTCCAGAAGCACTGGGTCGCCGCAGCCGTGATCGTGATGCCGCGCTCCTGCTCCTGGTCCATCCAGTCCATGACGGCCGTGCCCTCGTGGACCTCGCCGAGCTTGTAGGAGCGGCCCGTGTAATAGAGGATACGCTCGGTCGTCGTGGTCTTTCCGGCGTCGATGTGGGCCATGATGCCGATGTTGCGAACTTTGTCCAGGCCATATCGCTGGGCCATTTGCTTGCTCCTGGTCAGCTAGCGGGGCTATTGGAATCGAATATGGGTTAGGGATTCATCGGACGGGGTCACAAAAATCGAGGGACCGAAGCGGCCCCTCGCCTGACATTCGGGGCCCGCGGACGGAGGTCGATTCCCCACGCCCGCTCGGGCCCCGGCATGAGTTTTACCAGCGGTAGTGCGCAAAGGCTTTGTTGGCTTCGGCCATGCGGTGGACGTCGTCGCGTTTCTTGGTCGAGGCGCCGGTTCTGTTAAAGGCGTCCAGCAGCTCGTTGGCGAGGCGATCGGCCATCGTGCGCTCGCCGCGTTTGCGAGTTGCCTCGAGGAGCCAGCGGAAGGCCAGGGCCTGGCGCCGTTCGGGCCGCACCTCAATGGGAACCTGGTAGTTGGCGCCTCCCACGCGCCGACTCTTGACCTCGACCATCGGCTTGAGGTTCTCGATGGCCTGTTGGAACACCTCGATCGGATCGGGTCCTTCTTTCAGCTTCGCGCTCACGCGATCGAGCGCCCCGTAGAATATCTTTTCGGCCAGGCTCTTTTTGCCGCTGTACATCAGGCAATTGATAAACTTGGCCACTTGGCGGTTGTTGTGCCTCTTGTCGGACGAAATGTCCCGCACAAGGCTGCCCTGTTTCGTCTTACGGCTCATCGTAGCGTTTCCTCAATTCCTGGTGTCGTCACTTGGGCCTTTTCGCCCCGTATTTCGAACGGCTTTTGCGCCGGTTGGTCACTCCCTGGCAATCCAGCACCCCTCGCAGGATATGGTAGCGAACCCCCGGAAGGTCCTTGACGCGGCCCCCCCGGATCATCACGATCGAGTGCTCCTGCAGGTTATGGCCTTCTCCGGGGATATAGGCCGTCACCTCGTGGCCGTTGGTCAGCCGCACGCGGGCGACCTTGCGCAGGGCCGAGTTGGGCTTTTTGGGCGTGGACGTGTAGACCCGCGTGCAAACCCCCCGCTTCAAGGGGCAAGCCTGTAGCGCTGGAACCTTGCTCTTCTTGGTGATCTTCTTGCGCCCGTGGCGCACGAGTTGGTTAATTGTCGGCATAATTCCTTCTGAATCCGTGGCACTGCTCGCCACCCGCCCCCTCGGGCGGTGTATTTCCCCCCGCCGGGGCCTGGTTTCGCTTTCGAGACCTCTGTTTAGGCCCGCAGAACGCATAATTCAATAGCCACGGGGCATGGAAGTCAAGACAAAATATCCACATTTGAGCAAGGGCGAGGAGGGGGCGCCTCTCGGTGGCTCCGGGAGATACACCCGTATTCGATTTTTCTTCGCTTTTTGCATTGCTATCTGCCGATGATCAGGAAGTGTCGCGCTAAAGCAAGACGTGTAGTTCTAATCTTAGGGTGAACAGCAGATATGAGCCTATCGAATTCCCATAACAAACCATTCGATGAAGCCACCCACGTCAAATTGCGCCTGTTCCAAGACTATATATGCGAATGGTTGCCGGTTTTTCTAATGTCATCACCTCTGGACGAGCGCATTAATATTGTAGACTTCTTTGCCGGTCCGGGTTACGACAAGAATGGAGCAGCCGGTAGCCCACTTCTAGCTCTAGAAAAGCTGCGCAAATATGAGGACAGAATTCGAGATCGCGGAGTTCCCGTCCACCTCTTGTTCAACGAAAAGGACGAAAGGAAAGCAACGGAACTACAATACGCGATGGACCGACAGGATGTGCCACCGTAAATTTGTCTCTGGGATGTAACCCACAAGGAATTTGAAGTTGCCTTCTCTGAACTTTATTCTACACTAGCCGAATCCTCCAACCTTATTTTGCTAGATCAGAGCGGATTTAAGTCCGCCTCCGACGAGATATTCGATAGACTCCTAACACTAAGACGAACCGACTACATATTCTTTATTGCGGCTTCATCGATCAGACGATTTGAAGAACATCCATACATCCGACAATATCTTAGCATTCCAAAAGGAACGATTTCGAGTCGGCAGTTCTACGATACGCACCGAGCCGTTGCGGATTACTATCGACGTAGAGCTCCTTCAAATCAGGAACACTACATTGGACACTTCTCAATACAAAAAAGGCAGTAATCTCTATGGTCTTGTCTTTGGATGAGGACATCCACTCGGAATCGAAAAGTTTTTGAAGGTCTGTTGGAAAGAGGACCCGACGCGAGGAGAAGCCAACTTCGACATTGATGAGGAACAAATACATAGGAATGAACCCCGCTTGTTTCCCGAATTGGATAAGCCCAGAAAGCTTATTTGTTTCGAAGAAAATCTAAGAGAATTCATAATGAATAGAACGATAAAAAGCGATCGCGAGATCTATATATTCTCACTACAGAAAGGTTGCTTGCCTAAGCACGGACTAAAGGTTGTCACGGATATGATAAAATCGGGAGCCGTTTTCATGGAAGAGCGAGTCAGGCCACGAGTATCCAAAGCGGGCTATAAAGAACCCATAATTCTGAGAGATTCCCATGGCTAAATCCGAGATTGAATGGACCGAAATGACTTGGAATCCAGTGACTGGATGCACCAAGGTAAGTTCTGGATGTAAACACTGCTATGCCGAGACGTTCGCAGAACGCTGGCGCGGCGTTGTGGGACATCCCTACCAGCAAGGCTTCGACCTTCGACTATGGCCTGAACGTCTTGACCTCCCTCTTTCTTGGAAGAAGCCTCGGGCAGTTTTCGTGAATAGCATGAGCGACCTTTTTCACCAAGACGTGTCCCTATCTTATATTCGAAAGGTTTTTTGTACGATGGAAAGGGCCTCTTGGCATACGTTTCAAATCCTGACCAAGCGGTCAGCGAGATTGACGAAGCTAGGGCCTGATAACACAAACGGAGCATGTCGACGGCAAGGGCGAAACAGATAAAACCGACAAACATAACATCCAACTTCTCAAAACGGGAAAAGATCCGACGAAAGCCTTTCAAACGACGGAAAGGCCGCTCCACTTCATTGCATTTTTTATACATTTCCCGCTCATATTCCCAAGGATACATCCGGTTGCGCTTTGGAGGAACGATTGGTTCCATCCCCAAATC
>Ga0310121_10000986_pt1 | contig 29941 bp, 39 predicted proteins | sample CB27_Tmax_986_MG_FD_203504 | JGI IMG/M metagenome (GOLD analysis project Ga0310121, IMG submission 203504) | Marine microbial communities from Western Arctic Ocean, Canada - CB27_Tmax_986 | ecosystem: Environmental > Aquatic > Marine > Oceanic | place: Canada: Western Arctic Ocean | collected... | reverse complement strand
GAAGCACCCAGGGAAGCCACCATGGCAGCTGGTTACAGACAAGCTTCGAAGCTATCACGCTGCCCATCGTGAGGTCTTCCCCTCCGTGACTCACCGAACCGGTCAATACGAGAATAACCGAGCCGAGTCTTCTCATCAGCCCACGCGGCAACAGGAGCGGCAGATGCGACGATTCAAATCGGCAGGTCAGGCTCAACGATTCCTTTCTGTCCACGGTCCTGTTCAGAATCTATTCCGGGTGGGGAGGAACTATCTCAAGGCAATTCATCATCGCCTGCTTCGCGACAAAGCTTTTGCCTATTGGAGGGAGGCGACGTGCGTCCGCTGAGGAGGAGCAAGGCTGGGGTGTATTCCGGCTCCGAATCGCTTGGCGAACATTAACTTGACAGCACCCCCACCACTCATCGACTGGAATACGGCCCACGCCCGTCCCTGGCCACGTCTTCCTTCTGGTGACCCTTGAGAAACAGGACATGCAGGCCGACCACCGATACAAGGATCATTTTGAGTCGCGAGATACCTTCGTATGGCAGAGTCAGAACCAGACTCGCCAAGATTCAAAGCATGGCCAACTTCTAAGGAATCACCAGGAGTCTGGTGATCAGATCCACCTATTCGTCCGCCAGACCAGGAAGCTGGGAAATCGGGCTGCACCATTCAGGTATTGTGGAAGAGTCTTGATTTCCACTCCTGGAAGGGTGAACGACCAATCACTATTACGTGGAAACTCCGAAACCCACTCCCAGACGACTCAGAGTGGAAGCTAAGTCGATGATTAGACCGAACAAGGCTCAATTCCTTACTGAGAGCTCGTATCGGAGAACTGACGACCAGTGTCAGCCTGGTCGGTGCGGCGCCCACCAGATTCCTCGTGCACTTTTCGTCCAGTTACGAAGCTCAATAAAGCTAAACGAATCACCCTGGATATTGACGGAAACCCGCGAAGATTAAGAGAGATTCGCATTGATCGAACGTAAAAGCAGCCTGAGTCAGCTGGAGTCACCCCACCACAGCTCCTTGCGGGCATAATTCTGGGCATGATTTAAAAGGTCGCCCCACACGTGGAACACGAAGCTTCTGGGGGCTCTTCTGGTGCCATACCCTGGGGTGTTCGTGGTGCCCAGGAAGAGATTCTCTGGTTGCCCTATGGTCAGCTCCTACGCAAAGAGAGTCACTCCAGCTTGAACGAATAGAGCTTGGCGTTGCCTAGGATAAACTTAAGTCGGATCTCCCGATCACCCACACTCGATAGATCCTGGTTCCCTTCCCACGGACGATCCGGTTTCATCACCGGGTTGTCCCGATGCTTCCCCGGTCGATTCAGAGTGCGCCACACTTTCTCCGTATCCTGAATCAGATAGTCATCCACAAAAAGATGAGTCCCTACTCCCACCTCAATAGCTGGAGAAACCTGTTTCTCCACACTCGGGGAACAAGAAAAACTTCCCACAGCACCAACGGCCAACAAAACAAAAACAAAGAGCTTAGCCTCTCTCATGACTCGTTCTCCTCGTTGTGAAGGTTGACTATCCTTTAAGGTATATGGATGAGTTACAGGGTCAAGAGCGGTAGAGCCTAAGAGCCCAACAGCTCAACTAGTTCCATCTAGAGCCACCCAGGGGCAACCCGGCCCCCTCCCCCGCGGGTATTGCCTAGATTACTTTTCTGGTTCCGGCTTGATAAAGAACACGTATTCGTTGGTGACTTTACCCTCGTAGTTGATACTGTATTCGACCATTAATTCGTTCAGTATATCGTCATTGTACTGGTTAATGATGCAGTTGCTACTGTATCCGTCAGCGTATTTAGTATTCCCGCTGACGATAATGCCATCCTGCCACTTGATGCCGTCATCAGATTGATAGAGAACAAAGCGATTGCCACCACAAGGCACATCGCAGGCGGGGTTTTCCTGACCTCTCTCCGGTAACGAAACAGGCCAATACCTCTGGTGGGGAGGGACATCCTAGCCCGTACAGGTGAAGAACACGGCACAGGTCTGACAATCCTTCCTACTCCGGAGACTGCCTTCCCACCATAAGACAAGATTAATCAGAGGGACCGGCTGGGCGTTTGCAAATGCGGCCTCATACTGATCCCCCAATCCATCGGTTTTACTGAACTATCCTCGTCCTTTCTACTTCCTAATGGTGCCTGAATCTCCTTGTAATGCCCTTCTATCCTGGCCTCGATGATAGCTGCAAGTACCTCATGAACCTTTAGTTATCTTCGATTCCACGCCACTCATCTGTTGAAGTACGGCTTTTCGGCGTCCACGAGAGGGTTGTGGGTGCATGCTGAAAGTTGACGGTCCGCTTTCGCGTACACTTGCGCCGAGAAGGAAAGGATGCCGACCCCCGGCTCTATGCGATCTATCTCAGGAGCCCGTCCCAGTAGTCCGGGCCGGTCGCGAACAATTCCCGTGTGTATCTGTCTGCGAACGTCCGGATCACAGATCAACTGTCCTCTGCCACGTAGCGCTTGCGTACGATCGTCCGATCGTCGAGCACTTCCCGTCTCATTGATTGCTTCCCCCTCTCGGTGCTATTGTCCGGGTCTTATGTCGAAGAGCGGGAGAGCGACACTCCTTCTGGTGCTCGCCCTGGGTTGGCGGGCAGCACCTGGGCATGTAATGTCCTATCAGGACATTCCCACCGACGAGGTGTCGACCCTCTATCCGGTCACACTGAACTCTGAGGATGGAGCTCCGGTACTGAACATCGCCTTCAGCTCGCGCGGGGTCCAGAAGCTGACAACCTTCGAGGAGCCTGATCTGGACTGGGTCTATCCAGGCGGACGCAGCGCCTGGGACTACAGGGAGTGGCACTGGTGGAAAGGGCATCCTTTCGACTTCGAGGCTCGTGGACTGGACAATCCAGCCTATTGGCAGTCCTTTCGACCCCGCCACTGGGGCAACCCCAGAGTTGACGCGGAGAGGCTAAGACAGGGTTACCTGGGCATCGACTTCGAGACGGATGGCTTCTACTTTAGCCAGGACTATCTCCTTCCGGCTCAGGTAGAAGCCGGCTCCGTCTATTGGGACATGGTTTTTACCGCCACCAATTCCACAGGGACGCAGATCGAGGAATATGGTCATTTCTTCGCTTGCTATACCTCTGTGAACAGCAACAAATCCTACTGGTTCTGGGATGGTGGAGGGGAGCTGGTACTCTGGAAGGATCGAGGTGCCAGCCACCTCAACGCTTACGTGACCAGCTCACAAGCCTATTTCCGTCCCGGTGGAAGGATCCCGCATTGTCCGCGGGGCGAAGGCCGGATCGTAGGGACCTGGCACCATCCCGTGCTGGTCTCACACGCCTCACCTGGTGGGTGGCGCTCGGTGATTCTCCTGGATCAAGATACTACTGGTGCCATCGCCTGTGGAATGCAGGGGGGGGCCATGGACTTCATCTTCTACCCGGGCCACAGGCAGCGCATCTTTCAGAGTGGCAGCAGCTTCAGTTCCCATCTGCGCCACCTCCTGGTCAAGAGTCCGGATCTTCCCTCCCTGCAACAGTTGGAGGAATGGTGGAGGCAGTTCCGCGAATCCAAGTCCAAGGTGGGAAGACTGGTCGGGCGCTTTCGCAGCAGTGCTCCGGGGACTCGGAATGAGCCCTGATCACGAAGGTGACGACGTCTCTTCATTCGCACTCGATGGCCATCCCGGCGCGACGTTTCGATGAACCAGATCATCACCTCGGCGGTTGCTGAGAAGATAGCAGCCCTCCTCACCTTGGAGTATTTGGAGGAGCGCGCCGCTCGAGGCGACCGAGCGGTTTTCGAGCAAGTTCTTGCCAAGGTCCCCGATGTCGAACCGGTGAGGGGAGATCAGCCCGACAGAAGCGGCGAGTCTCAGCCGGTCACCCAGAACAGTCGGCGGAGCCAAAACTGACCCAGCATGAGGCCGGGCGTTCGCTGCAGCCAACTGAACAATTACTGAACAATCCTATGCCGCCGGACCAGGAAAAACGAAGATGTGACCCAAGCTAGAGTGTAACGTCTGTGTGTCAAAGCTCAGAGGTGCCGCTTGTGGTGGTCCGCCCCAGCGCCTTGCTGGCAGTCTCGACTCGGTAGACTTCCATACCTCGTCCTTTGTAGTTCTGAAGTGCGCTTGGATGATCAAGGGTGCAGGTATGGACCCAAACCCTTTCTGTTCCCTTCCACTCCCAGGCCGCCTTCCCCGAGCTTGTCAGTGATCTTGTAGTGAGAGATGGTCTGGCCGATCACCGCGGGTCTCCGAGCTGCAAGGGAACCTATATTGGAAATACTAGAGGCTTGGGGTGGGAACGGCAGACTGAAAGTCGAGATCCCGGTGCAGCTTGGATTCCTCGAGACGGCGACTCTCGAAGGTCTGGTCGAGTGAGACCCTTACGGAGCAACAGCCTACAATGGGCAAGCGAGCGGTAGATTCGTCGGGTAGCGCCCTCGGGCTCAGCCCGAGGGCGAGTTTCGTAGCCGCAGTGCACAAAGGCGGGCAGAGCCCGCGGTGAGCCCGAAGATGAGAGTCACGCAGGTAAAGGCGACGCCGCTGTCGATTCCGTTCCGGGAGTCGTACTACTACAGCCAGGGCGTTACGGAAGGGATCAACGCCGTTCTCGTTGAAGTCGAGACGGACGAGGGGATCACCGGGATCGGTGAAGCCTGCGGCGACCGGTCCGTCGAAGCGATCGTCGGCGTAGTCAAGGCGGCGGCCCGCGTGCTCGAAGGCGAACACCCGTTTCAGATCGAGTCCTTTCTCCATCGGTTCTACCGATACGCGAAGTGGGACGACATGCGTCGGTGCGCTCACCAGGCGCTTGCGGGAGTGGAGACGGCGTTGTGGGACATCGCGGGCAAGGCGGCAGGTCTTCCGATCCACAAGCTACTTGGAGGCGCTTGCCGGGATCGGATCAACCACTTCGGGTTTCTCCAGGGCGACGATCCGGAGAAGCTCGCTGAACACGCGGCAGACCTCGTCGGCAACGGTTTCTCCGTTCTCTATCTCAAGGTTGGCCGGGGGCGCGAAAGAGCGAAAGAGACGTCGCGTGCATAAAGGCAATCCGCGAGCGGGTCGGCTATGATGTGCGCTTCCGCATCGACGCGAACATGGCCTGGCAAGTCGGAGAGGCCATCCAGGAGCTGAACGCGCTGGCGGAATACGACATCGACTTTGCGGAACAGCCGGTCGACTGGCAGGATCTGGACGGGCTGGCGCGTGTGCGGGAGTCGGTGCCGATGCCGATCGCCGTCGACCAGGGATGCTTTACGGACAAAGAAGCGATGCAGGTAGTCCAAAAGGGCGCGGCAGACGTAATCGTTGCCGGACTCCACGAGACGGGCGGCGTACTGGGCATGAAGAGGCTGGCATCCGTCGCGAACGCCGGTGGTCTACCTGTCTGTCGACACGGTGTGATGGGTGAGACAGGCATCAGCACGCTGACAGCTCTGCAGGTCTTCGCCACGATTCCGAATCAGACCCCAGGGCATCAGGTGATGCATCAGCTGACTGATGGTGACATCGTGCCGGCCGATCTGCTCGTGTTCGAAGGTGGCGACATCGTCGTTCCCGACCGGCCTGGAATGGGGATCGAGCTCGACCGGGATATGGTCGAGAAGTATGCGAGGAACTACGAAGAGGATGGGCCGTTCTGGCCGTGTGCGGGGTCAGATGACAAATGACAAATGACCGAGGCTCATCACGGGTGTGGGAATCAGTGCAATCTGTCCGTGCATACGTGCGATCGCTACTAGCGTCACACTGAGCGGGAGTCGTGTAGAGAAGGAATCCACTGATCTGAGGCAGGAATGATGCTCGTTCGAGCGGCAGGAGGTAGAAGATCATGATCCTATCGAAGATGGGTGGAATCATGACCAGGCCGGTCCAGACCGTCGATGGGACTTGCTTCTTAAGTTGTGAGTAGTTCAGGCTACTATGGAAGATACCGTCAACGACGAGTTGAAGTCTACGTTCGAGGGATCGCAGAGGACCTTCCGGCGCGGTTTCGGCTGACGAACGTCAAATCTTCTGCGACACCTCAGAGGCCCGTAAGGAGAAAGAGCATGAAAACCCTGTCTCGACGTCATTTCATCTCGAGTTCCGTTGTCGCCACCGCGGCCGGAGTCCGGCCCTGGGCCAGCGCCCGTCGAGTGTCGGCGAATGACCAGGTTTCGGTGGCAGTTATCGGGGTCGGGGGCATGGGGCGCCACCATGTGAACGGCCTTCTGGAAGCGCCCGACGCCGTTTGCGCCGCGGTTTGCGACGTGAACCAGGATTTCAGGGAGCGGGAGGCGGAGAAGGTACGTCAGCGCACCGGGAAGAGCCCAGGGATGGTGAAGGACTTTCGGCATGTCCTGGATGATCCCTCCGTCGACGCCCTCATCGTGGCGACGCCCAACCATTGGCACATCCCCATCGCCGTCCGGGCCCTCGAGGCGGGGAAGGATGTCTACGTGGAGAAGCCGGCCACCCATGTTTTTCGCGAGGGTCGGATTCTGGTGGAGACTGCCCGGAAGACCGGGCGTATCGTCCAGCATGGCACCCTGATGCGCTCCACAGACGTTACGGCCAGGGCTCGCCAGGTATTGGATTCCGGGATCCTGGGTAAGATAAAGATGTCCAAGGCCTGGAACCAGCAACGTTCTGCACACCCGGCAGCCGTTCCGGACACTCCTGAACCTCCTGGAGTCGACTACGACTTCTGGCTGGGTCCGGCTCCCAGTCGCCCCTTCAACATCAATCGATTCAAGAACACGTGGGTCGGGTATCGAGACTACGGGAACGGCGATATCGGAGGGGATGGCATCCATGACCTGGACATGGCCCACTTCGGCCTGAGCCCCCGGGGCCACCCAATCCGGATCACGGCCCACGGAAGCGACATCGAGGACCCGGGAGAACGCGAGTTCCCCGACAACATGACGGTGTCCTACGAGTTCCAGGAAGGCAAGGTGCTTCTGTACGAGGACCGGGGCTGGACACCCTACGGACACTACGGCGTGGACAGTGGAAACATCTTCTACGGCACGGAGGGATTCATGGTCTTCTCCCGCCGTGGCTTCTTCCAGGTCTACCTGGGACCCAGGGAGGAGCTGGGGCCGGGGATGAGGTTCAGCCGAAGAATCGGCAACAGGTCCTGGTGGAGCCGCCAGCTGAAGCATCACCTGGCCGGTTTCTTCGAGAGCGTGCGAACCCGACGGCAGCCCAACGCGCCGGCCCTGCAGGCCCACATGTCGTGCGCCCTTGTGCATTTGGGAGAGGTCGCCTTTCGAGTGCGACGTGTTCTCGAATTCGATCCCGAGACCGAGACCGTCAGGAATGATCCTGAAGCCAACCGCCTGCTAACCAAGGATTATCGGGAGCCCTGGAGTGTCTAGCGTGCGAAAGCATTGGGTCTTCGGTAGCGACCGGCCGATGTCCGGCCGGCGGTTGAACGGTCTAGGCAGGATGATCACTAGCCCGCCCTGTCAACCCGAGGCCTACCCAACTACGATGGAGACGGGGACCTGGTTCTTGTCGCAGGAGCAAAGAAGGTGACCGATCAGAGGGATCTACTCTGAAACTGTTTGTAGGGCCAAGATCTGGACTATTACATTTCAATTGCTACCCCATTCTTCCTTAACCCACTCGAGTATCTTCTTCTCTCGCGAACTTATAGTGCTGCGATCCCAGACGTCCTTTTCCTTGAAATAGTCGACAACATCTCCGGCTTGGAGCAACCCACATGTACTATACGCAGTTAACTTATCGGCAGGACATTTATTACCAAGTGATCTATTGATGCCAGGGGGCAGGAGCATCAGATTGCCCAGCCGGTGCACGAATATGCCATCTTTGGTCCGCTCCTCTTTGCCTAACGACCTTGGATGGATGTGTTCGATTGTTGTTGAAGGGGACGCTTCCCAGATTCTTATCCATTCTTCGCTTTTGATGTGGATACACGCTTCTCGGGCAAGGTGCTCCTCATACCGCATGAGTAGGTACCTCAAGTTATCTTCCCAACCCTCGTAGCAGTTTGCGTCATTGTTATGCTCAACTGCCCACTCGGTTCCAAACTCCAATTCTTCCCCGAGCGCCCGAATCCTTTCTTGCACTGCGTCAGCAGCATCCTTCTCTTCTGCAACATCCCAGCCTAGTCGGACATAGGCCCCCACTTTGGTTCTGGAATCACGCCTACATAGTCCAAAGATTCTGAAAGAGACCTTTTCCAAATCCCGTAATAGCTCCTTCTCTTTTTCCGATGCAAAACGTCTGAGTACAATCGCGACAGCCTCGTCGGCGCTCACAGTTTTTTCGATCACCATATTGTTGATGTAGTCACAGAATCTAAACAGCTGGTAGTTCATGTGCACCCGCCTGGGGTGTCTATTTAGCTTCCTCCATCTTTTTATAGATTGCCGCCAGCCTGTAAAGGGAAGACCCGCAACAGCATCCGCCAGGGCCTCAGGGGATAACCGATACCTCCCGCTTCTTAGAAACTCAAAGACTTCGGCAGCAGCGAATGTCTTTTCTCTTTGAAGCAGAATTCTGTCTGCGTCTTCACGCGCTTTGGTTGTATTGTCCAATAGATTCTTGATCTTCGTCAGCTCAGTTTCGCAGCGGTGTAAGGATTCCTGAACCACATTTCGGGTTTCGTCGTCTTCGACCTCCTGCAACGCCTGCTTTGCCTCTAAGACACGTTCAGACGCTTCTGTTGGACGACTAGATGGGTCCCCACTCTGTGCGATACCAAGAACCTTCCAAGAGGAGTTCGAAGTCTGAGTTTGGCTCCTCAGGTAGGACTCGAACCTACAACCCTCCGGTTAACAGATCGCTTCTAGAGATGCACCCTAAGCCATTGAAAAACCATAAGTTGAGTCCAATCCCGCTGTTGCTGAAGGACTTTCACTCCCTAGATTCTTGCCAATTATTTCAACTATTTCTGTGATTCAGCACCAATAGCGGTCGCTAAGGTGGCACACTGACTGGCACAGCTTCTCTTCCCTGAAAGTCCCCGGGTTCACCTGCGGGCGGCTACGCAAGGCACCGTCCGCATAGTCTGTGGAATCGGTTTTGAGCCCTGGCTGAGCCGTGCTAGACTGCTGAGACTAGCATATCGACGCCTCTCCCTCCGATCGGGCATTGGATGCTGCGCGCAGTGATGATTCAACACACGCCGAAGATGATGAAGACGGCCGAAACCCGATTGCTCGCGTCGGCTCTGCTGATCCTGCTCTTGCTGACCGCTTGCGGAGTAGCCGACCAGAGCTGCGGCGATGGGACCTGTGCGGACAACGAGAACCCGATCAGCTGCCCTGAGGATTGCGCCGCGATCGGGAGCGATTCGGCCCCGGGTCTTCGTTACGTCTCCTTCAGCGGCAGGATCGAGACGCAGTACAACCGCCAGCGTTTGTCCCGGAACGGCGGCGACGGGTTGACCGTCTTCGAGTACAGCGGTGAATACCGTATCGGGCTCTGGTTTCCCATGGCGGGTGGAACCGTCTTACGACAAGAAAACACGCTAGCTCTCACGGAGCTCAAGGATCTCGCATTCGGCACCGCAGTCGACTGCGAGTGGATTCCCGACGAGAACGCATTCCAGCCTCTGGCGTTCGAGCTCAGAGCATCACTGCAGATCGGCGCCGGCGACGCGTCGGGTAGAGCCTCCGATCTGCTGAGGTACCGTCTCGTAGACATGCCCACCAAGGTCATCGAGGGTACCGTCCGCTGCCCAAAGAGTGACGGAACCTGGAGCACGACAAATCTGTGGGACCCCGCTGCCATTCCACAGATGCTTTCACTGTTCGCCCGCCCGCTCGAGACCCCGATTCGCCTCGACATGGCGGTGACCAACGTCATCGAGAGGCTCGCAGCCAGCCTCACCGGTGAGGACATCCCGCAGCAAACTCTGGGATGGGTCAGCGACACTCCGCAAGGAGCGCTCACCTACGAAATCGTCTCGCCGCTCGGCAAGGGGCGGCATCGGTAAGGTCTACCGCTCTCGCGACACCAACCTCCTTGGAGACTCCATGAGACGAACCCTGCTGACTCTTTCTCTCCTGTCCCTCTCGGTCGCCTCCTACACTCTCGGCACGTCGCGCGAAGGCATTTCTCTGGGATATAGGCTCTCGGCCTGAGGATCTGAGGCGACGGCGGCAACCACCGCGAAAGAGAACTTCCAATATCTTGACGGACTGAAGCGACAGGACACACCCCGCTGCAAGAATTCTACCGTATCCGGGTGAGCCGATGAGGTTTGCATGACAGGGGAGGGGGCACTAAATCTCTGGGCGGTAACGCTCTGCGGATCAGAGAGGCCAGCTTTTTTTTCGTCCTAGAGATGGGTCGGTCTGAAATTGAGGGTCACAAAACATGCCAGGACCAGCTAAGAAGCCGGAGACCGATGCCTTACAGGCAGCGCTTCGTAAGCCCAGGGAAATCAGGCGCAACAAGGATTTGGTCTAGATTTAGGTTAGGATGACGATCACAGTGCCATATGTTGGGCTGAATGACGGAGCCAAACCTCGATCGGGTCAGGTGCTCGAAGCCGTTGCTCAATACCTCAGCGCATCGGTTTGCTTTTCTGCAAGAGGTCCTTCCGTTGACGAAGACATGGGAGCAACATATCGGTTAGATTCGAGCGGGAAATAAGGTTTCGCTTGTGCTGGAAGGCGTCTCCAGTCCTGAAAGACTTGGCAGCGATTGCTGCTAGGTTTTTAAAAAGCCTGGCGACAACTCAGCGGGCTTTGACTGATCGGCTTAGCAAGCTCAGCTCGCCGCCGCTTCGACTCGGGTTGCCTCGGCCTAATCCACTTATACGAGATGCGTGGATTCTCTACGAATCCTCATCTGATCGGGAACGCGAGGAGGCAGCGAAACGGCTAGCCAAGAGGATTTCCACGAACTTTGAAAACCCAACTGTCCGGAGTGCCTTCGACGCTTGGAAAAAGCAGCTCGGAGACCAGGATCGGCATGCGCTGCTGTACGAATGGATTATTCCCACCTGCTTTCATTTGATCAGCTCTGAGTTCGAGAAACCACAGTCCCGAATCAGGTTCGGGAAAACTGGCCCAACCCTCAAGAACGTCAAGCCCAGCCAGCTGACTCCTGGGAGATGTTCCCAATGGTTGGTGCAGAGTGCTCCTCGATCTTTTTAGGAATTCCTGTTACGGGAAACCTCCAGCCTATCACTGAGGCACATTGAGCAGGGTTTCTAGGAAGCGACCATCGTGGCGGGCGAGCAGCTCTCAGCGAAGGATAACAACCCACTTGAGGCGCTGATCGCCGCAGAAACAGCTTCAAACTGCACGGGTGATTGTGAGGAGAAGAAGTCTCAGTTCCCAGCCCTTCTTCAGCACGCCTCGCCTCGCGATACTCAGTTTGCAAATGAGCTTCTGATTGTTTTCCGGGAGCAGCCGTCAATCGGAGTTAAGGAGGCTAAAAACCTCGTCACAACCAACCTCGGCCTGACCCAAGACAATAAGCGCCAGATCCTTATCCGCTTGCGAAAAACTGCCGCCGCGGCCAGCTGATCCTGTTTTTTGTAACGCTTCCCACCTGATTAGGTAGAGGGAAAGGGAATTCCCTCTGTCATCTGCTCTTAAACAGGAGAGTCCGTGCCACTCTTCTTGACCATCCTGGAAGGGGAAAACCCGGAAGAGGCAAGGCCGATCATAGCCAGCGGCGATAGCCGACTGATTCAAGCAGTGGCGGCTGAGCTTTCTCGGCGTTTGGGTGACGAGGAGACACCAAGTCTCCGGGGCTTGCAGCTCATGAAGGATTACAACCCAAAAGGGAACAAGGCAGAAGAATAGTGGAGCAGGCTGGTTGAACGGCTAGCTCGTTGGCGCAACAAGAAGGTAAGGGATTTCATCTCGGATCGACGGCGGGAAGACTCGGATGGAACGAGTTCACAATAGGTTTACGAAGATCCCGAACAACGGCCTCGAAAAGTTGCTGGGGCTCCCTTTGTCGGGTTCTCAGCTAAGACTCGTTTTCGCCGTACTTCGGAAGACGCTGGGCTTCCAAAAGAAGGTGGAGAGGATCGGGACAGCTGAGGTTCGACGGCTGACGGGTCTCCATTCAAGGACCATAATGAAAGAACTCCAGAAGCTGCGGTCATGGCACATCGTCAAGCAGATCGAGCCGTCATCGCCAGGTCGATCAGCAACCTGGAAACTGAATGTTGATTTAAGTGAGTGGCAAGTAGTCGAAAGACTACCAGGTGTGAGCCAAATGACTCACTCCCTGGTAGTCAAATGACTCCCTCAAGTGGGAGTCAATCGGTTACCCCTAAAAAGAAAAGAAACTCTTAAAAGAAAAAGAGAAAGAAACGGCTCGTCCACCGGAGTGGACGAACGCTTCCATCTCCTTATTGATTTCTTTTTCAGCATGTACCAGAGCGATAGGGGCATAGACCTGGTACCTGACAAGAGCGATTTTACAGCTGTCAAGAAACTGCTGGACGCTACCAGGAACAAACCCGAGTTCACCCTCGATTACTTGAAGGCGTCGGCCCGATTGTTCATTATGAGCTGCGAAAAATTCTGCAGGGGTCTGGGCCACCCCTTCAGGTACTGGGCCACAAATGTCAATGGTTTCATCCCGGAGAAAACACATGGTAAGAGCCAGCCAAGTTTCCCCTGGGCAGGGATGCCCGCCTACGTCCCGAAGCGATGACGTGACAGCTCAATGCCCCCACTGTCGCGGTACTGGCTGGGTAGTGGTTACGACGGGACGCGTAAAGCTTTGCACCTGCAAAATCCAAGCTCGAAAGAGGACACAGCTTCTGTCCTTGTCGCCCAAGTTTCGCGGCGTTTCGCTTGAAAACTACCATCCCAAGAATGAGACGCAGCGTGTTGCCCGAGAGCGCCTGTTACAGGAACCTGATGGTAGCTATTTCATCTTCGGTGACTACGGCGCTGGGAAGACGCATGTCGCAAGTGCCCAATTCAAGATCCAGATCGGAAATAAGAAGGTTCTCTTCAAAACCACCAACGAGCTGCTGCACGAGCTTCAGCAGATGGAAATGGATTCCGAGTATATCGCCCCTGCATGGCAACTGCTCGATGAGAGGGGACATCTGTTCTGGGATGATGCAGACAAATTCAAGCTTACCGAGTTCAAAGCGGAAGCGATCTATAACCTGATCGACAATCTGTACCGGAGGCAAGTGGGGCGCACAGTCACCAGCAACCTGAGCTTGCGTGATCTCACGGACAAGGTCGGTCCGGCTGTTGTTCGACGTATCGACGACATGTGCGAGGTCATCGAACTGAGAGTCTGATCAATCTGAACAAAAAAGCACACGGCCAAGAGCTGCCACGAATGATCGGAAAGCCCGTCCCAACCAACAGTGCTTCGGAAAGGAGACCTCCCCTGAAGGTTGACCTATATAGGTGAGAGCTTACGCTGGAGATAGTTCCGAGAGGACGAGCCAAACGAAGTTCGCGGAAGCGAGCGGTCATTTTCTCCGGGGGCGCAAATACCGAACCGAGTCGTGGAAGAACTTCCCCAAGGCACCGTTAGTGTGCGCGACATTCTGAAGTACTTCGACCGCGACAGGTATCTCAGCTTGTCCGATTCCGTGGAGTATCTTTGCCTTTCTGAATGCACCGTGCGTGGGCTTCTCCCCGAGATCCCACACTTCCGAGTAGGCAAAAAACTACTGTTCAAAAAGTCCGAGCTGGATCAGTGGATGGAGCATTTCCGAGAGGACCCAGGTGATCCGGATGTGAAGGAAATAGCAGATGAGATCGTTGAAAGGTTGTTGGGATGAGCTTGACAAAGTCCCAGAGTTGTCGTCAATCTGTTCCCCAAAACAGGGGGAGAAAAATGGGCGTGAAGGTTCGAGAAAAAGTCGCGGCTTCGGGCGTGTGGTGGGTATTCATCAACCATCAAGGAAAGCGGGTTTCCAAGAAGGTGGGAACCGAGAAGGCAGCGCTGAAGGTAGCTCAAGAGATCGAAGCACGGATCACCCTGGGTCTTTTGTGACAGGGTAGGTAATCTCGCTGACATGCAGGCTGACATGCAGAATGTGAAGAACCGCTACTTCTTTAAGTGTCTGGAACGTTCAGGACTTCGTCGTATTCGCTTTCACGATCTGAGGCACAGCTTCGCGACTCTTCTCATAACAAATGGGGAGTCACCAGCATATGTTCAGAAGCAGCTTGGACATTCCAGTATCAAGCTAACCGTCGATATCTACACTCACTGGTTTCAGGGTCAAAACAGACAGGCTGTCAACAAACTTCCGTCAATAGAATCCGCTTCGAATTTCGACCAAGAAAGAGACGACACTCGGCAACATAAATCCGGTCTTGCTAGCGTCACATGCTCCCACAATTGATTAAAGAACCGCGTCTCTTAAGTGTTTGAGCTGACGACGTCAATTGGCGCTGAAAAGAAGTCCGAAACAATCTGATGTGTCCCGGAACGAGACGTTTCCGTAGGGTGCGTGTAGGGTGCTGAAAGTTCGCTTCCTTGCTGCTTTATGCAGGATCACTCCGGGTGTAAGTCCTTTAATATCAACGAATACAACACTTAGGAAACAACTGATAAGCGTGAGGTCGATAGTTCAAATCTATCTAGGCCCACCAAATGCCTAGACCCTGGCTAGGGACCGGTTAGATTGGTGCGGCCTGCTCGAACCAGCCACGGATCCCGGTAGGGATTCGATCAGCACCACTCCTGGATGTAACCGTTTCGTGTAGACTTATAATCTGACGCGTTTCACATGAGATCCGCAGATATGAAGAAGGTGCGGAGGAGAATAAACATGATAGGAAGCAAACAGGCCTCTACCTACTTGGTCGCCCTGTTCGCAATGGTGACGTTGTCTGGTTCAGCAATGGCAGGTGCCCCAGACACGGCAGAGATACCCACGCTTTCTGAATGGGGACTCATCATTATGAGTATCTGCTTGCTCAGTCTGGGCTCACGAGCTCTCCTGAGACGTAATCTGTCAGGTTCTCGGTAGACGCAGCCAGATTTCAACTCAGGCACTGTGCGCTGACGCGTGAGGCATCAAGGAGGAGAATCAACATGGGAAAGAGCGAACGATACTTTGCTTATGCTTGCGCCCTGTCTGCAGTTTTCATGATGTCCGGTGCAGCCTTGGCAGGAGTCAATGGTCATGCCGTAGAAGAGATACCCACCCTCTCGGAATGGGGATTTGTCATTATGGGCATCGGTTTGCTCAGCCTGGGAGTGCGATTTCTCCGTAGACGCGGCGCGTCAGATCCTCGTTAGACACGATCTGTTAGATTCTGACTCAGGCCTGGTAACGATCCGGGCACCCAACCAACCCGCTTAGCCGGCTCGCGCATCGACTGATGACGACAGTACAGAGAGTCCGCGTTCCGGCGTCCATCCTCTATGCGATTCTTTACTTGTACTGCTCCATGCCGAAGCTTGTCTGGCTGGGTCCTGGCCTGGTGCTGGTACTGCTGGGTCTTGTCCTGAGGGTGTGGGCGGCAGGCCATCTGAAGAAGTTTCAGGGGCTGACTGTCTCCGGTCCCTATCGACGGACTCGCAATCCCCTCTATCTGGGTTCGTTCTTGGTCGGGTTGGGGTTCACCGTGGCGGGTGCCCAGCCCTGGCTGATAGGGCTGTTCTTGCTCCTCTTTTTCGCACTCTATTTTCCGGTGATCAGAATGGAGGAGCGGGAAATGGAGGGATTGGGAGATTCCTATAAAGCCTATCGAGCCGCTATCCCTCGCTTTCTCTCCCTGCCCGGCCGCCGACGCGTGCTGCCTCCGGAGGCGACTGCAGCGGAAGGGCGTGAATTCCAGTGGGAAAGAGTGATCTCGAATCGTGAGTATCGGGCCGTTGTGTGGGCCTTGATTCTGGGGTCAGCGATCTTGATAAAGTTTCAACTGGCCCGGGGAAGCCTATGAACCACCCGCGCTAGGTGGGCTAAGGAGCCTGGAAATTGACCTTGCCGTGAGTCCCATCGCAGAAGGGTTTGTTCTGTGACTCGCCACATCGACACAGCGCACATCGTGTGGTGTCCTTTCGATCTACGCCATCGGCGCTCTCGATGGTTAGCGGACCCTGGAGCAGCAACGGGCCGTTGGGGGCCGAGCGGACCTTCAATTCGCCTTTTTCGTCTTACGGCTTTCCCGAGCCGCCTACTTGGACATCAAGACCGCCAGGATCAGAGAACTTCGTCTCCAGGTGAGTGTTGTCGCAAAAGGGTTTGTTCTGGGAACTGCCGCAGCGGCACAGTGCGGCCCGAGTTTCCCTGAGAGCGCTGCCATCAGGCAGGCTCAGTGTAAGGTCGCCCTCAATAGATGGGGCCATTCGCCGCAATTGAGACGGAATTGCGATCTGGAGCGGCTTCGCTCTTACCTCCATCGTGACGCTCGAAATGCAGGGCTCCGGTGGGACACTTGAGGACCGTCTCCGCGATCTTGCTGGGATCGCCCTTCCTGGCGTCGATCCAGGGCCTGCGCTCGGGATCAAAAATCCCAGGGGCACCCCGTGGACACACTCAGCCGCATGGATGCAGCGCTTGACGGCGTAGGTTATGGTGATTCCGTCAGACGAGTACTCGCGGAGTCTTCCAGACATGAGATTTCCTTCAGTGAGGGGGCGTTTCCCTCCGTCCGTAGCGTTATTGTCAACGACTTGTTGTTGCATTCCATCTTGAATCAAGTTCTGCAAGCAGGATCATGCGAGAAAGAAGCTTTGGTCGGGGTTAGCAAGAGTTCTGCTGTTGTCCGACTCTCTCCTCGGAACTTGGCCTCATGTTGCTAGCGAGTCAAGTCGTTCGCGGCTCTGCCGGACTTGGCTCGCGACTTGCGACCCTTGGTTCCCAGCTACTCGAATCCGCACCAGCCCATTACCGTTAGCGCATAGATCTTGAGGGCATCCACGATCTGGTCCAGTTCCAGGTATTCATCGTAGCAGTGGGCTCGGCGATAGTCGCCCGGACCCATGAGTAGAGAGGGAACTCCGCACTCCTGATAGAAGCGGCCGTCACTCACGGGCTGCCACGTCATATGGGGCGCGGGCTGTCCCAGAACGGCTTCATACGCCAGTCCTGCGGTCTGGACCAGGGGATGATTCCGTGAAATTTGAAACGGCGGCCAGTCCAGCCTCCACTCAACCTCGGGTGGGTGCTCGCGCAACCAGGAATCCTGCCGGGAAATGCTTTGGATTTTCTCCTCTACCTCTGTCCGGACCGATTCGTAACTGTCTCCTGGATGTCTCCAGACGGCGGCGCCCAGCTCGCAGTGATCGGCGACAAAGAAGGGCACTTCAATTCCTTTGGGATGACCATGAATCCAGGCTGTGATGATCGACGAGTAACCTTCGGGCGTAAGCCCAGTCGGATCGACCCGGCTCGTAGCCCATTGCTCATCCAGATCTAGTAGGCCCTGGTAGATTGCGTTGGCCTTTCGAACGGCGTCCACACCCACTTCGTGTCCTTCGTAGCCTCTACGGTAGGTGCGGTAGCCCATGGCCGCATGCACTGGCTTTCCCTTGACGACGATGTGGAGCCAGGACACTCCACCCGAGGCGACACAGATGCCGTGGGGGTGGGGAGGAGCCGAGGACTCGCAAACCACACATGCATCGGTTTTGTAGCGGGTGTTCTTGGGGACAAAGTATCCTGGACCGTGGGTCTTCCCGTCCATTGTCTCCTCGCCCACGGTGGCGTGAAGCTGAAGTTCTCCCTTGAGTTGGTAGCCGGAACGCCGAATCGTTTCTAGCGCCTTGACCATGCAAACCAGGGGACCCTTGTCGTCCGTCGATCCGCGGCCCCAGAGTTTCCCGTCCGCTATTCTGGCGCTGAAGGGATCCTCCCACCTCCACTCTTCATGGGGTCCGGTGGGTACGGTGTCGGTGTGGGCGTTGAGGGCCAGGGATCGGCCTTCGCCATTGGCCGGAAGGATCCCGATCAGGTTCGGCCTCAAAGGCTCCTTGGCCTCCATTATCGTCTCAGCGCCCAGCGAATCCATGACCGGCCGCAGAAACTCGGCCACCCTCTTTTCCCCTCCGAGGGTCATGGGAGCATCGTACATCTTGGTGTAGCCGCGCTCCTCATACAGTTTGGCGTAGGCATAGCTTGGGCTCTCGCTGGGGATACGGACCAGATCGCGAATCAGCTGAACTGTCTCTTCGTACAATCCTTCGGCCGCTTCTTCTATTCTGCGACAGACCTCATCTGTTATCTCCATCAAGAACCTCCGTTGAGGAATCAATCTGCATCAAACGAACGTGTTCAAAGTCTCCAGACCTCGAATCCTGCCTGCTGGAGCAGGTGACGGGAAAACTGCGATCTCACGTCGATGAAGGGAGTGCCGAGTCCTGATTTCTCCGCCAGCTTGTCCAGGTCGACCTCGAGTACCTGCCGGTGGGGGACCGCGGCAACGATTGCTGAGAGCTTCGGCAGCGCCTCCCAGCCAACCAGGTCGATGCCGTATTGAGTCCGCGCTTCCTCGGGACTGGCGACGGGATCCCATACCAGTACCTCGACATCAAAGGATTCGAGCTCTCGTACCAGATCCACTACCTTAGAATTGCGCAGATCGGCACAGTCTTCCTTGAACGTCAGCCCCATGACCAGAACAGGCATGCCGTCGTGGCGTCGGGCCTTGATCAGCTTCTTGACGGTCTGCTGGGCGATGTATCTGCCCATGCTGTCATTAATGCGCCTACCCGCCAGAATGACCTCTGGGTGATAGCCGACCGTCTGGGCTTTGTGAGTCAGGTAATAGGGATCGACGCCGATGCAATGTCCCCCGACCAGCCCGGGTCGAAAGGGGAGAAAGTTCCATTTGGTTTCCGCGACCCTGAGGACATCCTGAGTATCGATTGCCAGCCGATTGAAGATAATGGCCAGCTCATTCATCAGGGCGATGTTCAGGTCACGCTGGGTGTTTTCAATCACCTTTGCTGCTTCGGCCACCCTGATACTGGGAGCCGGAAAGACACCTGCCTCCGTTATCTGGCCATACAGCCTGGTCATGACCTCCAGCGTCTTCTGATCCTGTCCCGCGACCACCTTCACGATCTTTTCGAGGCTATGTTCGGGATCCCCTGGATTGATGCGTTCCGGAGAGTAGCCTACTGTGAAGCCAGAACCGCATTTGAGACCCGATTCCTTTTCCAGAACTCCCACGCAGATTTCCTCGGTGACCCCCGGGTACACAGTGGATTCGTAGACGACGATGGCTCCCTTCTTCATCTGATTCCCTACGGTCCGACTCGCCTGAATCAGAAAGGTCATATCCGGTCGCTCGGCTTCATCGATGGGCGTGGGGACGGCCACGATGAAGAAATCCACTTCCTGTAGCTGGGCGGGATCCATGGTGAAGACCAGCTGGGTCGCTTGTTTAAAGGCATCCGTCGGCATCTCTCCGGTGGGATCGAAGCCCTGTTGGTAGGCTGTGACCTTCTTTTCTGAAATATCGTAGCCAATGGTCCTATTGGTACGTCCAAAAGCGAGGGCAACGGGCAGCCCTACGTACCCTAGTCCAATGACAGCGACCGTCTCCTGTTGCTTCATATGAGTGCTCTCCCAGACAATACTATTCCCTGATCTCCCCTAGAAGCCTGCGCGGCAGCAATTGATCTACTGCGAAAACGGTAGAATCGGCCCATATTTCCTCGATTGTTCCACGAATAGAACAACTAGGCGCCTCGAAATCGAGAAAATCTGGCCTCGATTCCCCGCTTTCTCGCTACGATCATTTCTACCGCGCAGATTCCTAGATCCCGTTTTCTCGATCAGGGGCCAGGGTCAAAAATCAGCGTTGCTCCAGGTAGTGGGTTTTTACCCAGTCCAGAGCCTCCTTTTTCGAGATCAGGCTTCCTTCCAGCTGCCGATCCTCCACCGTATTCAGGATCTCCGAAAACAAGGGACCTGGTTCTAGTCCGAGCTTGATCAGGTCGTGTCCGCTGATGAGGCGGGCCGGTCTGAGGGTCTCCTCACCTAGTTCCAGCAACTTCTTGCGACAGAAGTCATAATTGGATAAGTCCCCGTGGCTGGCCAAGCAGTCCAGCCGATGCAGCTCCAAATGATCGTCGACGTTCTCCCTCCGAAGAAAGCGCTTCAGGGTACTCTCACGCATCTCCTTGACATGAATAAAGCGGAGATGATCCTTTACCAGATCGACTACACCGTCAACTATGTCGTTGGAGAGCCGCAAACGCCGGCAGATCCTTCCCGCCATTTCGGCGCCCAGCTCGGCATGACCGTCAAAGCGGATCCGCTCCTTGACCTTAAAGGTGGGAGGCTTTCCGACGTCGTGCAGGAGAGTTGCAAGGGCCAGGGTCTGACTTCGACAGCGGGAGCGAGAAAACAACAAGCGGGTGTGCTCCAGGACATCTCCTTCCGGGTGAAACTGAGGGGGCTGGGCGACTCCATCCATGGCTGCCACTTCGGGAAGAATGGTGTCTAGAATCCCTGTGTCGAACATCAGCTTCAGTCCACGGCCGGGGTCGGGTCCAGTGAGGATCTTGAGAAGCTCGTCCCGGATCCGCTCCCAGCTGATGCGCCTAAGTTGGTCCGCAAACCTGTCCAAATGGAGATAGGTGTCCAATTCGATCTCGAATCCGAGCTGACAGGCGAATCGAATTGCCCGAAGAATACGCAGCTTATCCTCTTTCAAAGTCTGTTCGGGTCTACCCACGGTGCGAATCAGCCGGCGAGCCAGATCCTCTTTTCCGCCGTTGTAGTCGATGACCTCACCGGTCAGCGGATTCAGGAAGAGCGAGTTGATGGTGAAGTCACGCCTGAGGGCATCCTGGCGGGCATCGGAGAACTCGACCTTCGAAGGATGACGTCCGTCTTCGTAGCCGGAATCGCTCCTGAAGGTGGCTACCTCGTAGTTAGTCTGGTCCAGTACAACAACGATCACGCCAAACTGCTTCCCGACACCGACCGTTTGAGGAAACAGTCCCTCGACTACGTCAGGAGCCGCTGACGTCGCGATATCGATGTCCGCGATTTCCCTGCCCAGGAGGAAATCGCGCACGGCTCCTCCAGCAAAATAGGCCTGATAGCCTTGCTTCTCGAGCCGACGTGAGATCGCCAACGCACCCCGCAGGAGAACTGGATCAGCAGATTTAAGCAATTCCGCCCCGTAGGAAAAATTCCAAGATACACGCACCAAGATACACGCACCAAGATACACGCACCAAGATACACGCACCAAGATACACGCACCAGAATACAAACAGCCTCTCAAGCCCTAAGTGGAATTGGGTGCTTGGAATTTGAGATTTGTTTGTATCTTGTTTCTTGTATCTTGAGATTCTTCCTGGGTACCGGACTCAGGTGTGAATGGTGACTTGGCCAGCCTCTATCTTGACGGTCTTGATGCGGTAAGGCATCTCGAAGGGTTGGTTGGGGTCGAAGGGGGGGGCATGAGAGCGACCGACCGAGGACAAGACAGTCTGGACAAACGCTGGCGGGACTGTAACTCCGTTGAAGAGCATGGTCTTGGCTCGATAGGTCCCAACTCCGTCCTCGACGATGAACTCTCCTGCGATTTCGACTTTGGGGTGGCTCCCCGCCACCTGGAGAAATAGTAGAACCGCGAAGTCCTGCTGTCCCAGGTCGAGCTCGTCTATATTTATGTCGAGTGTGGTGACCAGGTTGCTGTGTTGCTTGAGACGCACGGCCAAGGCGTCAACTCCCTTGTATTCGTTTTTCTCCAGCTGGGCTTCAAAGTATGCATTCAGGTCCGATTCTGCCAGGGTATAAGTCTTGGATTGAGGCTTCTCCGACTTTTCGTTCTCTTGAAGATCTTTGAGAACCTCTTCAACTCTTGCGACACCTGGGTCTACTCCGGTGTCCTGGGAATAGGTGGGCAGACTCAGGGCGCTCGGCACTCCGGGGGTAAGTATCCCTAACAGCAGGATCGAGCCAAGTAGTTTCACCGATTTTCCCATTGTTTCCTCAGATGCAGACTTCGGTCCATTGGTTCGCTCCAGAAATCAGAATCTGGTGCCCACACTAAGATCTGCAGCATATGTCTGCTAGCCTGCAAGCGGCACCTCCACACCGAGATTACTCTCTATTATTTCCCTTTCGGTACCCTCGAGCGCATCCGACAGCGCCTCATCCAGGTCAAGTTGTTCTTCGATTCGGTTGATTCCAATCTGATCGGCCCTCGTTTCGGGGTGGCGAGGCACGAATAAAGAGCAGCAATCTTCTTCGGGAAGAATGGATATTGGATAGCTGCCAATTCTGCGAGCGACCTCAATGATGTCCTCCTTGTCTTCACCAACCAGCGGACGAAGGATGGGTAATTGTACCGATTCGGAAATAACGGAGAGGTTCTCGAGAGTCTGGGAGGCGACCTGTCCGATGCTGTCACCGGTTACCAGGGCCAGGCATCCCTCGCGGGAAGCAATCTGTTGGGCAAGACGGAGCATGAAGCGTCGATAGAAGATGACCCGTGTCGACGGGGGAGTAAACGCCACAATCTGCCTCTGGACTTCGGCAAAGGGGACTCGATAGAGAATCGAGCGGAATTGATACTGGCTCAGGAGCGTCACCAACTGCCGTACCTTTTCCTGTGACTCAGCGCTGGTATGGGGATAGGAGTGAAAATGAACGAATATTGCTTGGCATCCTCGCTTCATGATCTTGTAGCTTGCGACCGGGGAATCGATTCCACCCGAAAGCAGCACCACGACCCTGCCCGAGGCTCCCACCGGTAGACCCTTCACCCCCTTTAGCTTCTCGAAATAGAGGAAGGCGTACCGCTCGACGATATCAACGTAGCAGGTCAGCTCGGGCGCCTCCAGATCAACCCGCTTCCGGCAACGCTCGAGAATGAACGTCCCCAGACTTTCGTTCAGCTGGGGCGAATTGAGAGGGAACGTTTTCTGGGCGCGGCGAGCCTGAATCTTGAAGCTCTCAAACTCTCGCTCTTGAACCAGCTTCCAGAGGTTCTGCTGCAGTAGATCCGGCTCTTGTTCGGAGAGCCAGGCGGGAGAGCACCAGACGATCCCGAACACCTTCTGCAGTCTCTCTCCGATCTCTTTGATGGGTGACTCTGGAAGCAGCTCCACGATCAGTCGTCCAGAGATGCGACGTACCTCCTTGAACGGCAGCCCTGAAAGCGCGCGGTTAATATTCTGAAGCAGGCGCTTTTCGAAGAAGGAGCGGTTTCCCTTCTTGAGGGCGATCTCATGATAGTGGCATAGAAAGAAGCGCCGCATCGGGACATTATAGCCGAGCGGTTGGTTGCAGGTTGCAGGTTGCAGGTCGCAGGGTTGCACCTGTAATAGCCTAGATCTGACCGTACGAACAGTGTATGTCAGCCTTACCGCTGAAGAAAACACGGGGGTACCCCCCCCTACACAATCCTCACAACACAGCGTCCGTTACGGTCGATTTGATCCTTGTATCGAGAGAGGAACAGGCGAGAAAGCAGCTGACTCTCGGCCCGCTGGAGCAGTTCGTAGCATTCATCGATGAGGAAGCGCTTTTCCGAGACTTTCTCGAGTCGGTGGATGGAGTCTTCAAAGGCACTCTGAATGTGCATGCAACCGGAGATGGAGTCTCGATACTTGGATTGATTCAGAAGCGGGCTACCGGAGCCCTGATCGCAGTCTCAACGACTGAAAACGCCTTTACTCCGGATGACTGATCGGGAGAGGTAGGCTGATCCAAGGAAGTGGTCGGCTGATAACCTCAACTCAACAACCCCGTCATTTTCAGAACCAGCTCGATTGCCTTCAACCTGGCCTGATTTTCCGGAACCTCGGTTATCTTCCCGTTAACCTGAACAACCTTCGTCGCCTCTAGTTTGATCCTTCAGTGATTCGACCACTTTCTCGGGGATCTTGTACTCCCACAGCAGGTGCTCGACGTATCGCTTCACCACGGGGTGATGCGCACCCGATGAGATATCGCTCTACGCCACCGAAGGCTACTGGGAAGGCACATCACCAGCGTCCGCCGCTACACGCTGCGCTGGAAGGGGAAGGATGGGTCGGTGAGGCAGAGCGTGGCATCCCTTGGGTGATTGAGCCTCGACAAGAGCTGGAACGTGGACACACGTGTGGTGCAATCAACCTTTGGAACCTCGGGTGAAAGCCGCCGTTCGATTTCGATCAAATCGGATGCTGTCTGTACGATCGGGTGCCGACTATCAACCCTCCATTTTGTTTGTGAACATTTCCTAGTTGAGAATCAGGAACAGATTCTGGTTGCTTTGAAGTCGTGCTCCAGGGATTGGTTAATACTGGTAGAGTGATCGCCGGAGAATCACAACTTGTAACCTGTAACCTTCAACCTTCTCCCAGGAGGCAGCAATGACTTTGAAGTTTGAACTGCTCATCGAACCCTACGGCGGAACCACCGAAGGACCGACGTGGGATGGGACTGGTCTGGTTTTCACCCATATTCCAGCTAGCGAGATCATGCGCTATGACCCTGTCACTGGCTCCTCGACTGTGTTTCGCTCGGGAACCAACTGTGCCAATGGCTTGATGTTCGACCCTCAGGGTCGACTCTATGCCTGCGAAGGGGATGCTAGACGAGTGGTTCGGTACGAGGTGGATGGAACAACGACGGTCCTGGCGGATCGTTTCGAGGGAAGGCAGTTCAACATTCCCAACGATCTAGCCATCGACCTCGAGGCTCGGGTCTGGTTTACGGATCCATACTACGAAGGAGCAGCCGGACCCTGGAGCCAGGATCGGTCAAACAAGGACCTGGACCACGATTCGGTCTACAGATTGGATCCTGGGAGCGACGGAAGTTGGTCGGTCGAGCGAGTGACGTACGATACCACCCGGCCCAACGGGCTCCTGTTTTCGCTCGACCACAAAACCTTGTACGTAGCTCAGAGTGGGCGTGAGCCGGAAGAGTTCAGGCAACTCCGAGCCTACCCAGTCGAGGACGATGGGAGTCTGGGGTCGTGCAGTGTTCTACACGATTTTGGAGCCCATCGCGGAATTGACGGAATGTGCCTCGACCTGGAGGGGAATATTGTCGCGACCGCCGGCTTCAGGCAGGGAGGACCGGGACCGATGATCTATATATTTGCACCCTCGGGACAGGTTCTGGAATCCCACCCGACGCCGTTCGATCGGCCCACCAACTGTACCTTCGGCGGCCCCGATTTGAGCACACTCTACATCACGACGGTCGGAGGCCATCTCCTCTCGGCGCAAACCGAGCGTGTGGGACGCCTGCACTTTCCAACCTTGTGAGGAAGAATTGCCAGGCATATCCTGCTAAAGACACTTATCTCAAGGGGTAGATAGAAATCGTGATCCTTCGGGTTCTGATTCGTTCGCTGCCGGCCTTGCTCCTGGGTGGGCTGGTTTGGTCTCAGCAACCTGCGGAGAATCCGACATCCTTGTCAACTGCGGTGGGGATCAGACTGTTCGCAGAGCAGATCCGGCCGATACTGGATCAAAACTGCCTGGTTTGTCACTCGAATTCTACAAGGCAGGGGGAGCTCGATCTCTCCTCTCGCCGCGCCGTGCTGGCCGGTGGTAGTCGAGGGCCTGCCGTGCTTCCTGGCGACAGTCGTGCCAGTCTTCTCTACCAGCTCGTTACACATTCGCAAGAACCGGCGATGCCGCTCAAGGCAGAGCCTCTCCCTGCCGAGGCAACTGCTCTCATCGCTCTGTAGATCGATCTCGGAGCGCCTTTCGCCGAGCCTCATGTGGAGCAGAGCAGCAGTTTCATCAGCATGCTTGCTGACAGTCATTCTTTTCCCCCGGGGACCTTTACAAGGGTCCAACCCACGCTCGAAGCTAAGTGCCTGAGTTGCCACGGCGGAAAGTTCAGAGAAGCTGGCTTGGATCTGTCGACCCGAGAGAAATTGCTAGTGGGCAGCGACGAGCACCGCGAGGTCCTGGTTCCGGGAGACGCCCCAGCCAGCCTGCTGGTCAAGAAGATCCGCCACCAGCATGAGCCCGGCATGCCCTACCAGGACAAGCAGCTTTCGGAAAAAGAGATTGCCGTTATCGTCGCCTGGGTGGAGGCCGGAGCGCCCTATTCGAGCCCGCTCAGCGTTGACGCTGGCGGCCAGCAGAAAGGGTCTTTTCAGGGCGGCGATCACTGGGCCTATCAAGCCCCCAGAAGACCGCCTCTGCCCACCGTAAGAAACCCAGCCTGGCTGCGCAACCCCATCGATGCCTTTCTGGCGTCCCAGCACCAGAGACGCGGTCTCGTACCCGTGGGCCAGATTGGGAAGCGCCTGCTGTTGCGACGTCTATACCTGGACCTGACGGGTCTTCCGCCTACAGCCGCCGAGCTGCAAGCCTTCCTGAATGACCGTTCCCAGGACGCCTACGAGAAGACGGTCGATCGACTGCTCGCGAGCCCTCACTACGGTCAGCGGCACCTCTGGCATTGGCGCGACTGGATCATCGAGTCCCTCAATGAGGATAAGGGGTACGACCGCATGGTCCTGGAAATGCTCGCCGGCGACGAGCTGGCGCCCACCGATCCCAGGACCTTGCGCGCCACAGGCTACCTGGTCCGCAGCCGGTTCAGTATCAATCGCGATTCCTGGCTCCGAGGAACCGTAGAGCACACAGCATCAGCGTTCCTGGCTACAACCCTGAAGTGTGCTCGCTGTCATGATCACAAGACCGACCCCATCGCACAGGATGAGTATTATCGCTTCCGGGCTTTCTTCGAGTCCTACGACGTTCGCACCGATCCCCTGCCCGGAGAATCGAATGTGTTCGAGGCCGGCCTTGCCCGTGTGTTTGACTCAGAGCCCCGATCCGCCGGCCCTCAGGGCCCACCTATCCATGCCGCGACCTATCGCTATATCCAGGTGGATGAGAAGAACCCGGACAAGAGCAATCCCCTCTCACCGGCCGTGCCAGAGATCCTGGGCGCCCTGGGGGAGCCGATCCAACCCATCGAGCTGCCTCTGGAGAGCTACTACCCTTCAATCCAGCGGTTCGTACACGATGACCTGCTGGAAGAGGCGGGTAAGGCCATCACTGCGGCAGAAGCCTAGCTTGCCGAGGCCAGGCAGGAACAGGCCCGCGCTCAGAAGCTTGCCGCGATGGATCCAGACGAGCGGGTCCTGAAGTTGGGACGCGAGCGCTTTGCCCAGGAGATCAAGCCCGTCTTCGACAAGAACTGCGTCGTCTGCCACGGCCCCAACGTGGCGCGAAACGACTTTCGGACGATTACCTTCGAGCTGCTTCTGGAAGGGGGTACCAGGGACGGACCCGGAATCGTTCCCGGAAAGAGTGGTAGCAGCTCTGTCATCCGAAGACTTCGTGGAGACAAGCAGCCCCGGATGCCTGCCGAGGGGCCACCACTTCCCGGGGACGTCATCAAACAGATTGCCGACTGGATCGACGGTCTCGTTCCCGAGGATCCCCAGCTCGTGTTGCGGAAAGCCCGGAAAGCAGTGGCGCTGGCTGAAAAGAAGCTGACCTGGAGACGCGAGGACCAGACGGCCCAGCAAGCCCGACTTGCGGCAGACCGTGCCCACTGGGCTAAGCCGCCTGACCCAAGAGCAAAGGATCTGGCCGAAGTCGCCAGGAAGGCAGAGCGTTCCGCTAACCTGCTCAAGGCAGAGATGCATCTGTTGGAGGCGCAACAGAGGCTGGCGTATGCCCTGCAGGAGGCTCCCGCCGCCGCTGGTGCTCTGGTGAAAACCCGAGAGAAGCGGGTCTCGGTCGCCAGTTCCCAGCTCACGGCTGCCCAGAAGGCACTGGGTCAGGCGAAGAACGAATACTCACCCGTCGGAACGCTCTACGGACTCGAAAACGAGGTTGCCAGGCCGTTCGGAGAGATTTTCCTGACGGCACGCGGCTGGTGGAGCGGGGGGTTCGATTCGTCCAGATCATCCACGGATACTCCACCGATACCATCGCTTGGGACGCACACTTCCACCTGAAGCACTACCATAGTCTCACCTGCGGAGAGGTGGAGAATCCCATCGGCGGTCTCCTCAAGGACCTGAAACAGAGGGGTCTGTTGGACGAGACACTGGTGGTCTGGGGCACGGAGTTCGGCCGGACCCCAGGCATGCAGGGTCAGACGGAGGGAAGCGATCACCATCCTGCCGCCTTCACCTGCTGGATGGCCGGCGGCGGTATCAAGGGCGGAGTTGTCCATGGGGCCACCGACGAACTCGGCTACCACGCCATCGAAGGCCGTCACTATGTCACGGACCTCCATGCGACGGTCCTGCACCAGCTTGGACTCGATCCTCGTAAGCTGGACATTCCCGGCCACAAGCGTCTGGAGATGGACTACGGCAAGCCGATCCGCAAAATCATGGCGTAGAATTCGTCGCACGTCGAAACGTCGCACGTCACTACCCTCCGAACAGAAGCGCGGCGAGCGTTACCGGTTTGCCGTCCGAGGAGCAGATTCACGGACTGTCGTCGGCACCGTACCAGACATGCCAGATCTTTCCAGCCCCGTCGTCGGACACCAGCAGAGAGCCATTGGCCAGCTGAAGAAGTCCCACGGGTCGTCCCCATACTTCAGGGCTGTCCGGACCCATCATCCAGCCGGTCAGGAAGTTCTGCGGACCCGAGCTGGGCCGACCCGACTCGAAGGGGATGAACGCGATCTCATATCCGACACGTCGGGACCGGTTCGAGGAGCCGTGGAAAGCCAGGAAGAGGCCTCCCCGGTAGCGTTCAGGAAATTGGTCGCCGGTGTAGAAGAGGATATCCATGACGGCGACATGAGCCCCCAGGAGAACGTCGGGGTAGAGGGACTTCTGGATCCACTCCTGATTGTCTCCCTCATGCCGGGGCTCCTTATGCGGTCCAGTATAGGCGTAGGGCCAGCCGTAGGAGCCTCCCTTCCGGACGTGGATGAGATAGTCGTCCACCAGATCATCACCCAGGCCGTCCCGCTCTTGAACAGCACCCCAGAGCTCGTCCGTGCCCGGTCTCCATCGCAGACCCACGGTGTTGCGGAGACCGCTGGCGAAGATCTCGTGACCACTTCCATCGGGCCTGAATCGATTGATGGCGGCCCTCATTGGAGGACCACCCGGCTCGATGTTGGAGACGGAACCAACAGTGACATAGAGCATTTCCTGCCGACGGTCGAAGAGCAGGGTTCGGGTCCAGTGCCCCTTGCCACAGTCCTTCAGGGGAATAACCTCTTCACCAGAACCTGTGATTGTCATGTTCTGGTATTGGTAGCGCTTGATGGATGTCGGCTCCGCCACGTAGAGGTAGTCCCGGTAGAAAGCTAGTCCGTAGGGGCGATCGAGTCCTTCCAGTATCCGGGTCTGTTTTCCGTTTTTGAGCACGTAGATGGATCCAGTAGGGGAGCTCCGGTCGCCAGTATCAGAGAGAAGGGCCTCCTCTTGTGGTCCCAGAACCATGAAGCGGGGCAGCTTGAAACCGGAAGCGATTTCCTTGACTTGAAACCCTTCGGGGAGGTTCAATCTGGCCCCTTGCGGACGCGGAACTAGCTTTGGCCGCTTGCTGGCAGACGGTGTATGGAAGGGCTTGGGAAGCACCTTCCAATTGACAGGCCGGTGAGAGGACTCGGCCGCTGAAAGATGGACCGAAGTCAACAGAATCAGCAGCCACAAGGGCCTGAGTGATTTGGCTAGCATGATGACTCGAATGGTAGAACCCGTTGGGTGGAGAGTCAAGGAGTCCACCGAGGCGCGGAGCCTCGATTCGTCTCCGAGAGGATCTACCCTCAGGCTAGACCGGTTCCTAGAGCCCCTTGGTCAAGAAGAAGTTCACAAACTGATCAAGCTGTGGAATACAAGAGGAAGTCCCGGAACCTTGAGTGAACACTGGTAGAGGTCGTGTTGACGCCTCGGGCTGCGAGTATCAAGATGTAGCTCCCGATTCATAGGCAACAATTTCTCCCGGGCACACGGTTACACTTTTGGAGTCTTGGAGTTGCATTCTTCGGTGGGTGTATCTCGTCGTAGAAGCGGTGGAAAAACTCGACGCCAAGAGTCGTCTGCTTGATGTCTCCGTTCTTCCACGGTTTCCACAGCGCGCCAGTTTCCACGGCTTTGCGGGTCATTTCTCTTTAGA
>Ga0310121_10000985_pt1 | contig 29947 bp, 24 predicted proteins | sample CB27_Tmax_986_MG_FD_203504 | JGI IMG/M metagenome (GOLD analysis project Ga0310121, IMG submission 203504) | Marine microbial communities from Western Arctic Ocean, Canada - CB27_Tmax_986 | ecosystem: Environmental > Aquatic > Marine > Oceanic | place: Canada: Western Arctic Ocean | collected... | reverse complement strand
TTATCGACTCAAGCGGACTGGCTAACAACTTTTGGATCTATTTAGAGTCCTACTCGAGTTGCTTTTGGGTTTATACCACCAAGGCGATTGAATGTTTACACTCTTTACAACGATGGTTCGGCTTGACCTGCAATCACTTTAACTGTAAATTAGCAGTCTAGGGTCCTGACTGCTAATTCAGCTCGTAGCGCAGTACCTTACGCACGGTTTACGTGTCTATTATCATTATTTGAAGGGAGTTTGAGGTTTATGGCAGTTAAGGTTCGCCCACTCCACGACCGCCTCATAGTCGAGCGGCTCGAGGAAACGGAACAGGTTTTTGGTAGCATTATTATCCCAGATACCGCCAAGGAAAAGCCGCAGCAAGGCAAAGTTCTCGCGGCCGGAAAAGGTAAGGTCAAAGACGATGGCACGGTCACCCCAATGGACGTCAAAGAGGGAGACACCGTCCTTTTTGGTAAATATTCCGGTCAAGAGATCAAACTAGATGGCGTCGAATTCCTGATTATGCGTGAGGACGAGATCCTCGGAGTCGTCGAAAAATAGCAAGCAGAGAAATTGAACTGGCATCATTATTATTGGAGTTCTAGGACATGGCAAAGCAGATAGTTTACGGAGAAGATTCACGAAGGACAATGATTAAGGGCATTAACCAATTGGCAAATGCCGTCAAGGTGACACTGGGCCCTAAGGGGCGAAACGTAGTTCTCGACAAGAAATTTGGCTCACCAACGATTACTAAGGACGGCGTCACGGTCGCCAAGGAAATCGAATTAGAAGATCCGCTCGAAAATATGGGCGCACAGATGGTGAGAGAGGTTGCTAGTAAGACCTCAGACATAGCTGGCGACGGAACAACAACCGCGACGGTGCTCGCCCAAGCCATCTACCGAGAAGGGGCAAAGAACGTCGTAGCTGGTGCCAATCCAATGGAAGTAAAGCGTGGCATCGAGCGAGCGGTAGTGGCGATTACAGATGAGCTCAAGGCCATGTCGAAACCGGTCGGCGGCGACATGATCGCTCAAGTAGGAACGATCTCCGCAAATAACGACTTAACCATCGGCACGATCATCGCTCAAGCCATGGATAAGGTCGGGAAGGACGGCGTAATCACGGTTGAAGAAGCAAAAACCCTCGAGACCACTCTAGAAGTAGTCGAAGGCATGCAATTCGACCGCGGCTATCTGTCGCCATACTTCGTTTCCGACCCAGAGCGTATGGAGGTAGTTCTCGAAAATCCGGTGATTCTCATACATGAAAAGAAAGTCAGCTCAATGAAGGACCTCCTGCCCTTGCTTGAGCAAGTCGCAAAATTGAGCCGTCCGTTGCTGATCGTAGCCGAAGATGTTGAAGGTGAAGCACTCGCAACTTTGGTTGTCAACAAGTTGCGGGGAACGTTACAGGCAGCGGCCGTGAAGGCCCCTGGCTTTGGAGATCGCCGAAAGGCCATGCTCGAAGACATCGCGGTTTTGACGAACGGCAAGGCGATTACAGAAGACTTGGGGCTCAAGCTCGAGAACATTCGCATTGAAGATCTCGGCAAGGCCAAAAAGATCACTATTGACAAGGACAACACGACAATCATCGAAGGTGAAGGAACAACGGACGCTATCGGAGGCCGAGTTAAACAGATTCGGGCTCAGGTTGAAGAAACTTCATCTGACTACGACCGTGAAAAACTACAGGAACGACTCGCCAAGTTAGTTGGTGGTGTAGCCGTAATCAAAGTTGGAGCGGCAACTGAGACTGAGATGAAGGAAAAGAAAGCCCGTGTTGAAGATGCGATGCACGCAACAAAGGCAGCTGTCGAAGAAGGTATCGTGCCAGGTGGCGGGGTGGCTTTACTTCGCGCTTCGGACGTACTCAACAAATTAGAAGACAATAACGAAGATCAGCGCATAGGAATTGCCATCATTAAGCGGGCACTTGAAGAACCAATGCGTTGGATTGCCACGAATGCTGGCGCCGAAGGTTCAATTGTCGTTCAGCGTGTGCGTGATTTAAAGGGTAATGAGGGCTTTAATGCTCTAACAGAAGAATATGAAGACCTCGTTAAAGCTGGCGTTATCGATCCTACAAAAGTTGTTAGGACGGCTCTTCAGAATGCCGGATCGATTGCATCACTACTGCTGACGACCGAAGCACTGGTTGCAGACATTCCTGAAGATAAATCAGAAGCTGCGCCGGCTGGACCGCCAGGAGGAATGGGTGGAATGGGTGGAATGTACTAGGCTGAAGCGTAAATAAAAGAGAAACGTTACAAAGCCCGGCAGTGTAGTCCTACGCTGCCGGGCTTTTCTTATCTCAGATTGAATTCCAGCGCGATACTCACCAGAACGTCCACCGGTTCACCAAAACGCGTGCCTGGCGCAAATCGCCATTGGCGAGCAGCTCGAATCGCTTCTTCGTCCAGACCGAAAACAGGATCTAAGGACTTCGTCACCGTAACATCACCCACAGTGCCGTCTGACAACACTACCACTGCGAGCCACACCTCTCCCTGCACCTGAGCTCGCATGGCTTCCGATGTGTAATTCGGCTTAACTTCACGCAGTAATCTTGGGTTGACTATGCCCGACCCTGGACGATAGACCCCACCACCAACTCCGCCACCCTGACCTGGACCCAATCCTCCCCCATCACCAGGCCCAATTCCAGTGCCCTGACCGGTTCCAGCTCCACCGCCTGCGCCGCTACCCTGTGAAGGCGTGGAACGGGCTAAAACTGTATCTAGAAGACCTGGTGACGTCTGGAGTGCCGACGCCATTGCCATCGCAGGAATACTCAGCCGATCCGCCTGCAGGGTTTCCGGTTCGGGTTCTACAAAGTCAGGTTCCGGTTCTACCGGTACGCTCAACTCTGTCTCATCAGCACCTTCCACCTCGGCAAGTCCTGGCAATTCGAGCGACTGATTACCGCCGCCACCGCCGCCGCCGCCTGGGCCAGCCTGTGGCAAAAAGACAATGCCATAGTTGTTACGGTTTGGCTCAATCAAGTCATCAACCCGGTCCGGTGCCAAACTCATAAGGAAGAGAATCAGGCCAACTGCCACCACATGGCCAACGAACGACGCGGCTAGAGATCCCCCCATCCGTTCTTGGGTGGCACCAAGAAGAAATGGAATATCCGGCGGGCCAATCGTGTCAGGCTTAATCGATAAAGCGGCTGCTGTGGAAAGCTCTTCCCTCTTACTGAGCTTCGTTCTAGCCACGGTCAAGAGTTTAGGAAGGTCCAAACCCATCTATCTTAGTTACTCAAAGCCGAATATTTTCTGGTTATACCCGACCGGTCCAAGCGCCGATTGCTGCATTCCCACCGCCGTAAGAGTGAAACAATGCCAACGCATCGGCCGCCCGAGACTCGCTCTCAACCGCAACCAGCACACCTCCACGCTCCGTCAACGTTTGAAAAATGAACCCGTCGTGCGGCTGAAACCCAACACGACGAATGGTCGCAGCTACTCCCGTACGACCCAGACCATCATCCGTCCCCTGTAGCTCCTCTATGAGCCTACCGTGAGCCATTACGTTACCCAAACCGTTCACCTCGAGTGGCGACGGTACAAAATCAAACAATTCTTGAAACAATTCCATCGATTCAGCAGACTGTTTGGAAAGCACTGAAATGACACCATCCTCAAAACCCTTTTGCCGAAGAGCCTCAAGACCACGACCTGCCCAGACCGTGTCTTGAAACACGCAAACGGTATAACAGCCTCGATTCTCTGTCTCCACCATTATTCGGTCCTTTTGCCACTGATAAGATACATCTTTGCAGTTTACCTAGGAGTCAATCACTTTGGCAAAGCCTGGGAAACTACAGCACCATCCGCACATTTCCTGATCGCCGCGTGACTCGTTCCTTATCCAGATAACCAAGAAGAGGAATCGCGAACTTACGGGAAATACTAAAACGCGATTTAAAACCAGAAACATCAAACTTTATTAGCTCGTTTGGCTTCTGTCCAGCCTTAAGATCTGCAATGTCATTTTTGAGTCGAGCCAGTGCATCCCGGTGAAAAACCAAGGTTTCGACCTTGAACAACACCCGCTCCCTAATTAACAGTTTCAGCATCCTTTCACTCGTCTCTCGTGACTCGTGAATCTCAGCGACTACAGTGGAAAGTTCTGGCGGTGACAGTGCGCCCAGTCGATAGCAAGTCTCCAACTCTTCACGCACCCTAATCTCTTCTGGCGACAGAGAAATTCGATGAGAGGATAAGGCAAGATAATCACGTGCGGTCAGTTCACGGTCGTTAACCAGTTTCTCTACAGCACAGTCAAACACCTCTGATGAAGCTTGTCGAGTGAATCGTTCGCGGGCTTCCTCACGTGGCAAGCCAGGCTCTAATGGATTACTCTCGTGAAACTTCACCACCCAACCCAAGAGCAGGCGACGCAGCTCAGCTAGTCGTTTAGGAATCACGAGTACCGAACCAAGTTCAACAACCCGACCTTCCGCTGCAAGCCTGTCGACTACACTCTTGACCTCATTAGGGTTGACGCCTCCGCGCGATGTCAAACAAGACCTCGTCAACCCGTACCCACCGGCATCCTGCACCATAGCCACCAAGTACTCGAGACAATCGTCAGGTTCACCAAGTCGATTTAGTCTTTTAACTCCTGCGTCAGATCGAAGGCGCCCGCGTCCTGGTGCTGGATCAAGCACGCGACCGCCCCCGATAGTAGTCATCGGAGAATAGGCTCGCAACACGAACCGATCACCTCGAGTTAAAGGAACGGCCTCTTCAAGTCGAATCCTGGCATAAGCCTCTCGACCCGACTCCAGTGCTCCAAAATGGACATATGTCGGATCGGCATCCGTGAGTGCCGCAAGTAATACTCGGGCCATAACCTCACTAGTTCCGCAGTGGAAACGAACGCGACTACCGTGCTTAAGGACAGGACTACTAGGAACAAGCTCAAGCGTTACGTCCAAACACCGTGTACTCTCTAATTCACCAGACCGCACCAAAACATCACCACGTGCGAGAGATTCAAGGCCAGAACCTGACAAATTAACTGCGACTCTCTGACCAACTTTAGCTGTCGGCACCATTGCTCCGTGTACCTGCAACCCGCGAACCCGAAACTGACGTCCTACGGGCTGCGCCTCCAAAATCATGTCAGTCTGAATTGTTCCGTTCACTAAGGTTCCAGTCGCAACCGTTCCAAATCCATTTACTGTGAACGTTCGATCAACGGGCAGCCTAAGAATACCTTTGGTACAAGTAGCGTGAGGTTGGTTAGCTAGGCCTGCGAGCCCCATTCGGAGCTCGTCCAATCCGAAACCAGACCGAACGGAAGTTCGAATCATCGGTGCGCCTTCAAGAAACGAACCCTTCACAAGCTCACGTATCTCCATTTCAACAACTTCCTGTATCTCCTCATCGACAAGGTCTACCTTTGTAATCACTACAAGCCCCGCCCGAACTCCTAGAAGACGACAGATATCAAAATGTTCACGCGTTTGTGGCATTACTGACTCGTCGGCAGCTACAACCAGCGTAACGACATCAACGCCACTGACACCTGCGAGCATGTTTCTAATAAACCGTTCGTGACCCGGAAGGTCCACAAACGCCACATTCAGATCGCCGTCTTGATAATTCGCAAAACCGAGGTCAATTGTGATTCCCCGAGCTTTCTCCTCTTTTAGGCGATCGGGGTCTGACCCTGTCAGTGCGATTACCAGCGCACTCTTGCCATGATCGATATGGCCAGCGGTTCCAACGACAATATTTCTCATAGAGTGCAAACAGTCGCACGTAGCAGTGTGCACCATCGGCAGACACATCTACCCTTCTGAATTTCGTTTTGCGCCTTTTCGTCTCTTGCCTCGACGACTCGATCCGGCCCTTGAAGATCGTAGGATCGTCTGCCGAGCTACCTTCTCAAGAATCTCCACGAGAGCCAATTCAATCCTTCGATGGTCTCGATCAACACGCACCAACTGAACTTTAACCATGTCACCTAATCGATAACGTTTTCCGTTGTTCTCACCTCTAAGTTCGTATTGCTTCTCAAAATACTGATAATAGTCGTCGGCCATACTTGAGATATGAACCAATCCGTCGACAAAATGCTCAAGTAATTCAACAAATAGACCAACGGCAGCGACGCCAGTGATATGGCCGGTAAACTCGTCACCAACCTTGTCTGCCATAAATCGAACCTTCTTCAACTGAATGACCTCTCGTTCAGCCCTTTCTGCTCGGCGCTCAAGTTCAGACGTGTGGCGTGCCACTTCATCTAAATGCTGCAACCTGTCATCAAGCGCACCATCTCTTACCAACCTCTTTAAACGTTTTTCACGCAAGAGACGGTGAACAACCAAATCTGGATAGCGGCGAATCGGGGACGTGAAGTGTGTATATACGGGTGCCGCCAATCCAAAGTGACCATGATTCACGGTGTCATATCGTGCTTGCTGCATTGTACGGAGCATCAAAGAAGCCACCGGTCGCTGTTCCGGCTTTCCATTAAGTCGCTTAAGTAATCGCTGAAAATCCTTTGAGACAACCTGTTCAGATCGCGCACCGAGACTGTAGCCAAGTGACGTCGCAAAACCTTCGAACTCCTCAATTTTCAGTGGATCAGGCGACTGATGCACACGGTACAACATTGACTGAGGGCTCTCCTCCAAGTATTCACCAACTGTCTCGTTCGCAATTAACATGAACTCTTCGATGATCCGATGGGCTTGATTCCGCTCCGCTGCAACGATACCTGTAACCTGTCCCGCGTCATCCATGACAAACTCGGCCGACGGTAGATCGAAATCAATAGACCCACGGCGCTGACGACGATTAGACAACACTTTAAATAAATCCTCCATCCGATCAAATAATTCAACCAGTTCTGCATAAGCGTTACGGGTCTGAGCATTGCGCTCAACCAAAATCGCGTTCACTTCCGTATACGTCATCCTCGCATCACTGCGGATGACGCCGTCCTGAATTTCATATCGCACAACTTTGCCCCGAGCGTCGATCTCCATCAAGCAGGATTGAACCAAGCGATCTACCTTTGGCTTTAAACTGCAAATTCCAGTTGATAGCACCTCCGGAAACATATGCACAGCCCTGTCTGGAAAATAAACGGACGTCGCTCTCTCGTACGCGGCGACGTCGAGAACGCTACCCTCAGGCACATAATGACCCACATCGGCAATGTGAACGCCCAACCAAAAATTCCCATTGGCCAAACACTCGAGAGTAATTGCATCATCGAAGTCTCGCGCTGATTCACCATCGATCGTAACGGTCGTACAAGATCTGAAATCGTGCCGTCCCTTGAGGTCACGTGGTCTTATTTTCTGTCCCCATTTCCTAGCCTCAGCTACCGCGACTAAGACATGATGGTCGGGAAGCTGAAATTCTCTAATTACCAACTCGGTATCTACACCTGGAGAATCCAGATTTCCTAATACCTCAGTCACTTCCCCGACGGGGCCTCGGGTCGATGTCGGCCAGCGAGTCAGGGCAACAACCACAACCTCCCCAACATCGGCCTGCCCACTCTTGCCTTCAGGAATATGCACATCCGTCACTATCCGCCGATCGAAGGGCACCACGTAGACGAGGCCTGATTTGTCAACCTCAAAACGACCGACGAGTTGCTTTGTTCTTCGTTCCAAGATTCGAACAATTCGACCTTCGCTTCGACTGCCTGGACGTCGCCGCTCTACTCTGGCGACCACCCGGTCACCATTCATCGCCTGATTGAGATTAGCCCCTGCGACATACAAGTCGCCATCGAGTCCAGTTGTGGACTCCTCTGGCGTTACAAAGCCAAAGCCCCGCGGATTAACATGCACTTCACCTGTAACAAGATGCATGCGGCTTGGCAGACCATACCGATTACCTCTAATTTTGATGAGTTCTCCTTTCTTAACGAGATTCGCAAGGCGACGACAAAACGTAACTCGTTGTTCACGGGGAATCGTAAGTCTCTCCATTAATTCGCGAACAGTTGCAGGATGGTCGATGCTCGACTTGATGCGAGTGAGAATCTGTTTAGTAGTTAGCATGAAGAACCCAATAGTATGAACACCTGTAGGTCCCCTACGTTGGTGTGAGTCGGTCCGGTAATCAGAATATCGCCAAGCGCCTGAAAGAACGTAAATGAATCATTCCTGTCGAGGTAGCTCCTCGGCGTTCCCAGGTCTAACTCCCGCGACCTAGCCAATGTCGTTCCATCCACAATTGCACCAGCCGCTTCTGTGGGACCGTCGACACCATCGGTTGCAACGCTAGCAACAACCACGTCTTCATTAAGAGCCGCCAGCGGGTCAACTAGAGCCAAACCGAACTCTTGATTCCGCCCCCCTCGTCCTCTTCCTCCAACGGTAACAGTAGTCTCTCCAGTTGACATTACACACGCAGGACGACCCAACTGTGAGGCTGCTTCAACAACGCGTTGGAGATGGGATGGAGCAGCCTGACGGGCCTCACCAATCACCGGCCGTCCAATAATAGTCGTGTCAAAACCTAAGTTCATAGCCTTCGAAGCCGCAGCCCCGACAAGATCCTGTCGGCTACCGACGATCTCGACAGACGAGCTACTAAGGCGCGGGTCACCTGGCTTTGGAGTCTCGGCTACATAGCCGTCTCGGCCACGTTCCAAAACCTTTCTTGCACTCAACGGAAAATGAGGCCTAACCTCCGTCCGATCGACAATTCGAAGCGCGTCCTCAAAGCAGGTTGGGTCACCAGTTGTTGGACCAGAACCAATCACTGCCGGATCATCTTCAATGGGTCCGACGACATCCGAGACCGCAAAGGTGAGAGTTCTCGCAGTAGTCGAAGCCGCTAGCCATCCACCTTTAATACGGGACAGGTGTTTCCGAACACAGTTAATATCGTGAATCGACACACCGCCTCTGAGGAGAGCCCTGGTAGCCTGAATCTTGCTCTCTAACGTCATCCCTTCTGCCGGCACAGATAGTGACGCCGAAGCGCCGCCAGACAAAAGTAAAACCAACACACTTGATGGACCGCTGTCGCGCGCGAGCTCCAGTGCACGTTGACCGGCATTAACGCTCTCCTGTGTGGGTACGGGATGACCGACTCTGAAGAACTGCAGTCGTCTGTCCGATAGCTCACCTACCGGTGCAGCAATTAAACCACCCCGGATCTCGCCACGCCAATTCCCCAAGAATACTTCGGTCATCGCCGCAGCCATCTTTCCTGCCGAAATCAGTGTGACTCTCGCCTCAGGGTCCAACCCATGCAATTTGGATTTAGCCAGCGCGCGAGACATTACTTCCGAAGCCGAAACTCCAGAGAATCCGGCTTGGATAATCTGTCTAAGAGAGTGGACCGCTTGTATCCTATTCAGTGGTGTGTCTTTTTATCGGACAACGCAGAAATTCGCGTTACCCTATCGATCATATTGAGCAGAATCCAGACAAACCGATCGCCGTCGTCCTTAGAACAAAGGCATTCAATTTGAGTGAATAATCTAGCCAGAACCGCTTCGACATCGGCAATTGCTCTAGTCGAACAATATTCCCTTTGACATTCGAGACATCTTCAATGCCTAAGTAACTCTTCCCGATAGAACGCAGCAGGTTGTGAAGAGACCTGACACTTCGTCTTTGAACCGGGCGACCGAAACGCCAACTTGTCGCCATTTCTAATCGTTACCAACCCCATAAAGTAGTTTCGTCCTAAGAAGCTAAGTCTAGTCCTGCTTTTTTCTGAGTGTCAATCAAGTCGCTCACTCAAAAGCTCTTTCACTCGCTTCGGATTGGCCTTACCATTCGTCTGTCTCATTACCTGACCAACAAGAAAACTCAAAGCACTAGTCTTACCTGCCCTATACGTCTCCACGACATCAGCATGCCCTGCAATAACGAGTTCAACCGCAGCAACTAGAGTATCAACATCTTCGATCTGACCCAACTCTTCCGTCAAAAGCGCCTTTTTCGCTGTTTCCCCAGTTTTCGCCATGCGCTCAAACACGCGCTTAGCTGCCGAACCACTAACCTTTCCCTCATCAACCAAGACAATCAACTCGGCCAAAGCGATCGGTCTAACCTTCAGCGTGGCCAAATCGCCACGCTCTTCCTTTACCTGTCGCAGCACCTCACCTTTTATCCAGTTGTTTGCCGCCTTAAAATTTCGCGATCTCTTTGCCGTCTCCTCAAAGTAGCGGGCTAAGTGTTCCGACTGCGCTAACAATCCCGCATCAGATTCAGGTAAGCCATACTCTTCAAGAAGACGCTGCTTACGCTCTTCCGGCAACTCAGGCAGGGTCAGTCTGATGGATTCAATCCACTCAGAGGACACTTCCAACGGCGGCAAATCAGGTTCAGGGAAATACCGGTAATCGTGGGCTTCTTCCTTGCTCCGCATCGATGCAGTCTTTCCTACAGCAGCATCCCAAAGACGGGTCTCCTGAACGACGACACCACCAGAAGCTATGAGCTGGACTTGCCGTTCATACTCATAGTCAATTGCCCGTTGCAAGTAGCGAAAGGAGTTAATGTTCTTAATCTCAACTTTTACTCCCAACTTATTCTCCCTGATTGGACGAACTGACACATTGGCATCACACCTCAGACTACCCTCCTCCATGTTCCCGTCATTGACCGCTATGGCCCGCAAAATTCCGCGAAGGCGAGAGAAGAAATCTGCTGCCGACGCTGCGCTGCGAAGATCAGGATGCGTCACAATTTCGATGAGCGGCACACCGCTTCTATTGAAATCGACATGAGTAAAGACGTCGGATCCAGGACAACCATCGTGCAACGACTTACCCGCATCCTCTTCTAAGTGAACTCGCATGATCCTCACCTCGGAGTTCTGGCCGGTCGATTCGTACACTACCCGACCGTCGACTGCGAGCGGTTCCTCATATTGCGAAATTTGATAACCCTTCGGGAGGTCTGGGTAGAAATAATTCTTGCGAGCGAAAATAGACCTTTGTTGAACCCGACACCCAAGAGCCAGCGCCGCTCGGATGGCGAACTCCACGGCTCGAGTATTCAGCACTGGAAGCGCGCCTGGCAGGCCGAGACACACTGGACAAACTTGGGTATTCGGCTCGCAGCCAAACCTTGTCCCGCAACCGCAAAATATCTTTGTATCCGTTAGAAGCTGTGAATGAATCTCTAAACCTATAACTGACTCAAACGCCGCCGTCATACAAAAGACACCTTAGTTTCTAACGAGGACCTGCCTGCCTAACACCCGCCTCTGTCTCTGACTCGAAAGCTTTAAAATTTTCCACAAACATTCCAGCAAGCGTCCTAGCCTTGGCATCATAGTCGGCACCACTATTCCAAGTGTCCCGTGGTCGAAGAATCTCATTTTCAACATTCGGACACTCTGTGGGAATCTCGAAATTAAATACACTGTCACGTTCACATCGAACGCCATTTAACTCTCCTGACAGCAGAGACTCTACAATCGCACGCGTGTCTCCGAGACTAATTCGGCGCCCTTGACCATATGCCCCACCGGTCCAACCGGTATTAACTAACCAGACCTGCGCCTTGTGCTTCGAAATACGCTCGCCCAGCTGACGAGCGTAGACACTCGGATGGTGAACCATAAACGGCGCTCCGAAACAGGTGCTGAAGGTCGCCGTGGGTTCGCTTATTCCTTTTTCTGTTCCTGCCACCTTAGCCGTATAACCCGATAAAAAGTGATACATCGCTGCTTCCGGGCTCAACTTGGCAACCGGCGGCATAACACCGAATGCGTCGGCAGTAAGCATGACAATCGTCTCAGGATGCCCTCCTTGTCCAGAAGGAACACTGTTGTCAACGAATGAAATAGGATAAGCGCCACGGGTATTCTCTGTTACACGGTCATCATCGAGGTTCAGTTTACCCGTCAAAGGATCGACCGTCACGTTCTCAAGAACGGTACCAAATCGACGTGTTTGCGAGTATATTTCCGGTTCCCCGTCGGCTGACAAACGAATCATTTTTGCGTAACAGCCGCCTTCAAAATTAAACACTCCTGCATCGCTCCATCCATGTTCGTCATCGCCGATCAAACTTCGGTTGGCGACACTCGACAGCGTAGTCTTACCGGTCCCAGACAGACCAAAAAACAGCGCAACGTCGCCGCGTACCCCGATATTCGCCGAACAATGCATCGGGAATACGTTGCGAAGCGGCAGCAAATAATTCATAACGCTAAAAAGCGACTTCTTAATTTCACCGGCGTAGCTAGTCCCGCCAATCAACACCAATCGTTGAGAGAAATCGAGGATAATAAACACATCCGATGTAGTGCCATGTACACTGGGATCAGCCTTCATAGAAGGCACATCGATGACCGTGAAATCGCGACCGTTTTCCTCTGCCCTCTCCCCAGTTAGTCGTGGACGAAACATCGTGCGAGCAAACAGGCTGTGCCATGCTCGCTCTGTAATCACGCGTACTGACAACCGATAGGCGGGATCGGCTCCAACAAAGCAATCCTGCACAAAGAGGTCCCTTCCCACCAGCGCCTGAAGAGTTGCCTTGTGAAGTAAATCAAATCGCTTGCGATCAATCGACCGATTGACCTGCCCCCAACATACATGCTCCTGCGTCGAAGGTTCTTCGACGATAAACTTGTCGTTCGGTGACCGGCCAGTATGGACACCCGTCGAACAAACTAGAGGACCGCCCTCAGCGATCGAACTTTCGCCGCGCCTAATCGATTCCCCGTAAAGTGCAGATACACTTGGACTCCAGTGAACCTTTCCAGGGTGTATGATTCCATGGGACTCAAGAGTGGATTCTGAATGCATTCGGTTCAATTATAACCGACGGTAGTGATTCGCGACTTGTACTCACCAAGTTCCTTGGTTTCACGGTTCCGACCGATTCAGACACTGGAAGCACAAAGCTTCCAGAATTCGTTTCTTTCTAGCACTTCTAACTGCCACAGATGACTCTTAAATCGAGGTTGGTCAAGGTTCTTTGCCTGCTACCTCTAATTGCTTTTACCTCGTGCGTCAGGCCCGCCCCGTCCCTGAACCCGACTACGGTCGCAAGTTCAACAGTACGAGTTCAGGTTGAAGATGGGACCATCACAAGACTCGGCATAGAAGAATATGTGGTGGGATCAATCCTAGCCGAAGCCGACATACGCGGTCTCGATCGCACAACCATTGAGCGAGTTGTCCAAATACAGGCTATCTTGGCCCGCACCTATGCTCTAGCGAATCGAAACCGTCACCGAAACGAGGGGTTCGATCTTTGCTCTACGACCCATTGTCAAGTGTATCGGTCGACCGAACACCTATCGCCCCATAATGCGAACATCTCCCGTTTCGCTGCCACCTCAACCGCGGGGCTCGTGATTACACACGGCGGCATACCGATTAACGCTGTCTTTCATGCTGACTGTGGCGGAGGCACGAGTAATGCCGAAGTCGTCTGGGGTGGCCTCACGCCACCTTATCTTCAAGCCGTCGATGATTCGTTCTGCTTGTTGCACAATCCAATGTCCTGGAAAGTAGCAATGTCAAATGAAGACCTCCTAGCAACACTCAACACAGATGCGCGGACGCGTATTGGTAGGCAACTTCAGGAATTTCGAATAATTGAGAAGGACGCATCAGGTCGCGTCCAGCGGCTCCTGATTGGTGGCGACGAGTCAACCTCTAAAGTTCGAGGGGAAGAATTTCGCCAAGTAATTACACGACGCCTTGGACCAAACTCACTCAAGAGCACTCGCTTTACAATTCGACGCCAAGACAACGGCTTCGTTTTTGAGGGTCAGGGCTGGGGCCATGGAATTGGCCTCTGCCAACGCGGCGCTGCTGCCAGAGCCAGTGCCGGTCAGGATCCTTCTGAGATACTCAGCCATTACTACCACAATACGTCTCTGACACAGTATTATTGATTGACTTGTCACCCCGATTTTCTCGTTGCTGTAAATGTTTTATGGACCGAAACGTCTTTTAAATCTATGGGATTCAATTCAAGCCAGATGTCCAAGTTGGAATTAGAAGAGGCGGCGACTACTGATGAATCACTAGTCAAAGCGATCAAATCGTCTCTCTTACGTGGCGACCACTTTGGCGCATGCCTACGGTTTGAGGAGATAGTTACTACACATCAACAGCGTGCCCTCAAAATTGCGTATTACTACCTCCGAAATCAAGCAGATGTCGAAGAGGTCGTACAGGATGCCTTCCTAAAAGCATTTCTTCATCTACCGTCTTTTCGGGACGAACTTGTCTTCAAATTATGGTTCACGAAAATTATTATCAACGCCTGCCTAGACCGTATAAAGACTACCAAACGTCGGTCGCGGTGGATGATTCCAACCGGCGAAAAGCAACACAAAGAACTACTTCAGCATCCGAGCAGCGAGCCTTCTCAAGAAAGAGTGTTAGTCTTAGATGAACGTAGCGCTGAGCTGAGGATGGCGGTCATAAAATTATCCAAACGCCAACGCGCAGTGGTCGTACTTAATGTATTTCAAGGACATTCGACTCAAGAAGTTAGCCAAGTACTAGGACTCAGTGAAGCCACGGTCCGTGTCCATCGCTTCCGAGCCATCCAATCCTTAAGAAAACTGCTCGGACGCCGAAGCTGGCTTAGACTGCCTGTATTGAAACGCGCTGGGGGGCACTTGCATGACGTTCTCCTCACGAGTTAACCGCTACTTCTCCTCGCCACACCTAGACGACGAAAAGTTATTGGAGCAATTGGTCCTCAAGGGCGGAAGCCTAGGACGGCACTCTCGATCGGCACATCTCGACGAATGTGATCTCTGCGCCGACCGCGCCACAGAACTGGAACTCTTTTTAGATGAACTTATTGAAACAGACGCGCGTTCCTTTCCCGCATTCTCTGCCAGTTACACCACCGAAGCGGGGCGAACTTTTGCCGTTCAACAGAACCAAATAATGGATCGCATTCGAAATCTGTCTAAATCTTCAACACAAAATCGCATCCTGAGTTTTCCAGCTTCAAAGCAATTATCCACTCGTTTAGCAAACAATACCGGCTGGTGGTTAAGTGCCGCCACTGCCGCTGGCTTACTATTGGGCATTGCCGTTGGCCAACTTCTCAATTTTCATCCAGAACAGACAATGACAAGTCTGGAGGCCTCGCTTGAGCCACCAATAGTCGCATCTGAAACGGCCCGAGAACAGCGACCACAAACTCGGATTAGCTCTACTGATTCAGTGATAGAGTCAGACGATACCTTCCTCGACGACCTCGAAGTTATTTTAAGTAGACCCCAAGTTCCAGAACTGAGTCCGCTTGACGAAATTACACCTCAAATCCGAGCAGTGTCTGTCAACGTGTGGTGATTAACAGATGACTGCTACTGTCTTTCGAAAGGGTCTAAATCTGAAACACGCCGTCGCCGGCACCTTGGCCGACGATTATCACAGTGAACTGATTGAGCAGATCAAGAACTCTGATTTCATCTGGCAAGACGGGCGACTAATAGTTCACTTGGCCCAAGAATTTGGGTTCTGCTACGGCGTCGACCGCGCAGTGGACTACGCCTACCAAACCTGCGTTCGTTTCCCAGAGAGTCGGGTCTTCCTTACTGGTGAAATTATTCACAACCCCAAGGTCAATACTCGCCTAAGAGACGCTGGTGTTTCTTTTTTAAGCGACTCGGGCCAATCGGTGGAACACCTCACTAAAAGTGACGTGGTTATCCTTCCAGCCTTCGGAGTGACCATCGAATTACTTGAGCAACTCGATCGGCGGGGCTGCACACTGATAGACACTACCTGCGGCTCAGTTCTAAATGTATGGAAAAACGTAAAACGTTATACGGAGGATGGTTTCACGGCAGTAATCCACGGAAAAGTCCATCACGAAGAAACCCGTGCGACTGCATCGCAGGCACTACTTGCAAAGGACGGCCACTATCTTGTCATTCTTGATCGCAAAGAAGCCGAACTACTATGCGACTTCATCTGTGATCGAATTGGCATTGATCAATTTGAAAATACATTTCGAGAAGCCTGTTCGCCAGGTTTCGTTCCATCCAGAGATCTTAAGCGCGTCGGTTTGGCGAATCAAACCACCATGCTGATGTCAGAATCACTTGAAATTGGTGAACTGATTCGGGATGCGATGGTCGACCGCTACGGCCATAATGTCCTTAGCGAACACTACAGAGCCTTTGAGACAATCTGTAGTGCAACTCAAGACCGACAAGATGCTATTACGACCCTTCTCAACACGCAGCAATTTGACCTGGCAATAGTCATCGGCGGCTACAACAGCAGCAATACACGAAACCTTGCAAGAATCTGTGCAGATTCCTTGCCAACCTTCCACATCGCTGATGCCGACTGCCTCGTCTCAGAAAATGAGATCCGACATCGTCCAGCAAACAAGCGAAACCAAGAGGGCCCAGACAACAGCAGTGAAGTAATATCCCGCAACTGGTTACCTAGTGCGGGTGCTGTGAGTGTCGCAGTGACCGCCGGAGCTTCAACACCAGATAGTATCGTCGGAGACGCAATCAGCCGTCTGTCTACCTTCGCAAATTCGTAGAGTTCAATCCAAGATAGTGAAGCGCCTCCTCCTCTTTGGGCTAGCCGCGGTGATAGCAAATGCAGCCACCAGTGCTCAATCTACTGCTCCATCTACTGGGCGAAACATTCCAGCACCAGCCTCTGTGTTGGGCTTTGAACCGTGCGCCGATTACAGACTTGGGAGTTACGAACAAATATCTCAGTATCTACGAGTGTTAGACGAAGCGAGCGAGCGAATACAGTTAGTGAACATAGGTCAGACCACGGAGGGGCGAACCCAATTCATGGCCGTGATCTCATCAGCAGCAAACATGCACCGCCTGCCACATTTCAAGTCTGCCTCCCAGCGCCTAGCATTAGCCAGCGACCTCACTCCAAGCGAAGCTCATGAACTCGCGAGCGAAGCTAGAAGCGTTGTCTGGATTGACTTTGGTCTGCACTCAACAGAAGTCGCACACGCGCAAGTGGCTCCGCAGCTGGCATTTTACGCCGTCACCGACGAGTCTCCGGAAATGCAGTCCATTCGCGACAACGTAATCCTGCTTCTCTTGCCTGATATGAATCCTGATGGTACTAGCCTCGTAGCAAACTGGTACGCCAGCCACGTGGGCACACCGTTTGAGCGCACATCGCCAGTCGAGCTATACCAACGATACGCTGGCCACGATAACAATCGCGACTGGTTTATGTTTAACCTAGCAGAATCAAGAAACGTTGCAACGCAGCTCTATCGAGAATGGTTTCCGCAGATCGTCTACAACCACCATCAGTCCGCGCCCTTCCCTGCTCGGATCTTCGTACCCCCCTTTACCGACCCTATGAACCCAAACATTCCTCCGCTCGTAATGCGAGGAATCAACCTAGCTGGGGAAAGTATTAGTCGTCGTCTCGAACAAGAAGGAAAGACTGGTGTTATTTCTCGCATTAACTATGACACTTGGTGGAACGGGGGAATGCGGACAGCAGCCTACTACCACAACATGGTGGGACTTTTGACCGAAACTAGCCATCCATGGGCCAATCCCTCTGTGTACGATGACTCGCTGTTTCCAGACACGTTCTCAGACGGACGCTCAACTCGAACCCCGAGTACTTATTATCCAAACCCGTATCGAGGTGGCGAGTGGCACTTAAGCGATTCCTGTGACTATATGCTGACAGCCTCAATGGCAGTCCTAGACCTAGGGGCAAAGCGACGAACGGAGTGGACATATGACATGTACCGCATGGGTCAAGAATCGATAGAAGCAGGTAAACGTGAGTTGTACGTCGTTTCTAGGAAGCAATGGGATCTCGGCGCAGCCATCAAATTGATCAACACGCTTCGGTGGGGTGGGATAGAAATAGAGCGGACCACCCGATCACTCACTATCGGAGGAACAACTTATCCGCCCAATAGTTTTGTTATCCGAGGTGCCCAATCATTTCGGCCCTATCTCAGCGACCTTCTCAACCCTCAGGTCTACCCAGACATGCCCCAACATTCTGATGGCCGTCCCGATCGACCTTATGACATCACCGGTTGGACTCTACCGATGCAGATGGGCGTAACGGTAGACCGACATTTTGACGTAGATCGGCTACCCGCCGATTCTGTGGTCTCGGTAGATAGGGCGGTGTTGAATTCCACAAGACTGAGACCGTCGACCGGTTTCGCGTACGCGCTCGACCCTCGACGAAACGATGCATTCCTCGCAGTCAATCGACTTCTTTTGAATGACCACCCAGTCTATAGAACCACGTCGGCCGTTAAGCTTGAGACCGCTACCTGGCCGGCAGGCACATTCATTCTACCGATTCACTCCGACACAACAGCCGCAGTCGACTTAGCCACACAAGACCTTGGCTTAATTGTGGAATCCGTTGATCGCAAACCCGACCAACCATTGACACAATTGACTCAACCTCAAATAGGAATCTACCGAAGTTGGCGTCCTAATCCGGATGAAGGCTGGACACGCCTGGTTCTAGAAACGTTCGAATTCCCTTATAGACGTCTTCTGAACGAAGACGTGCGGAACGGTAACTTGAGCAATCTAGATGTCATCCTACTGCCAGACGCAACTTACACTGAGATACTAAACGGACTAGGACGCCGCGCCGCTCCTCCGCAGTATCAAGGCGGAATCACATCACAAGGTGTTTCACATCTCTACAATTTCGTCAAAGCTGGCGGAGTTCTCGTCACCTTCGATAGCGCGAGTGAACTGCCCCTTGTAGACTTCGAACTGCCAATTCTCGATATCTCTAAAGGATATTCCGCCAACGACTATTACGTGCCAGGATCTCTCCTCGAAATAATCGTCAATTCGACACACCCTATCGGTTATGGAATGCCACCAAGAGCCTCAGGATTCTTTTCAAGAAGCCCTGTTTTTTTAGTCACTAACCAGACTGGCCCTGATGGAGCGATGGAACCGGCCGACCAGAATGTGTCAGTAGTCGCACGGTACCCTGAGGCCGATATGCTCTTAAGTGGATCGCTGGTTGGCGAAAAGCTTCTCTCAAATAAGGCGATCGTGGTGGAGGCCAGGCTAGGCCGAGGCAAAGTGATACTACTCGGGCTACGCGCACAACACCGAGGGCAAACCTACGGCACATATAAGCTGCTATTTAACTCGTTATTTTTAAAGGCCTTTCTATAGTGATTAATCTGTAAACGTTTCGTGTGTTACCAGCGTCTTCACTAATGCCGAGGGTTATTGTCAATAGAATGTCATTCAACCTGAACCACACCGGAGACCGTGAGTAATGCCAGCAATCAAGAAGCCAACCATATCGCTTTTGGTCCTCCTGAGCGTCCTGTCGGTTACCGTCCTAGCAACGGAAGCGGCGCAGCGACACAAATGGTGGAGTGCCGGGGACGTCAAGACGGCACTCCAACTCACAGACGAACAATCGAAGACACTTGAGACCATCTATCAAACGGCGCGACCAAAACTACAAGCGCTGATGCAGCCACTCAATCTTGAGGAAAAAGCGCTCTCCCTTCTTATCGACGAAGCTAGTGCCCAAGAACCTGATGTAGCGAAACAGGTTGACAAAGTAGAACTCGCACGTAGCGCGCTGAGCAAGGAACGGTTGCTCATGATCTACCGCATGCGTCAGGAACTCTCGATCGACCAACGAGACCAACTAAATACTTGGCTGCAGACAGACCGGTCGGGGAGGCAAGAACAGACGAAACGTATGAGGCCGAAAGATCCTGACCAGCTGCCCAAGCGCCAGCAACCATTTACATCAGGTCGCCGAGGTGACCAGCGACGGCGGTGACCTCACTTCTTTCTCAGAGTAAAGCAGCGGCGAAACCGGTGATAGTTCAAACACACCGCCAGATATTTCAGTGACAGCAATGAAATATTTGGGCAGAGGCGGAAGTCAGTACAATCAGAGTATCGTCGGCAGGAAGGAAAATACTGTGTTCGAAAGATTTACGACTACATTTCTCCTATTAGTCACGCTCGGATTGGGAGCGAACCCTCAGGCGCAAGGGAGAGACCACACTGATTCGCCAGCTCGTCCCTCGGCACAATTAGCAGAGACGTCCGGCATCATTCACGAAGGCCTGACATTTGCGGTTCAGCCAGCTGACATACGGCGGTTTGATCTGACATTAGATGACGTGATTCAACGAGCTCTTGAACGCAACCTTGACATAGCAGTGGAGCGAATAAATCCACAAGTACTTGACCTCACACTCGCCCAGCAAAACGCCTTCTACCGTCCCACGGTTGGTCTAAATTTAAACTCGAGTACTCGGACAAACCCCTCATCTACCCAACTGGATGGCGGCGACGTTACAGATACTGACACGGCCAGCCTCGACGTAAGCCTGAATCAACCAGTGAAATGGGGCGGAGGGTTATTGAGTCTCGGTTTCGACAATAATCGCCAAGAGTCGACCAACGCCTTCTCCAGTTTCAACCCAAGTTATCGGAGTAGCTTTATTTCTCAATACACCCAACCTTTACTCAGAGGTTTCCGCACAGATAACAACCGTTCACAACTCCAGGTAACCCGAATTAACCGTGACATTTCTGACATTGATCTCAGACAAACAATCACCAATACGGTCGCCGATGTCGAAAATGCCTACTGGGAGCTACTTTACGCTTTGGCTAGCGTTGGCGTGCAGCAACAAGCGCTGAACCTTGCGGAACAACTGATTCTCGACAACCAAGCACGAGTGGACATCGGAACACTTGCTCCAATTGACGTAGTGCAATCCCAAGCGGAAGCCGCAGCTCGGCGACAAACACTTGCGCAGGCGCAGCAAGCGTTACGCACCTCAGAACTGGCGCTCAAGAGACTTATTGTCGGAGGAACCCAAGACGAATTGTGGAATGCCGAAATTAATCCCGTTGACCAACCTCAATTGGACCAACCCCCAATCGACATCGCTGCCGCCGTCAATAAGGCACTGGGACAACGCACTGACCTCAGTCGCGCTCAACGTCAGCAGGACATCAATCAGCTTAATGTTGGCACTCTCAGGAACAATACCCTTCCTGCGCTTGATCTAGTAGCCAATTTTAATCTCCAAGGCCAAGGGGGAGACCTCCTCGTTCGCGAGTTTTTTAACTTCGGAGGTCAACCAGCTACGATAATTCCTGGTGGATACGGTGACGCAATCGATCAAATTGTCGATACTCGTTTTCCCGCGTGGACGGTAGCTTTGCAAATGAGTTACCCCATCGGCATTAGCTCAGAAGAAGCTGCTTTAGAACGTGCCCGCCTTCAGGTCAGACAAACGGAAGCTCAACTTCGTCAACTTGAACTCAACGCGGCTACCGAAGTAACGAACGCCGCACTCCAAATCGAAAGTATTCGAGAACGAATTGATGCGGCAATTGCATCTCGAGAACTATCCGAGCAACAACTATCTGCAGAAGAAAGCAAGCTTTCGGTTGGCCTGTCAACGAATTTCTTCGTCGTTCAAGCTCAACGGGACCTGGCCTCGGCGCGAGACACTGAACTGCGGGCAATTCTCGATTACCAAAAGGCCGTGGTCGAATTGGATCGGCTTCAACAGACCTCTCTTAATCGAACAGGTATCTCAATCATCGGAGGTGGGTAACTTTCATCGTGTTACACCACCGGTCTAATAACAAAGAACCGTGTCGACTCTGAGACACATAGACGGGTCAGGATTTACCGAATGAAGAAAATACTGCGGTCTCTGTTTTCCTGGTTGATCGGAGGATTCATCTTAAGGCTTCTTATCCCACTGCTGATTCTGGGCGGTGGTGGCTATATGTACCTAACCCCCGACCCTGAATTTGTACCGGAAATTCGGACAACCACGGTTTCTCAAGGAAATATTGTCGACAGCGTGGGGGCCACCGGAACTCTGGAAGCAGTCACGACCGTTAACGTCGGCAGTCAGGTCTCAGGCATCATTGATGAACTCAATGTCGACTTCAACTCGATTGTCCGTAAGGGGGAGGTCATCATGCGACTCGACCCTTCACTCTTTGAAACACAGGTGGCGCAGGGACGCGCCAATCTTGTTCGTGCTCAAGCAGACACTGAGCGACTTCGTGTCTCGCTCGACGATGCGGTTACACAACTAGAACGCGCTGAGGACTTGGCGAAAAGAGAACTCATCTCAGTCATCGAACTTGAAGCTGCACAAGTAACCGTGCGATCGACCGAAGCACAAATAAAATCCTCGGAAGCTGCAATAATCCAAGCGGAAGCATCACTTAATCAAAACCAGGTCAATCTTGAACATACTGTCATTAGAGCTCCAATAGACGGCATAGTTATTTCGCGCCTGGTTGATGTCGGACAGACCGTCGCCGCGAGTCTTCAGGCGCCAGAGTTGTTCGTAATTGCTGCGGACTTATCTAAGATGCGTGTTATCGCCAATATCGATGAGTCTGACGTTGGAAGAATCAGACCACAGCAGCGCGTAACTTTTTCGGTTGACGCCTTTCCTGGCGAAGAATTTGAAGGCTCGGTCACTCAAATCCGTCTTGAACCGGTCATCACACAGAACGTCGTGACCTACGCGACCGTTGTAGATGCACCCAATCCCGACCTTCGTTTAAAACCTGGAATGACCGCAACGATCGACCTGGAAACAGCTCGGCGAGACAATGTGCTGCGAATCCCAAACGCCGCGCTTCGCTTTCGACCGACCGATGACATGTTTTCGGCCCTAGGCCAACCAGTACCACAAGTTACCAATGATCCTGTTTCATCGCCAACCGTTGCCACGCAAGCACCAACAGAAGGACCCAATACCGATCAAACTGCAAGTAAACGTGTCGGACTCGGCGGAACGGCTAATCCCGGACAGCGACGCCAATTTCAAGAACGTTTGGGCTCAAGGACTCCAGAAGAGCGTGAGCGGTTTTTTCAGGAGCGTTTAAGCCAAATGTCGTCAGAAGAACGCGAAACCTTTGAAGCTCGTCGTACAGCTCGTCGTAGTGGGCGCGGTAACGGTGGTCCACCCGACGAAGCCGGTACCGCCAGAGCAACGGGCATCCGACCGACTCGGGGCGAACCCAACATAGAAAATATTCCTACCGTCGATCGCGGAGCACGAACGATCGATGCCCTCTTCGGTGCCCTTCCTGTCGTTGAAACCACCGGGCGCGTCTGGGTATTGGATAGCGGCTTACTTCGACCGATTAACATCCGTCTTGGAGTAACGGACGGCATAGCCTCAGAATTGCTTGGCGTCTTAGAACGATCGCGCGCAGTATCAGATCGGCATCAAACCATAAATCCTCAAATCGCGTTACTTCAAGAAACCCTAGCGACGGTTGAGGATGAGACCGATCGTGCCACTTTGATACGAGCTATCGACCAAATTCAATCACGCTCATCCGGTCCAACATCTGAACCTCAATACGATCCAGTAGCCCAACAAGTACTCCAAGCGGGCACAACACTGGTGACAAACATTACAACTCTGGAGGATGACTCTTCATCTTTTGGGTCGAGCACGAGCTCACCATTTATCCCACAGTTCGGGCGGAGAAGATAGACGCTGTGGAACCTGTCATCTCCGTTTCCAACCTATCAAAGATCTACCAAATGGGCGACGTGCAAGTTCATGCACTACGTGGCATCGATCTATCAATAGAAGCCGGAGAATTCGTCGCTGTGATTGGACCATCAGGCTCAGGAAAATCAACGTTCATGCACATACTGGGTTGCCTGGACCGGCCTACAGCTGGCCAGTACGTCCTTGACGGGCAAGATGTATCGACGCTGTCACGAGATGAATTGGCGACAGTACGAAATCAACGAATTGGTTTTGTTTTTCAGGGATTTAATCTTCTCGCTCGTACGTCGGCGCTAGACAATGTGGAACTACCACTGCTCTATCAAAATGGAATCCGTACGGTCGAAAGGCGCACGCGATCCAGGCAGATGCTGGAGAGTGTCGGCCTCGGTGACCGAATGAATCACCACCCCAATCAATTATCAGGGGGACAACAACAGCGGGTAGCCATAGCTCGCTCGTTGGTCAACAGACCCGCTATTCTCCTGGCCGACGAACCCACAGGAAATCTTGATTCGAGGACAAGTGTCGAGATTATGGATATCTTCCAGCGTTTAAACCGTGAGAACGAGATTACTGTAATCCTTATTACGCATGAGCCCGACATTGCAGAATATGCCAACCGAATCATTCATTTCAGAGATGGAAGCGTAGTATCCGATCGTCTGAACAACGCTCAACGAATTGCAGAACGTGAGGTCGCATCAATTCCCGAACACTCCGATTTGTCCGACCAAGATCCAATGGAAGTTTCTCGACCGATCGCAGATCATAACTAGGTAGACACATGCACTTCTTCATCATTCTCCGTGTTGCTCTCAAGGCTCTAGTGCGAAACAAGATGCGGACCTCTCTGACGATGCTCGGCATGATCATCGGAGTTACCGCCGTCATTGCAATGGTAGCCCTTGGCACGGGCGCTCAATTACAGATCGAAGAGCAAGTAAAATCCGTCGGCACGAACTTAATCACAATCCGGGCGGGCAACTTCAGGCGTGGCGGCGTGAGTCACGGCGTGGGTGCAGCGCCAACACTGAAGGCTGCAGATGTCGACGCTATTCGTGCTCAAGTGCCAGGGGCACTCTACTTGGCAGCAAGCGTAAATACCCGAGATCAGGTAATAGCAGGTGGCCAGAACTGGTCCGCGCAGATTGAAGGGACCGATGTGGAGTTCCCCATGATTCGTTTCTGGGACCTCGAGTACGGAACCTTCTTCACCCAGGCTCACGTTCGAAGCGCGGCCAAGGTCGCAGTATTAGGAACGGTTGTCCGTGACAATCTGTTCGGAGAAGGTGCCGACCCAGTCGGCCAACGTGTACGCATCCGCAACCAATCCTTTGAAATCATTGGAGTCTTGGAATCGAAGGGGTCCGGCCAGTTTGGCCAAGACCAGGACGACATAATTCTGGCCCCTTACACCACAGTTCAAAAGAAACTAAGAGGCCGAGATGGCACCAACATCTCCGGCATATCCATCTCGGCTGTCTCTCCAAACCAGATGGACGAAATCTCCGCGCAAATCACTGCCGTGCTGAGGGAACAACATGGACTTATCCCTGGTGATGATGATGACTTTATGGTTCGAACACAGGAAGATATTGCCAGCATGCTCACGGGTATGACCGAAACCATGACGGGCCTTCTGGCAGCAATCGCCGGCGTCTCACTTCTCGTCGGCGGGATCGGCATCATGAACATTATGCTCGTGTCCGTAACTGAACGAACACGCGAGATCGGCCTGCGCATGGCCGTGGGAGCTAAAGGGCGCGATGTGCTGTTTCAGTTTTTGGTTGAAGCGGTAGTTTTAAGCCTAGCCGGAGGACTCGTTGGCGTTGCCTGTGGATTTGGTCTCGCCCAAGTGCTAACCCAGTTTCTACAGTGGCCCACGGCAGTCCCGGCCGATGCTGTAGCGGTTGCCGTCGCCTTCGCCGCATCGACTGGCATCTTTTTTGGATTCTATCCGGCACGAAAAGCCGCACAGCTAGACCCGATTGAATCACTTCGATTCGAATAATAGTGCCCGTTATTTTTCCTGCGCCTCCCGACGATCGAAAACATCCTCCTCAAATAAACAATGATCGAACTCCACGGAGTTTCCAAGACAGTAATGAGTGGCGAGCAACCACTTACAATTCTTCATCCGCTTGACCTGAGTATTCCATCTGGTCAGTTTGTATCGGTTGTAGGCCCGTCTGGTAGTGGAAAATCAACTTTACTTGGTCTCATTGCTGGCCTAGATACTCCATCGACAGGTCACGTCATCGTCGACGGCACCGACATTACAAGGTTAGACGAAGACCGACTCGCCGAATTGCGCAGCCGGTCCATCGGCTTTATCTTTCAATTCTTTCATCTCATTCCATCACTGAGCGCCTTAGAGAACATTCTCGTGCCTCTTGAAATCGCTGGTGTCGCCAACGCCGGAGATAAGGCGCGGGACTTACTGGGGCACGTTGATTTAAACGAACGTGGGCACCACTATCCATCACAGCTGTCTGGCGGTGAACAGCAACGGGTAGCCATTGCTCGCGCTCTGGCAAATAGTCCTCCAATTCTTCTTGCCGACGAACCGACAGGGAACCTCGATTCAAAAAACGGTGGACTTATTGTCGAATTGATCCGTGAGATCAATACCACCAGAGGTATGACGGTGGTGATGGTCACACACGACGTAGAATTAGTCGAGCAAAGTGAATTTGTTCTTTCGATGCGAGACGGACGCGCCGAGGTTATTCGAAATGCGATCCCATCTTCAGAGATCTAAAGCTCCAGTTACATGAATTTCATTATTCGAATGGCCTTCCGAGAACTTCATGCGTCCTGGCGTCGCCTGATTTTCTTTTTCCTTTGCGTCGCGATCGGGGTTGGTGGAATCGTGGTGCTCCGTTCCTTGATTCAAAATGTTCGGGTAGCACTTACTGCTGAGGCACGGACACTCACGGCGGGCGATATCTATATCAGAAGCGACCAACCGTTCGAACCCGAGACCCGTTCGTTGATTAAAACCCGGTTAACAGAACTGGGTAATGTGGAGACCACGGAAACTCTTGAGCTAACGACAATGGTCCGGTTAGTAGATGCGGATTCTGTCTTGACAAAATTGGTAGAACTAAGAGGAGTTCAACCCAACTTTCCCTTCTATGGCGAATTCAGACTAGGGGGTGGGGAAAATTACTCCTTTGATCTCTTTAGAGACAACGGAGCACTTGTTGGCCCTGAGTTGCTGACTCAGTTGGATTTATCAGTGGGCGACGTCATTGCGATCGGTGATGTGGAATTCACGATTCGAGACGTGCTCCTGAACGAACCTGGGCGCCAACTTGGCGGATTCAGTTTTGGCCCTCGTGTCTTAGTTGCTTACGAAACAATTGCAGCTACTGGCCTACTGAGGCTTGGAAGCCGAGCAGAACATCAAGTGCTTTTAAAGATGCCGACTGAGGATCAAATTGATTTACTCGTTGACCAACTCCGCCAAGACTTGACAGGCACATTCGCACGGGTCGGCTCGTATCGCAGAACCGAAAATCGTATAGAGCGAAATTTTGATCAAGCTGAAAATTATCTCAGCCTAGTCGGATTTGTCGTCGTTATTCTTGGAGGAATTGGCATCTGGAGCGTAACCCGTGTGTTTATTCAACAACGGCTAAAAAGTATCGCGATCCTTCGTTGCCTGGGAGCAACTGCGGGGCGAGTGATTGGGATATATATCGTCCAAGTAATGCTACTGGGATTCGGCGGCAGCATTCTTGGAATTGGAATTGCCCGTCTAACCTTATGGTCTCTACCAGAGAGCGTGACTGCACAGGCAGGCGTGGCCGCTGGCTTGTCTACCGTCTCAATCCATCTCACCGCGTCTGCAGTACTGCAGGGGCTGACAGTGGGAGTACTGGTCTCATTGCTATTTGCCTTAGTTCCATTGCTGGACATTCGCAATGTTAAACCACTGCTATTACTTCGGCCGGGACAACTTTCAACTTCCCTGAAGGTCGATTGGGTTCGAATCAGTCTATTAATTGGAGTTGGTGTAGCACTGGTTCTGGTTGCGAGTTGGCAGGCCTCCTCTTGGGAGATCGGGTTCTACGTCGTGAGTGGCTTTGCCACCGTGGCCTGTGTTCTTTATTTTCTAGGTCGAATGCTCATCAGGGCGATCCAACCTCTGACGGCGAGCACTTGGTTTCCCTTGCGTCATGCCGTCTTAAATCTGAGTCGCCCGGGCAATCAGACCCGCGTTATTTTATTGACCGTTGGTTTGGGTAGCTTCTTCATCATCGGCATTCAATCGCTCCAGACAAATCTACTTAAAACCTTCTCGCTTGAACTTCGGGACGATTCGCCTGATATGTTCCTCATTGATGTTCAAGAAGATCAGGTTAACAGAACAAAAACACTCCTCGAAGAAGCAACAGGGCAAACTCCTAAACTAATCCCTGTCCTTCGCGCACGGGTAACAGGAGTCGATGGTCGACGCCTCCAATTGCATGACATTGAATCCATCAGAGAGGCTCGGCTAGGTCGCGAATACACCATTACTTATCGTGCCCATTTAGAAGAGAACGAACGGGTGATTGATGGAGAGTTTTGGAATAAAGATCCGTCTTCGACACCTGAGGTCTCGATCGAAGAGGCTCTCAGAGATGACCGTGGCTTAGCGGTTGGCGACTTTGTGCAATTTGACATCTTGGGTCGAGTGATCAACGCACAGATAACCAGTGTGCGGGCCGTTGACTGGGACGATTCTCGGAGTGGTGGATTCATGTTTCTGTTTCGACCAGGCTCACTAAACGACGCACCCCACTCCTATGTAGCTTTTCTTCAAGGCCCTCAGGAATCTGCGGCGCGGGCACGCTTGCAACGGGACTTGGTGAACGAATTTGCGAATGTAACGATCATCGACGGACTCGAGATTATTCGGACGCTCCGCCGAGTATTAGATTACGTCACGATGGCAATCACCATCGTCGGTGCCATCGCACTGTTTAGCGGCGGGTTAATCCTTATCGGCTCAGTGGCGATGACGAAGTTCCAGAGAATATATGCCACAGCGATCTTTAAAACGCTAGGAGCCAATAGGCGTCTCCTTACAATGACGTTAGTCCTTGAATACGGCGTTCTGGGAATACTCGCTGGAACTGTCGGCACCCTTGGCTCCTTTGTGTTGACCTGGATACTAACGCGTCAGGTGTTCGAGATTGAGTGGTTTGCATCCCCCTTGGCAAGTGCCATGGGCTTATTAGTGACAACCCTAATGGTCGGCATTGTGGGAGTTATTTCCAGCCTTGATGTATTACGAAAGAAACCACTCACTGCCTTGAGAGCCGAATGATTATCAGGTCTTGAGGCCGTGCTATGATGAAGATAGACGGTGTTGCCAATGGCCGACGGAGAGAAAGAAATAAACGCTCTTGAAAGCTACAAGAAAGCGCTCATCGACAAGCGCGGTGAGATTCTCACTGAAGGTGGTGGGTTGAGTCGCCAGACTTCAATGGAGAACAACACCCGTCAGGGTGACCTTGCAGACCAGGCAACTGGCACAAACGAGGTTCACATTCAGCTAAAGGTGAAGCAGACCGACGCGAAGATCCTGCAAGCGATCGAAGAAGCGCTCCAGCGAATGAAGCAAGGCGACTACGGCCTTTGTCGTGATTGCGGTGACTCTATCGCACCTAGTCGTTTGAGTGCAATCCCTTGGACTCGCGTTTGTATCACCTGTAAGGAGCAGCGGCATTAGTGGAACCCAACGACACGTGTGTGTCGCTCTCGGTAGCAACCACGGTCCTCGCCATGCACATTTACGGCATGCAGTTGTTCGCCTACAAAACATCCTCACAGAACTTCATGTCTCCTCTTTTATTGAAACGGTTCCTGAAGGCATCGTCGACCAACCGGACTTCCTGAATGGAGTTGTTACCGGTTGGTCAAGCGCCGAGCCAGAGCTAATCCTCGGACAACTACAGGAAATCGAAATTGAGCGAGGTCGGGAACGACCATTTCCAGGAGCCCCTCGAACCCTTGACCTCGATCTAATCTTGGTCGGTGACTTAGTTGTCAACACCACGAAGATTGTGTTGCCTCATCCACGCTTTCGGATCAGACGTTTTGTACTAGAGCCGCTCGTAGAAGTAGTCCCCGAGTTCGTTGATCCTGTCAGCGGCCGAACTATTAAAGAACTCTTCAACCAACTGCCCAGCCCAGAACCTAGCCACGTTGACTAACAGATCGATTTTAATCCAAACGGATACAACGTTACATCACCCAGAACAGTCGGCCCCAGTTCCATCGTGTGTCCCTTCGGCGAAGTTTAACCATTATTCGTCGACATGGGAACCTGAGCCATTCGCGTCCACCATTCGCCGGACCAGTAATTCGACTGCTGGCCACAAATGTTCGGCGATCCGCGCTGCACCGTCGGCATTAGGGTGAATTCCATCTGGTTGATTCAACTCTCTGACACCGGCCACAT
>Ga0310121_10000982_pt1 | contig 29963 bp, 32 predicted proteins | sample CB27_Tmax_986_MG_FD_203504 | JGI IMG/M metagenome (GOLD analysis project Ga0310121, IMG submission 203504) | Marine microbial communities from Western Arctic Ocean, Canada - CB27_Tmax_986 | ecosystem: Environmental > Aquatic > Marine > Oceanic | place: Canada: Western Arctic Ocean | collected... | reverse complement strand
CACTGTGTGCTATCGTCGGGCATCTGAAAGCTCCTGTGTTTGTGGGGTCCGGCCTTTATCCAAAGCCATTCTCCACCCAGGGGCTTTCTTTTTGGGTCCTACCGACGAATTATTCGGGCCAGGAGAGACGGAGGGAATGCTGTCCCCCAGCGGCTCCTGAATCAAGCTCTCCAGAACACGAGTCGTCACCGTTCTGAACGGGGTTGACGTGCCCGCCTCCCCGCACTACGCTAATTGAAACTGGTTTTCAGGATTCTCGAAGGAGAGACACATGCCCCTGCCGCCGATCTATGATCCGGAAGCCGTGAAGCCCATGTGGCAAGAGTTGGCCACCGTCGGTGTGGAGCCCTTGACGACGCCGGGCCAGGTGGACGATGTCCTCCAGAACGAGGCCGGCACCGTGCTCCTCATCGTGAACTCGGTGTGCGGGTGTGCCGCGGGCAGCGCTCGCCCAGGCGCGATGCTGGCCCTGCAGCATTCGACCATCCCCAACCGCTCCGTGACGGTCTTCGCCGGGGTCGACCGTGACGCCGTCAACCGCGCGCGGGAGAAGATGGCCGGGTACCAGCCCTCTTCGCCGTCGATGGGCCTGTTCAAGGGCGGCGAGCAGGTGTTCATGCTGCAGCGGACGGACCTTCAGGAGATGAACTCCGACCAGGTGGCTGCGGCCCTGCGGGACGCCTTCGACGCTCACTGCAGCAAGGCCGGCCCGTCGGTGGACGCCGAGACCTTCAAAAAGGTCCAGCCCTACGAGGGCTGCGGCTCGCAGATCCCGCTGACGGGACACTCCTGATCAAGCGGCCCGATCACCCGACCCAGAGCAGCACGATGAGGGTGGCGCCGAACACCAGGTTTCCGAACAGCAGGATCAGGCCGATCCGGCGCTCGGCGCGGAGCTTGAACCAGAGGTAGAGGCCCGTCCCGCCGAGGACCAGCAGGCCCACGGACGTCAGGAACATCAGGGCTCCCCAGACGTTGTGCGGTGCGTACTCGTGGTGCATCCCGAACGTCCCGTGCATCCAGGTCATCATGCTCATGAAGGGAAACACCCGGGTCCGCACCTGGGCCTCTCGGGCCCCCCGGGTGTAGCGAACGTCGTGGACGGTCCCGATCCGGCTGATGTTGAAGAGGATCTGCCCCTCGGCGGCCCGGATGTCGTGAAGCCCTCCCCCGTAGCCCTGCTCCTCCATGAGATGACGGGCGAGCTCGCGGGGCGTGGAGGTCCGCCCAGGATCGACGACCACGGTCGACGTCGAGTCCGTGGGCTCGGAGCCGAACCAGCTCCGGTGCGAGAACTCCAGGCTGCTGACGCCGAACATCATCACGAATACGAAGAGGAACAGCCCCAGCAGCAGGTGTGTGTCGCGCAAGACCCTGTACATCGCTACCTCACGAACCAGTAGAAGCCCACGAAGATCAGAGAGCCGACACCGAACGAGACCTGGGCCCAGCGATACCCGGGACGCGACTCGAGCCAGAGATAGAGGCCCGACAGCGCCATGAGGATCAACGACCAGAGCGAGAGCTCGATGTACCAGGCCCAGGCCTGGATCCGGAGATCCGGCGTCGAGCGGGAGGGAACCATCTCGTGCAGGTGGAACAGGTGCTGCCATGTAGGAAAGGTCAGCGTCTCCATGCGAAGGCGGCCCTCCTCTTCGAGGACCACGATCTCGTGGCGGCGCGCCGGCGTCGGCAGCCGAAAGCGAAGGTTGTTCTCGTCGTCGCGCTCGAGGCTCCAGTCCGGGGCGGGTCCGGTGAGGGGAATCCGGAGGGTGGCCTGGATGTGGTCGGCGAGCTGGCGATCGTCCATCCCTCCGGGGCTCTCGAAGTCGACAAACGAGACGATCGGCGTCGGCCGAGCCCGCTGGGCATGGGGTGGCAGCACCGTCGCAATGATGCCCACTACACCAAACAGGACCAGGGCCGTGAAGTTCAAAAGCCCGGTGTACATGTGGATACGAATCATCCATTTGGTCATGGGCACTCCTCGATCGGGCAGCCCGCGGCCCAACCGATCGCTCTGTCGAATGCGGGCCCATGATAGAACCCAATCCGGGCCTTGGGGCTTGCGGCCCGCATTCGGGCCGATCCGCTGGTACACAGGGCGCCACGAAGTCGCGTCGCCACTCGAGGAGAATGGCGCTATGCTTGGCGCTCTCATTTCACGAGCCACGCAGATGGCCAGCCTCGAAAGGAGCACACGAGATGAACGACCCGACTCCGTCTCTCAATCGCCGTCACTTCCTGGCTGCCGGGACCGCCTCGGTGGCGGGCTCCTTGGCGGCTGGCGCCCGAACGGGCTCGGCGCATGAAAGCGATGCGGCCCCCGTCGTGAGCCCTCCGGAAGGCAAGCGCATCCTGTTCTCCGTCAAGCTGGGGATGATCGCTGAGGAGGCGGACGGCAAGCCCATGCCCCTGGCCGACCGGTTGAAGATCGCCGCCAAGGCCGGCTTCGACGGAGTGGACCTCGATCAGGCGGGACTCTACACGCCGCAAGAGGCCCGGGACGCCGTGCAGAAGACGGGCGTCTTTGTCCACAACGCCATCGACCACGCCCACTGGAAGCAGCGCCTCACCAGCGCCAAGGCCGAAGAGAGGGCCCAGGGCCGGGCCAACATAGCTCATTGCCTCCGTGTCTCCCACGCCGCGGGCGGAAGCGGCGTGCTGATTGTCATTGGCCGGGCGGACGACGGCACTCCCGAGGAGGTCGAGTCGCGCTGCCGGAAGGAGATCGAGGCGCTCCTCCCCCTGGCCGCCTCGCTGGGCCAGATGGTCCTGGTGGAGAACGTCTGGAACAAGATGTTCTACGACCACGACGCACCGCCCGAGCAGACCCCTGACGAGTTCATCCGGTTCGTGGACAGCTTCAACAGCCCCTGGGTGGGGATGTACTACGACATCGGAAACCACTGGAAGTACGGTCAGCCGGGCGACTGGCTTCGCGCGTTCGGGCGCCGGGCCGTGAAGCTCGACGTCAAGGGCTTCAGCCGGGCGAACGACGAGTTCGTCGACATCGGCGAAGGCGATCTGCCGTGGGCGGAGGTGCGCAAGGCCATCGACGACGTCGGCTTCACGGGCTGGACCACGGCCGAGGTGAAAGGCGGCGATGTCGAGCGCCTCGCCCTCGTCAACAAGCAGATGAGGAAGGCTCTGGGCGCCTGACGGCGGAGCCCGTCCTGACGGCGCGCCGACGAAGAGACCTATAGGCGTCCACAGGTTTCGAGTTCGTGGTAGTTGTCTGATCGAGGTGGGAAGTGACTACAGGTTCTAAGGACCGCATCCGGCCGGCCTCAGCGTGATGACGTCGGTGGGCCCGTATCGGCCTCCGAGAGCTTCTCCAGTTCATCGAGGAAACGACGGTAGCCAGCCTGGAAGCCCCGGCCGGCGACCATCGCGACGACGACCGAGACCACGGCGACGAACCACGCCCCGACGTACGTCGTCGACAGGGCGACGACGCCGGCGCCCACGGCCACCGTCCCCAGCGCGGCGAGACCCAGCCCTCGGAGGATGGTCCGCGGACCACCCGCCTCGACACCGGCCATCTTCGCGATCGGCCCCCACCACCCCAGCGGCCGGGCCCGGCGGTAGAACTCCACCAGACGCTCCTCCGGCTCGGGCCGGGTCGCAAGAGCCACGACGACCCACAGGACGCCAGTGAGCGCGATCGACGTCAGGACCACCACGTACGGGGTTCCCTCGCCCGCGTCGACGAGATGCTCGAACACCACCAGCTTGTTCACCAGAAAGATCACCGGTCCGCCCAGCGACGCGGCGAGACGGGCCGGCCCGTTGAAGCGCCACCACCACCACTGGCCCCAGTTGGCCGTCAGCTCGGCCGAGGACAGGCCCAGCATGAAGACCGCGATGTCGATGACGTTGCGGGCCTGCGTCGCCACCACAAGGGCCAGACCGACGATCCCCAGCATGGCGATGCGACCCACGGCCATGAAGTGCCGCAGGCTGGCGTCCCGCCGGATCAGCCGCCGATACACGTCGTTGATGAAGACCTGGGCACCGAAGTTCAGATTCGAGTCGACCGTGGACATGATCGACGCGAACATCGCCACCAGGGCCAGACCGAGCACACCGGCGGGCAGGTAGTGGGCCAGCAGCATCCCGTACGCCAGCTCCTTGTCGATGGCCCCCGTGTGCAGCCCCGGCCACCGCACCATGGCCCCCAGCGCGGGCAGCGTGAGAACGGCCAGCATGAGGAAAAGCACCACCTGAGTCCAGACGTACATCAAGGAAGCCTCACGGCCGTTCCGACACGACAGCACCCTCTGCCCCTCCATCGCCCCGGACATCGGCGCCGCATCGCCTCCGTAGCCGACGGCGGTGCCCAGGGTCCAGGCCACGACCCCCAGCACCCCGAGAAACTCGTGATGGCGGGGCGGGTGCCAGCTCACCACACCGTCGCCGAACTGCGCCACGAGGGCCTGGTACAACCCGCTGGGCCCGCCCAGATCTGTCCACACCATCCCCATCAGCACGAGAGAAGACAAGATTATGATGACGGCTTGGAGGAGGTCCGACGCGATGACGCCCATGTACCCCGACAGCAGCACGTAGAGGACGATGACCGGGATGACCAGGGCGTAGGTCTCCCACCGCGACCAGCCCAGAACCGCCTCCGTGACCTTGCTCATGCCCAGAAGGCCCGCCCCGGTCCAGGCCACCACCGCGATGAACGCGCTCCGCAACGCCGTCCAGGTGCGCATCGTGAGGGCGGGCGCCCCGGAGAAGCGCAGCTCGTAGAACTCAGGCGAGGTGAAGAGGTTCAGGCGGCGCCAGAAGACGGCGAAGAGGAGGCCTCCGATCATCAGGGCCAGCCCGAAGCGACTCAGATACCACCAGCAGACGAAGACCCCGGTGATCACCGTCATGCCGCAGTACGAGGGCGCCACGTCCGCGTTCATGCAGGTCACGGCGTAGCTGGTGCCGCTCACCCAGCCTTTCAACCGGCGGCCGCCGAGGAAGTAGTTCTCCAGGCTCTCCTGCGCAAACCGTCGGTAGTAGAGCCCGATGCCGATCAGGACCAGCATATAGAGCGCCATGACGACGTAGTCGACGGCCTGCAACGACACCTCGGATGTGTCCACGATCGAGCGACCTCCCGCGTCCTACCGATTCACCGAGGCGATCCATCGGGCGAGGCCCGTTTTCTGCAGTTCGACAGCCAGGATCCGGCGGAGCCAGCAGTGGTCCTCGCCATTCAAGCTGCTCGTCCCCACGCGGCGCGACACAGCTCGCCTCATGGGCCGTCCGCCGTGCGATGGGCGGCGTAGACCGACGCCGGCACCTCAACTCGCAACGTGCTTAGACCAGCGACCGGCAGGGGTGGCAGCCGCCCGGCCCCGGCGTTCTCCTCCAGCTGGGCCATCGTGCGCACCCCGCACGCCACGGTCGTCACCGCCGGGTGAGCGAGGCAGTACAGAAGGGCGTTCTGGGCTGGCGTCACCCCGCCCTCCAGGGTAGCCGCGAGGGCCGCCTGGACCGCCTCGACAGCCTCCCGTCCGTGATCGAGGTACGCGGCTGCCGGCTTCGACGCCAGCAGGCCCTTCGCCAGCCCGCCCCTCACCACGACGCCCACGCCGCCGGCGCGGAGGAGCTCCAGGCATACCTCCTCGGGTCTCCGATCGAGGAGGCTGTACTGCATCATGACGCTGGTCATTCCCGAGTCCGCGAGCCACCGCTCGATGACGTTGGGCCGGATCGAGGAGATGCCGTAGTGGCGGATGTCGCCCGCCTCCTTCAGCTCCTCGAAGGCCTCGACGGCTTCGTCCATCGGGTCCTCGACCGTTCCGCCATGCAGCTGGTAGAGATCGATGTAGTCTGTCCGGAGGCGTCGCAGGCTGCCGGCGACGGCCTCCTTGATATACGACTTGCGGGGGTTCCAGTCCCAGCCGGATCCGTCCGCACGCCACTGGTTCCCGACCTTCGTGGCAACGACGGCCGACTCGCGGCGTCCCTGGAGGGCACGCCCCAGGGTGTCCTCGTTCTCACCGTGCTGGTACAGATCCGCCGTGTCGAAGAAGTTGATTCCGAGCCCGAGGGCCGCATGCACCAGGCGCTCGTTCGCTCCGTGGTCCTCACCAAGGGACATGCAGCCGAAGCCGATGGCGCTGACCTCGAGCCCGGAGCGGCCCAGCCGTCGTCGAATCATCTACGCTAAGGATACCCGCAGGCGGATCGCGTAGCCGTGCTATTCGCCCCCGGCAACGCCAAAGGCTAGTGCGTGGTGGGCAGCGGCGCCGGGTAGCTGAGGAAGCGCCGCAGGAGCTTCCACTCCTTGTCTTCCCTCTGCCACAGGTCGGTGACCACGTAGGGACCGCCCACCCGAGCGGACTCGCCGAGCTTCCCGGACGCGTTCAGACGGAAGTTCACCAGGGTGATGTGGCCGAACCTCTCCGCCACCAGGCCGCTGATGTCGAAGCTGCTGAGCTTGATGTGCTTGCCCCCAAGCGAGCCACTCGGAGCGGTTCATCACCTCATGGGGCCGCCCCTCGAACGCGATCGCCCATGCGAAACCCGGCGACAGGAGTGTGTCCAGGGTCCCGACGTCGTTCTCCCGAACGGCGGTCATGATCTTCAGCTCGAGGGCCCGGAATGTGGCGTGTGCTGCGGCTTCCTGCTCCGCGGCCGGGAGCGGGCTCGCTACAAGGGCGAGGGCGAGAACAGACGCGACGGCAACGGTCCGCATGCTCCCTCCTTCGTGAGCGAGCACAAACAGAGCCGAACGTGTGGCAGGTCTCTGCATCCTACTACTTCGCGGCGACCCTGCCTCGGCACGGGCGCACGATCTCGCAGGGCCATCCATGGTATAAAGACGCCTTTTTGACACGATCCATGCCCTCCACCCGTGCGGCGCGACGCCGCCCGCACCAGACGCCGGCCGCGCTCCTCTCGAGCCTCAACCCGGCGCAGCGCGACGCGGTGACGACGATCGAGGGTCCGCTGCTGGTCCTGGCCGGGGCGGGCACCGGCAAGACCCGGGTCATCACGACCCGGATCGCCCACCTCATCGCCCTCGGGAACGCCCCATCGAGCATCCTCGCCGTCACCTTCACCAACAAGGCCGCCGCCGAGATGAAAGAGCGGGTGGCCAGGCTCACGGGAGACGATGGAAAGAAAGTCACGGTGGGGACTTTTCACGCGTTCTGCGTGCGGATACTCCGCGAGCACGCCGAGCCCCTGGGGCTTCCACGGCGGTTCACGATCTGCGACGCCTCGGATCAGCTGAGCGCGGTGAAGTCCGTGATGAGGGAGCTGCGCGTTCACGAGACGACCATGCACCCTTCGGCCGTTCTGGCCCGGATCTCCCTGGCGAAGAATCGAATGGAGACGCCCGAGTCGTTTCTGTCGAGCGGCAAGGACGACCGTGACCAGCTCGTCGGCTCCGTCTGGGAGCGCTATCAGGAGCATCTGAAGCGAGGCCGTGCGCTCGACTTCGACGATCTCCTCCTCGAGACCGTGCGCTTGCTCCGCGAGCACAAAACGGTCCGCTCCCGCTACCGCAGGCGATACCGTTTCATCCTCGTGGACGAGTACCAGGACACGAACCACCCGCAGTACGAGATCATCCGGGAGCTTGGAGGACAGCACCGCAACGTCTGCGTCGTGGGCGACGATGACCAGTCGATCTACGGATGGCGCGGCGCCGACATCCAGAAGATCCTCGGGTTCCACCGCGACTTCAAGGGGGCGAAGATCGTCCGCCTGCAGACGAACTATCGATCGACCGCGCCCATCCTCGAGGCGGCCAACCACGTCATCCGCCACAACGGGGCGCGCCACGACAAGGCCCTCGAGTCGGCGCGAGGCGCTGGCGATCCCGTGCGGCTGCTCCGCCTGAAGGACGAGACGACGGAGGCGCGCTTCGTCGTGAGCGAGATCCACGAGCTGCTTCGACGCGGTGAGGCGCGACCGGACGACTTCGCCGTCCTGTGCCGGACGCAGGTCCAGTTCCGTCCCTTCGAAGCCGAGCTGCGCGCGGCCGGCATTCCCTACGTCGTGGTCGGGGGCATGTCCTTCTTCGATCGCAAGGAGGTGCGCGACGTCGTGGCCTTCCTCAAGCTGGCGGTTCACTCGAAGGACGAGACGGCGCTCCTTCGGGTCATCAACACCCCTCCCCGCGGGGTCGGCAAGGCGAGCCTCGATCGCGTGCTGGCCTTCGCGACCGAGCACGGCATCTCGGCCAGCGAGGGGTTCGAGCGGGCGGACGAGATCAAAGGGCTGAGTCCTCGGGCCGTCGAGGGCTACCGTGCCCTTTCGGCCGCCCTCGAACGGGCCGATCTCGGCCGAGCCGGCGAGGACCTCGTGAGGCGACTCGAGCGCTTCTTCGAGTCAGTCAACTACCGCGACGAGGTTCGGCGCCTCTACCCGGACCCCATGACGCGGGAGGCACGCTGGGCGGCGGTCGTAGAGGTTCTGAACTTCGCAGAGAACTACGTGACCCGGTCGCGGGAGCCCACCCTGCACGGCTTCCTCGAGGAGCTTGCCCTGACCAGCGGCGACGAGCCGAACGAGAAGCCGGAGACCCGCGGGAACGCGGTCACGCTCATGACGCTCCACGCGGCGAAGGGCCTGGAGTACCCGAGCGTGTTTCTCGTGGGCATGGAAGAGGGACTCCTGCCCCACACGCGTTCGGTGGCCGACGATGGCATCGAGGAGGAGCGGCGGCTGGCCTACGTCGGAATCACCCGGGCCATGACGATGCTCACGATGAGCTGGGCGTCGGAGCGGGCGAGGTACGGGCGGCGTGCCGCCGCAGTCCCTTCCCGATTCCTTTTCGAGGCGCAAGGCGAGACGCCACCCGAGGGCTGGCAGGGCGTGGAGTCGATGGCGGCAAAGAGCGCGGAGCGAGAAGAGGCCAGGGGTCCCGGGAAGAAGGCCGGGCGCGGTCGGTCGGGATCGAAGAAGGGTACGCGGCGCCCCGCTCGACGCACATCTCGGCCCTGAAGCCACGTGCGCCACTGAAGACACTGCCACTCTAGCCCTGGGCCCAGCCGGACTCCACCAGGGAGCGGATGATCCGAGCGCCGCGGTGGCCCTGGATCGGGTGCGGCTCGAACGACCGCTCCTCCGCCAGCTCCAGCGCGACCCGGGCCGGGGTCCTCCCGGTGCGCTTCGCCTCCTCCAGCACAAAGAGGGACAGGCGATAGATGCCGTTGTCCCAGCGGTCCCCCAGGTGCCGCTCGAAGGCCGGGTCGTCGCCAACGTAACCGGAGGCCTCGTCGGCGCAGCTGACGATGCCCATGCGGTTCACGAGGAAGTCGGGCATATAGAGGACGCTGGCATCCTGGAGCGCGGCGTCGTCACGCTCCGGGTCCTCGAGCTGGTTGTTGGCTGCCCCGCACACGATCCGTGCACGAATGCGTGGAATGGTTGCAGGACCGAGGATGGCGCCGGTGGCGCACGGGGACACGATGTCCGCCTCTTCGCCCAGCAGGTCGTTGTCTCCCCTCTCGACGATCCGAACGGTCAGATCCAGACCGGGGAAGCGTTTTCGAAGAGCCTCCCCTCGATCTGGATTGATGTCCGAGCCGACAATCCGGCCGACCTTCCGCACGTGGAGGACCCCCACAAGCGGCTCCCCCACGTGCCCGAGGCCCTGGATCGCAACCGTCTTGCCACTCAAGTCGCCCATCTCCAGGAAGTGCAGCGCCGCCTCCATTCCCCGGACGACGCCCAACGCGGTGGGTGCAGAGGGGTTGCCACTGCCTCCGAGCTCGGGCGGGATACAGGTGGTGAAGCGCGTCTTCGAGAAGACCGCCGCCATGTCGTCGACCGAGGTGCCGACGTCCGCGGCGGTGACGTAGTACCCTCCCAGCGACGTCAAGAAGCTGCCGTACTCCTGGTAAATCGTCCTGCGGACGCCGGGCGCCGCTTCGTATCCCCCGGTGCCCGTCGCCATGACGCCCTTGCCCCCTCCCCACCACAGCCCGGCCAGGGCGTTTTTTTGTGTCATGCCCCGGGCCAGGCGCAGACCGTCGCGGAGGTATTCCTCGACCGTGTCGTAGCCCCAGAAGCGGACGCCACCCGCTGCCTGGCCCCGGCAGGTGCGATGGATGAACGCCCCCTGGAGGACGCCGGTCTCGGGTCCCACCTGGACAAAGACGCCCTCGTGTCGGTCGAAGTCCCGCCGGTCGTCGCCCAGCAGCCGGGCCAGGGGCTCTAGCCGGGGGTGGGACGAGCGCACCTGCCCCGTGTCCTCGTCCCAGACGAGAAAGAACCGGAGAATCCCCTCGTCCACGAGGAGGTCGCGGAACTGCTTCGGGGAGAGTCCTGCCAGATCGGTCATGGCAACTCCAAGAACACACTCACCCTACCCGGGTCGTATTGCCCGCAGCGTCTGCCAACGGTGGGAATCGAACACGATGGTATCTTGCCCGCGGCGATCCCGAACGAGGTGAGCGCGCCACGGGCGTAGGGAAGCCTAGGCGCGGCCGACGGCCTTGGCGGTGATCCAGAGCGGGCCCACCAGGAGGTGCAGAAGGTTCTTGTAGAACGCGGGCGATCGCTTCTCGTAGATCGAGTGTCCGAGGAACTGGAGCGCCCAGCCCAGGACGAACAGGGCCGCGCCCCACGCCAGGGGGATCGGACGTCCGGCGACATTCAGCACCGCGAAGACTACGAGCATGAGGAGCCCGAGCGAGACGTCGAGCTTCATGTAGTACGCCACCACGGCGAGCATGACCACTTCGGCGAGAAGTCACATTCAGCCCGCCGACTTCGAACAGTTCGACCCGGGTCAGGAAGGTGAACAGCGTGAGGACGATCAGGGGAATGCCGACGTAGTGGCACGCCTGGTTGCCTCGCGTGACGTGAAACGACGCGTACTCGGAGAAGTGGGCCTTCAGCGCAGGGGACATTCGGCTACCTCCCGATCATTCGTCTGCCGACGGTCCGCCCGGGGCCGTGGAGAAAAAGACGAGGACCTCGCGATCCTCCTCGATCTCGACGAACCGGTGATCGACTTCGGACTTTACGTACACGACGGAGCCGGATCGGACCGGCTGGCGCTCGCCGTCGACCTCGAGGACGGCGCGGCCGGCGACGACGTAGTAGACCTCGTCGCGCCCGTGGGGCGACTGACGATCCTGCCCTCCCCCGGCAGCACGTAGAGGCCGGTGCTCAAGGACGGCACCTTCAGAAACTCGAGCCAGGGCCGGGATGTGGCCTCTCGTTGCTCGCCGAGCTCGTCGAGGGCGAACGCTTCCCACCGCTTTGGAGAATCCACCTCTTCGGCGTGGGCAGCGCCGCCACCGAGCAATGCGAGCGTCACGACTGTCAGGACCCTGAGGCGTTTCACCACGCGATCCTCCCTGTGCTAGAAGAGGGCCGGCAAGGGCCAGCCCAGCCGATTCCGAATGGTACACCGCGCACAGAAGCGGCGAGACCGTGTCATGATGTGGTAGTCGTCCCCGACGAGACAGTCAAGGAGGTTTCGACATGGTTTGCGGTCGCTCTTCTCTCGCTCTCAACGCTGCCCTCGCCGGCCTTCTGGTCGGTTGCACTCCATCGCCCGAGACGCCATCAGGCTCAAGAGACTCCGAGATTCCCGCGGCCTCCAGTCGAACGTCGCTGCAGGACGCGCTGTCCTTCCATGCCTCGTTCGACAACGGACCAGACGCCGACTTCGCCCGAGGCGACGGAGCGATCTACACCGCCCCCTCGTACGACGCGCTCGAGGATGCCAGGCCGGGGATCGGCAACCCCGACGTCCAGCTCGTGGAGGGCGTGGGGCGGTTCGGCGGCGCGCTGGACTTCACGGCGAAGAACGGGCACGCGATCTTCTACTCCGCCGACGACAACGTCGCCTACGACCCGGCAGACTGGTCCGGGACCGCTTCCTTCTGGCTGAAGCTCGACCCCTCGGTCGACCTCGAGCCGGGCTACTGCGACCCCATCCAGCTCACGGACTCCGGCTACAACGATGCCGCGGTGTGGGTCGATTTCACCAAGGAGAACCCTCGACAGTTTCGGCTCGGGGTCTTCGGTGATCTCCATGCGTGGAATCCCGACGAGCGATCACCGGACGAGTTCCCGGCTTTTGGCGAGCGCCTCATCGTCTCTGATTCACCGCCCTTCAGCCGAGACGCCTGGACGCACATCGTGATCACGTACTCGGGTCTCGGCAGCGACGCGGGGCACGCACGCCTCTATCTCGATGGGGCCCCACTGCCGGACGTGCGAGAGGACATCGCCGAGCCGTTCACGTGGGATTCACCCGGATCCGTGCGGCTCGGCCTCAGCTACGTCGGACTCTACGACGATCTCGCGCTGTTCGACCGCGCGCTCACGAGCGAGGAGGTCGCGGCGCTCCACGGGCTCGAAGGTGGCGTGGCCGAGCTTCACCCGTGACGGGTCACCGAACTGCGACGGAGAGCTGAGCAGCGGGCAGTGAGTCAGTCTCTGCCCCGTTCGGGACGCCGCGGTCTCTCTCGAAGGAAGACACGATGACAGACGACTCCTCGGGCCTGCCGCGTGAGCGCCTGTGGCAACCCGTCACTGGAAAGTGGTTTGGCGCCATCTTCGGGTTCTCGCTGGGATACGCGGTCCTGCGCTACCACATCGCCAGCGACGTCGCCTGGTCTCACCTTCCGCTCTTCATACTCAACAAGGCCACGTCGCTGGCCGCCGTCATCCTCGTGGCCTGCTCCTACCTCGTCGGCGGGGTCATCAGGTGGCACAACCACGACCCGGTGATTCGCCTGGTCGTGGTCAAGTTCTGTGGCCTGATGGGCTTCTTCCTGGCGGGAATGCACGCCTTCTTCTCACTGTCTCTCCTCAATCCCGCCTACTTCGCAAAGTACTTCGATTCCGACGGGCGACTGAACGCCGTGGGCGAGATCGGCATGGCCGTTGGGATCGTGGCGCTGTTCGCCCTCATGTCGCCAGCCATCACCACGCTCCCGATGATGCCGAGGGCGATCGGTGGGAAGCGCTGGAAACGCGCTCAGCGCCTGGGCTACGTCGGCTTGGCCCTCGTGGTCGTCCACCTCGCCGATCTGGGTCTCAGGGGCTGGCTGGCGCCGGCAAGCTGGACGTCGGGGCTGCCGCCGATCAGCCTCCTGGCCGTCGTCGCCGCCCTGGTCCCGCTCATCGCCAAGCTCAGACGTATCCGGGCCTGAGCAAAGAGGGCCTCGCAGGCGACCGGCGAAGGAGCCGACATATCATGGCTCCGCCATGCCGCTCATGACCGGTCGACCGATCCTGTCCCCCAAGGCCCTTTTCGCGCTGATCCCTGCGCTCCTCCTAGCCGCCACTGCACCACGCGCCGCAGCCGGGCCGGAGCGCATCACACCGTCCTGGGAGCAAGTCGCGCCGGGGGTCTGGAAGACCACCCTGGGCGTTCCGGATGGCCTCACGCTCTTGAGTGCGGCGGGGGCTCAGCCGAGTACCGCGGGTCTCGAAGCCATGCCGACAATGCAATTCCCGCTGGAAGAAAGCGAGATCGAGTCGCGTGCGCTTGGTGGAAAGCTCGCCCTGCGCTTTCCGCTGGCGCTCGCGGAAGAGGTGTACGGCCTGGGCGTGGACTTCGAGTCACTGCGACGGACGGGCTCGATCTTTCGTCTCCATGTGGATCACTGGGGCGGCCACACCGGCCGCACGCACGCCCCCGTACCTTTCTACGTGTCGAGCGACGGCTACGGCGTCTTCGTGGATTCGGCACGCTACCTCGACGTCAGCGTCGGCGTGGGCGTACGGCTGGACGCAAAGCAGAAGCCACCCGTGATCGACCGAACGACCGGTGGCCGGAGCTGGTCGCCGATGCCGCGCTCGGACTCGGTCGAAGTGTTGGTCCCCGCGGCGGGCGCCGAGGTCTACGTCTTCGCCGGCCCGACCCCTCTGGACGCCGTGCGCCGCTACAACCTGTTCTCGGGCGGCGGGGTGCTGCCACCGATGTGGGGGCTCGGGTTCATGACCCGCACACCGACCGCGTACAGCGCGGAGGACGCGCTGGCGGAGGTGGCGGAGTTTCGCAGGCGGGGAATCCCCCTGGACATGATCGGCCTCGAGCCGGGGTGGCACGACCACGCCTACCCGTGCGCTTTCCAGTGGGACGAGGCGCGCTTCCCCGATCCCGCTGCCTTTCTCGGGGAGCTGGAGAGGAAACACGTGCGCGCCAACCTCTGGTTCAACCCCTACGTGTCCCCCACGGCGCCGCTCCACGACAGGCTTCTCCCCTACGCGGGCTCTCACCTCGTCTGGAAAGGCATCGTGCCGGACTACTCGATGCCGGGAGCCCCGAGGTGTTCTCCGAGCATCTGCGCCGGGAGGTGCTGGGCCCCCACCCGGCCTCGCTGGGCGGATTCAAGATCGACGAGGTCGACGGCTTCGATCGGTGGCTCTGGCCCGACACGGCTGTCTTTCCTTCCGGCAACGACTCGGAGCAACTCCGCCAGACATACGGGCTGCTACTGCAGCGTTTGATCCTCGACCTCTACCGCGGAATGAACCAGCGCACGCTCGGACAGGTCCGCGGGACGAATGGAGGGGCGGCCGCGCTGCCCTTCGTGATCTACAACGACAACTACGCATTCGACGAGTACGTCACGGCGGTGGCAAACAGCGCCTTTGCCGGTGTGCTCTGGTCGCCCGAGGTCCGCAGCGGCGATGGCGAGGACATGCTGCGGCGTACACAGGCCGTCTGCTTCTCGCCACTGGCGCTCTTCAACGGCTGGGCGACGACCACCAAGCTCTGGAGCCACCCGGACTTCACGGATCACATCCGCGCCGCGATCCAGCTTCGAATGCGCCTGCTGCCCTACTGGTACACGGCGTTCGCCCAATACCACTACGAGGGCACTCCGGTGGTTCGTGCCATGCCGCTCGTGCTCGGCTTCGATACGACTGTCGAAGCTAAAGACCAGTTCATGGTGGGAGACGCGCTGCTCGTGGCACCGATCGCTCCGGGAGTCCGGACGCGCCAGGTGGTGCTGCCTCCCGGGAAGTGGTTCGACTTCTACAGCGGAGACCTCGCGGGTGAGGGCGAGACGATCGAGGTCGAGCCGCCGCTGTCGCAGATCCCCGTCTTCGTCAAAGACGGCTCTCTCGTCCCGATGATCGGCAAGCGGCAGTGGATGCCGGGTCCGGAAGAGACGCTGTCACTCGAGGTCCGGCACTACGGTGAGCGGCGTGGAGAAACAGCCGTCTACGACGACGATGGAGCGAGCTTTGACTACGAGCGCGGGGAGTATTCGTGGGCCCGACTGAGGGTGGAGCGCGACGACGGCGGGTGGAGAGGCCGCGTCCTGGCCGACCCGGCCGGGAGGGCCTGGCGCTATTCCGATGTCCGATGGACCTTCATGACTCGCTGAGCGGATCCCTATCTAGGCATGAGAGTCATGGCCCCGATCACCATGGCCTCCACGCCGGATTTGATGCTGGGATCGGGCTCAATCCTGAAGAGCGGCGAGTGGTGAGACGGCGCGTCATCCATCTCTTCCACGGCGGTCCCGCCAACGCCGAAGTACACACCCCTCACGCCGGTTTCCGGGGCGACGAAGTAGGCGAAATCCTCGGCCCCCATTCCCTCCCGGGGTTTCTCATACATCCGGTCCGCCCCAAGGTGCTCTTCGAAGGCGGACTTGATGCGCTGGGCGAGCTCCCGGTCGTTGATCGTCGGCGGGGTGGATTCGGTCTTCGAACGCGTGACTTCCGGTAGGAGTTCCTCTGGAACGCCAAGCGAGCGGGCGACGCCGTCCGCCACCCGGTCGATGGCATCGAGCAGGATCTCGCGAGTCTCCGAATCGTCCGCCCGTACCGTCAGCTGCATCTCGACCCGGTCGCCGATGATGTTGTGCTTCCTCCCGCCGTGGATCGCGCCCACTGTAATGACACCTGGCCGCAGGGGTGCGATGCTGCGGCTGACCACCGATTGCAGGGTCACGACGATCTGCGAGGCGACCAGGACCGGATCGACGCCCTTGTGAGGCGAAGCCCCATGAGCGCCGATTCCGTGCACGACGATGTCGACGGAGTCCGAGCTCGATCCCGTGATGTCGAGCGCCACCATCACCTGGCCCGCAGGCTCACCGGCCGAGACGTGGAAGGCGAGTGCGTAGTCGGGCTTCGGAAATCTCTCGTACAGACCGTCTTCAAGCATGGCTCGGGCCCCCGAGATCCGCTCCTCCGCGGGCTGTCCGATCAACACCAGCGTTCCTGACCACTGGTCCCTTCGAGACGCCATCTGACGGGCCGTGCCGATCATTGCCGTGATGTGGACATCGTGACCGCAAGCGTGCATGACCGGTTGCTCGATACCGTTCATATCGACCTGGCGAGCGGCGGACGCGTAGGGAAGACCGGAGTCCTCTTCGATCGGCAACCCGTCCATGTCTGCGCGCAGCATGACCGTGGGGCCGGGTCCATTCTTCATGACGGCCACGATCCCTGTCCCGCCGACGCCCTCGGTCACGTCGTAGCCCAGCGATCGGATCTCCCCGGCGAGGCGCTTCGCCGTCTCGAACTCCCGGCCTGACAGCTCTGGATTCGCGTGGAAATGCAGAAACAGTGCCTCGAGATTGGCCTCGTAGTCGGCCTCGACGTCGGCGCGAAGCGCCTCGTCAGCGACAGCTGGGGTCATCCCGAGGGTCACTAGAGCCGCGATCGCCACCGATTTTCGCATCTGTCCTCCGATGAGTTTCGAACCGTGAGTAGATCAGAACGTCCACGGGTATGGCAAGGACCGCGGCCGAGCTCCACGGCCGACCTTCCAGGCGCAGAGACCCCCAACGGCTCCATCCACGGTCGCTCTACCCGATGACGGTGTCGCTGCTCTCGAGCTTGCCGCGGTTCCGCGAGAGGAAGCTCGTGTCCACCGTGTGGCCGATGCGCGCCAGCTCGAGCTGGATCGGCTCTTCATCCACGTCGCGGCCCTGCTCGCTCGCCGTGATGATCTCAGCCATGAGAGAGCCGAGAACCGGCGCCGTCTTGAACGAAGACCCACTGGTTCCGATGCACACGTAGTACCCTGCCAGGTCCGTCTTGTCGACGATCGGGTACCAGTCCTGCACGGTCACGTCGTACAAGGACGCGATGCCCTTCGACCGTCCGAGCGTGACCTCGGGAAAGCGCTTCATTGCACGCAGGCACTGCCGCTCGCGGTAGCGCTGCGAGATGCTCGTCCGCGCCGCGTCCGGATCGTCGGCCCACTCGAGCTCGTCGCAGCTCGGGTCGGTGCTGCCGACGATGATCGCGCTGTCACCGGCCTCGGGTCGGAAATAGACGCCCCCGTCCAGGTCGCCGACGATCGGGAGCGCCTCGACCTGCGGCGTACCTCGCAGCGGGTGGTCGAGCGAATGAACCTCCCGCACGAGCGCTCGCGTCTCCAGAGGCAGCTTCACGCCCGCCAGCGCGTTGACCCGCGCCGAGTGGGGACCGGCGACGTTCACGACGACGTCGCTCTCCACCGTCGAGCCATCGGACAGCTCCAACACGAACCGTTCGCCGCCACCCCCGGCGATGGACCGAACTTCACGGTTCAGCAGGAATCTCACACCCTCTCGTTCGCCGGCGAGCCTCAGGTTGTGGGTCGCGAGCCCCGGTGAGACGACGTACCCCGCGTCTTCTTCGTAGACGGCGCCCCCGATCGGGCTCCCCTCTCCCACCTCGAGAAAGCCGGATCGTCGATCGACTTCGGGGGATGGTGCGAGGCGACGTCGAGGAAGGGAAAGCGCTCGTGCAGCTCTTCGGCGGTCAGCAACTGGGCCGACACACCCACCCGCTGCATCTTCGCCAATCGCTCGCGAAGCTCATCGGTGATCTCGGTGAACAGGAACGCCATGCCCGGTCTCTTGAAAACAGCCAGTTCCTCGTCGATCGGTCCGAGGTGGCCGCCCCAGTCCGCCCAGATCTGGGCGCTCTCGTGGGCCATGGCCGTCATCCCCGGCTGCGAGTAGAAACGCCGAACGATGGCGCAGGACGCCGAAGTGGAGCCATGCCCGACCTCGCCGTTCTTGTCGAGGACCGTGACGTCGAGGCCACTCCGCCGCAGCTCGAGGCCGACGGCGCAGCCGATGATGCATGCTTCAGAACCCATGTCGCCCCCCATTCTGCCACTCACCGCCCGCCCTTGTGTCGTCGCGCCGCACTCGGGGCGCCCCGCGGGGCTCCGGCAGGAAGTCGACGTCGTGGCCCTCCGGCGTTCGGACATAGGTCACCGCCATCCCGCGCCGCTCCAGCTCGATCAGCACGGCCGTCTCCAGGGCGTGGCCGGTGTTCGCCCGACCCGAGCGTTCAAACACCGCGATGAAGCCGGGATCGACGGGGTAGGCCTTGCGCGGGTTGACCATGCGTTTCCGTTCGGAGTCGGCCTCGAGCCACACCGTGCGCACGAGAAAGCAGTCCTCGAGGTAGGCCAGCAGCTGGTGGACCGTGTCCTTGGAGATACGCATCCCCTGCGACTTGAGTGCCGAGTAGAACTTCTCGACACTGAAGGCCCCGGCGGCGTTGCCGAGCAGGTGCCGCACCATCCAGCGCAAGCCTGCAACCTGACTCACCTCGTGGCGTTCCACCACGTCTCGCAGCATCGCCACGTCCACGTAGTCGCGGAGCAGCCGCATGCGAATTTCTCCTTGCGATAGGGAGAATGGCGCCCCGCTCCGGCTTTCACTCCCCCGATGACCGACAAGGGATCAACGGACCAGGGCACAGGCGAAGGCAGCGAAGCGACCGTGGTGCGACAGGGACACATCGACCTCGAGGGGGCGGCCTCGGTGGATGGCCACCGGCGGCCGGCGGACGATCCGGATGCCGGACGGGTCGAGGCCGAGCGCCGCGCCGATGGCGGTGGCGGCCAGACGGCGGGCCGTGGCGCCGGCGTCAGAGACGACCCGATCGACCCTCCACAGCAGCCGTGCACCCATCGCACGAGTGCCTCGGGCCACGGCGTGCAGGCGGGTCCCATCGACATGAACCTGCAGATCGAGCACGTGGCCACGATGCACGACCTGGCCCAAGGCCACACCCTGGCCCCCGGCGACCGGGAGCGCGGACAACGTCACCACGAACCGTTTCGGTGAGAAGACCACCGCCGGATCGAGCCTCTTCTCGGCCTTGAACGCGCTCTCCTTGGCCGCCCAGAGCGCCCAACGCAGCACGTGTGGTGAGTCGCTTCTTCCCAGAAGGGCGCGCTCACTCGGGCCAAACACGCGCTCATCGAACCGGGGGTGGAGCCCCTGGTGCCGGGTCTCGGGGTCGGCGAGGTCGACGATGTCGTTGCCGATGCTCACGCGGCTACCGGCCCTCCAGATAGGCCTGCTCCATCTCGACGAGGTGATCGAGGAGCTGGGAGGCGAGGTCCCGCGACGCTCGCATGCCCCGGAGATCGGTCCGCGGCTCGACGAGCCGCGTGGCGACGGAGAAGGTGTCGGCCACCGCCGGAACGTGCGACCAGTTGTGCTGTTGGTCACCCCGCAGGTACACGCAGAGCACGCGGCAGTCCCCAAGCTCCTTGATCAGCCGGCCGACACCGTGGGCAACGGATTGTCGGTCGATGCGCCCGGAGCGACTGCGCCCTCCTTCGGGAAACATCAGCACCGCCTCGCCGCGGCGCATGAGGTGGCGCAGACCGTCGAGCACCCGTGCGATCTGCTGCCGCTCGCCCCCCCGGGAAACGGGAGCGCACTTCATGAGATACGCGAGCACTCGCCAGACCCATGAGCTCTCGACCCGGGACTGCTCCGGAACGTTCCAGGGCAGCCCTCGGTAGTTCACGACGTGGCTCCAAGTCGATCCTAGCGCCCAGCCGATCAGCGCCGAGTCGGTCATGGTCAGGTGGTTGGCGGCAATCAGCAACGGCCGTGGATCCTCTGCCAGGAGGCGCTCGTACAGGGCACGGCTCGTAGCGACGTCGCGTATGCGCCAGCGGAAACCGAAGCGCATGATGAGCGTTGCGATGGGGACGCAAACGGGCGCCGTCAGCCGTCCGACGGTGCACTGCACGTCCAGCGCCCTCCGGTGCCGGACTCCGGCCTCGGAGCTGTTGAACGGTGGTGCCGCCACCTGTGCCGCCATGTCTGAGCTTCGGCGCCCGGGCCGCGCTCAGGCCAGCTTGGACTGGATCAGCCGCACGGCGTCGCCAACGGTCTCGACTGCGTCAGCGTCTTCGTCCGCGACCTCGATGTCGAAGGTGTCCTCGAAGGCGAGCACGACGTCGACCAGGCGCGCAGAGTTGATCTTGAGGTCCTTGAGGAAGCTCGTCTCCAGCGCAACGCTGGCCAGTGCCTCCTTGTCCTTGGAATACGGCTTGATGATCTCGACGACCTTCTCGAACACATCCTGTTCGGCCATGTTGACTTGCTCCTGAGTCTGACACCGGCTCCTGGCCGGCGCATTGGATTCCTCGCCTCACGTCCCAGCCGGCGGGCTCGGGATGACAGAGTATTGCGGTTGTTCGGGGCCAGGACTAATCCTTCCACTTTCTATAGATGACGCACGCGTTGACATCCCCGAAGCCGAAGCTCGCCTTGATGATGGTGGTGAGCTCGGGTGCCGGCCTAAGTGTATGAGGGATCGACCCGGCATACGGTTCGATCTCCGGGTGAACGTCCTCGCAGTTGATCGAGGGGTGGACGTATCCGCCGAGCAGCATCTGAATGCAGGCGACGGACTCGATGGCGCCCGCGGCCCCGAGGGTGTGCCCGATCATCGACTTGGTCGAGGTGATCGGCGGGAGCTTGTCGGGCGTCCGCTCGAGAGCGGTCGACCAGGCGGCCACCTCGGTGGGGTCTGCTCCGGTCGCGGTGAGATGGGCGTTGATGGCGTCGATCTCGTCGGGGCCGAGGCCGGCATCGGCCAGGGCGGCTCGGATGCAGCGGCGCACCCCGTCCGGGTTGGGCGCCGTCATGCTCCCGCCGCCACGGTGGCCACCGCAGTTGACGGTGCCCCCCAGAAGCTCCGCGTAGATGCGAGCCCCACGGCCGGTGGCGCTCTCGAGGCTCTCGAGGTGGAGCACTCCCGACCCGGCACCGGGCACGAAGCCTGCCGCGCTGGCACTCATGGGCCGCGACGCCCGCTCGGGCTCGTCGTTGAAGCAGCGGGACAGCACCCGCATGGCGTCGAAACCAGCCCAGCTGTACTCGCTGGAGCCCTCGCTGCCACCGCACAGCATGCGCTCGGCGAGGCCCTGGCGGATCCGGGTGGCGCCCCACACGATGGCCTCGGTCCCGGTGCTGCAGGCGCTGGAGTTGGACGTGACCTGGTTGCCGAGAGCGAGCAGGCCGCTCACCCGGGCCGAGACTCCGCTGCCCATCACTTGCTCCACCATGGTAGAGCCGAGGCGGCGCACCCTGCCGGCGTTGGTCAGGGGTACCAGCTTCTCGCCCGCGGTGTCCAGGCCACCCACGCCGGTGCCGAGCACCGCGCCCGCTTCCCAGTAGACACGGTCATCCGCCGGATCCGGGCGTTCGAAACCGGCGTCGACCCACGCGTCGACGGCAGCGATGGCGCCGTAGCGATGGCTGCCGTTCATCGCCATCAGAAGGTCCGGCTCGAAGTAGGCGGACGCGATCTCGTCGGCGCCGGTCGGCACTCCCCCGACGGTGCAGCCGAACTTGAGCTCCGCCAGCCGGGGCACGTGCCGGAGGCCGGACCGACCGGCCCGCAGAGCGGCATCGAAGTCCTCAAGACCGATGGCGTTGGGTGCGACGACTCCCATTCCGGTGACGACGACGCGGCGGCTCATGCTCCAGACCCTTCCTGCTCCCCCAGCGCCACGGCCTCAACTCCCATTCCCGCGACTGTCGCCGTCGCCACCAGGGAGCCGTCGGCCTTGTGCATTTCAACTTCGGCCCTCAGCTTCATTCTCCGAAAGAAGAGCTTCCTCGCGCTGATGGTCACCGTGTCGCCGGGCCGGACCACTCCGGAGAACTCGGCGTTCACATCGCTGAACACCGTGAGCACCCTGCGGGCCTCCTCGACCCCCTTTTGCCGGGCCACCAGGTAGATGCCCAGCGCCACGACGCCGGTCTGCGCCATCGACTCGATGAGCAGCACGCCCGGGGTGATCGGGTTGCCGGGAAAGTGCCCGCGGTAGAAGTCGGCCTCGGGGCGAAAGGTGTAGCGGGCGACGATGTGCTCCTCGTCGACCTCGAGGATCTCGTCAATGAAGCGAAACGGCTCCTGCTGCGGGAGCAGCTCCAGCAGCGTGGCGCCGGTGATCGGGCTGCCGGCCTCAGCCGCCATACAGGCCCCCGTTGACGTGGAGGACGCTTCCGGTGACGTAGCTCCCGCTGTCCGCCAGGAAGGCCACGACCTCGGCCACCTCCTCGGGGCGGCCCATGCGGCCCAGGGGGATCTGCTCCAGGATCCGGCTCGTGACCTCCTCGGGCAGCTCCGCGGTCATGTCGGTCTGGATGAAGCCCGGCGCCACCGAGTTGATCAGGATGTCGCGGCCCCTCAGCTCCTGGGCGAGGGAGCGGGTCATGGCGTCGAGGCCGGCCTTGACCATGGTGTAGGGGATCTGCCCCGCGTTGCCGGTGTGACCGACGACGCTCGAGATGTTGACGATACGACCCCCCGAGCGGAGCATGAATCGCCGCAGGATCAGCTTGGTCAGGTACCAGGTCCCGCGCCCGAGGCCGGCCACGGCGTCGTAGTCGTCGAGCTTCATGGTGAAAATCGGCGCGTTGCGGTTGTAGCCCGCGTTGTTGACCAGCATGTCCACCCGGCCCGCGACCTCCCGAAGCTCCTTGACTATAGCCTCGACCTGAGCCGGGTCGGCAAGGTCGGCGCGCAACACGAAGGCGTCGCCGAGCTCGTCGGCCAGGGCCCGGGCCTTGGACTCGCTCGAGTTGTAGACGACGCCGATCCGCATCCCCTTTTCCGCCAGCGCGCGGCACACCGCGCGGCCGATCCCCGTCGCTCCGCCCGTCACCACGGCGACCCGGGCTCCGGACCCTGAGCTGTCCTTGTCTCGACTCATCGCCCCATCTTCCCGCCACGGGAGAGCTTCGACGGCCACGGGTAGTCGGCATAGTCGATGTCCCGGAAGATGCCGACCTTGGCCCGCTTGATGTCGTAGATGATGTCACCGTCGACCGCGATCGTCGCATCGCCGACCGCCACCGCCGAGCCGGATGCCGGCAGTTCCTGGTAGCGGACGATGTCGATCTCGTAGCGCATCACCGCGTCGCGAGGACGGATCTGGCCGGAGAACTCCACCTCCGAGCAACCCAGGGCGCGTCCGGTTCCCATGCCGCCGGCCCAGGCGCAGAAGAAGCCGATGAGCTGCCACACCCCGTCCAGGCCAAGACAGCCTGGCTGCACGGGATCGCCGAGGAAGTGGCATTGGAAGAACCAGTCGTCGAGGCGGATGTCGCGCTCGGCCACGATCCGACCCTTGTTCCACTCGCGCCGAATCTCGTCGATCCGATCGACCATGAGCATGGGCGGCAGTGGCAGCTTCGCCCTGAAGGCGTCGGGAGGATCCTCGACCAGCCGCCCGTGGGCGAAGGCGAGCAGCTCCTGGTGGTCGAAGCTCGAGCGTCCGCGGAAGGTCTCGTACTTCACTGCTGTCTCCCGAAGCGCACGAGGAAGCTCGACCAGGTGAGCCCGGCCCCTACCCCCGCCACCGCGATGTCGTCGTCGTCGGTCCACTCGTCCCACCGCATGCTGATGACGCTGGCCGAGCCGGCGCCGGCGGTGTTGCCGTAGTCCTCCACGTTGTGGTGGTGCCGCTCCGGCGGCACTTGGCACAGCTCGCACACCTTGTCGAGCATCAGCCGATTGGCCTGGTGACCGACGAAGTGGAGCCGTCGGCCAGCTTCCTCGAAACGTTTCCGCAGCCCCTTGTAGCACCGCGCCGTCTTCTTGATGGCGAACATCTGCACCGTCCGCCCCTCCTGGTGGAAATGGCCTTGCCGCGGAATGACCACCTTGTCGTGGCCCGCCGGGCTTCCCTCCAGGGTGTTGCCGAGTATGGAAGCACGACCGGGCTCCCGGGTCGAGACGACGGCCGCCGCCGTGCCGTCACCCCACAGCACGGCCGCGCTGCGGTCGTTGTAGTCGACGACCCGCGTGACGGCCTCGGGCATGACGCAGAGCACGAAGCGGGGTACCTTGTCCGGGTCCATCATGGACAGAAGGTTGAGAGCCACGTGAAAGCTGGTGCACGCGGAGTTGACGTCGAACGACGGAACCTCGATGCCAAGGGCTTCCGCGATGGTGCAGGCCTCCGCCGGGGTCACCACGTCGGGCGCGCAGCTGCCCGAGATGACCATGCCGATGTCCTGGGGGTCGATGCCGGCCCGGCCGATGGCCATCTCGGCGGCGTGCCGACCCGTCTCGGCGTTGCTGTAAAGCGACGCCTCGACGGCCATCCGGGGGTCGCTGTTCCGGGTCTCGCGGAGGTAGTCGAGGGGCAGGACAGTGCGCCGCGTGCGGATCCCCACCCGCTCCATGATCCAGGCGTCCGAGGTGCCGATGTCGAGCTCCTCCAGGAACTGATTGGTGATCTCGGCTTCGGGGTGGAAGTGGCCGATGCCATGCAGGTGGACCGCCATCAAGAGGCTCCCGAGACGTGCTCGCCACCGTCGACCCGGATGACCTCGCCGTTGATCCAGGCCGCCTCGGGCAGGCTCAGCAGGTGGATCACCCTGGCCACGTCCTCAGGTGTCGTCAGACGGCGGAACGGGTTCCGGCGGCGCGCGGTGGCCTTCAGGTGCGCGCTGCCCGGGATGACGCGAAGTGCAGGGGTGTCCGTCACCCCCGCCTGGATGATGTTCGAGCGGATGCCGTAGGGCGCCATCTCCACGGCGATGGCGCGGCTGATCGACTCGAGGGCGACCTTGGCCGCCGCCACCGCCGCATAGCCCTTCCAGGCGACCTCGTTGCCTTCGCTGGTCAGCCCGAGCACTCGTGCATCCGGAGCGAACAGGCCACGACGGTGCAGCTCCTGGGTCCAGCCGAGCAGGCTGGTCCCCATGGCGTGGATGGTCCGCTGGAGGTCCTCTTCCTCGATGAAGGACTCGTCCGAGTACGTCGGCGGTGTCGTCAGCCCGCCAAGCTGGTCGAGACCCTCCGCGAAGAGCCGATCGACCGTCTCGGCCAGCAGCGCCTCCTCCACGCCCAGCGCCTCGGCCAGGGCCGCTCGGGACGCAGACTCCGGTCGGGCCTCTGGTGCGATGAGCTTGAGGTTGCCGAAGGCGATCGAATGAAGCAGAACGCGGACTCTCGACTCCCCGCCGAGCTCCGACTCGAAGGCGTCGAGGATTCCCTTCCTCCGCTCCGAGTCCAGGGCGTCGTCGTTGAAGGTGAGCAGCGTGACCCCGCGCTCCCGGATCGCGTCCCACTCCGGCTGGATCCGGCGCATGGCGCCCCGCCGATCACGGTGCACGATGCAGAGGCTGACGCCATGACGCGACAGCTCGTGGGCCGTGGCCAGCCCGAACCCGCTCGAGCCCCCGAGGATCAACGCCCAGGATCCTTCCGGCAGCGCCATAGACATCAGGACGTCCCTCCGTTGCAGACCATCGCCCCCGGCTCCAAGCGAGCCAGAATTGGACCAATCCGCACTACCCTACATTCTCCCTCGATCCCGGGCCTTCGTGTCGAGCGAGGGCCCGGGCGTCGATTTCCTCTCCAGCGTGGACACCACCGGCGGCAACCCGGGCTCGCGGACGCTGTGGCCAGTAGACGTCGCAGCCTGCCGCTACCGCCAACGGGCGGGGTCGTAGCCGCCGAGGAACGGGCGGCGGAAGGCCTGGCCGAGGATCTGACGGCCCCAGTCGAATCGGCCGTAGAGGCGGAGGAAGTCCATGATCTCCAGGCTCATCCGGGCCTGGTCGCGGAGCCTCAACGCCTTGAGCGCCTCGCGGAAGTCGGCCTCGTGGGGCCGGCCGAACGCGATCTTGAACGGGTTCCACTGGTCCGAGCAGCGCCGGACCTCGGAGGCGATCATCTTGCGGTACACCTCCTGGACCGGACGGTTGCGCAGCATAGCCTCCACCGCCGCTTCCCCGGCGATGGCCCCCGAATGAAGCGAGCAGCTCATGCCCTCCGCCATCATGTTGAGGAAGCCGGCCGCTTGCCCGGCGACGAGGACGTTGCCCTTTCCGAAGACGTAGCGGTTGATGAGGGAGAGGCCGAAGTTCTCCAGGCAGCCCTCCCGGTCCTCGGGCGGGCCGAGCCGGACGCCGTGCTTCTCCTCGACGTAGCGCTGCAGCTTCGCGTGAACGTCGTCGAACTTCTGCCCCGGAACCCAGCCGACGCCGAGGATCTGCCGGTTGTCCCGGGCATGGCTCCACGTGTAGTAGCCCAGGTCCCGGTTGAACCAGAAGTGGAAATAGGCGTCGTCCAGGGGGCACTCGCGGATCTCGTGGAACTTCTGCCCGACCATGAACCACGGAATCTGGTACGGGTCGTCCGGATAGAGGTCGCGGATCACCTTCGAGTTCGGCCCGTCGTTCCCGATGACGTAGCGGGCCCGGTAACGGACCGGCTTTCCATGCGCGAGCGCTTCGACGTCGACGTGATCTCCCTCGTCCTCCAGGGAGATGAAGCTGGTCTCGTCGTGGACCTCCACGCCGCTTCGCTCGATGGCCCAGTGATCGGAGTACTTCCGATGGAGATGCGGCGTGGGACCGCCGTCGAAGTCCATCGACAAAGAGAGCATGCTGGGGAAGTGAAAGGTCACCCCCCGGCACGACGTGGGCTCGTGAAGGGTCTTTCGGGGCAGGGGCCCGAAGTTCTCCAGAAGGAACCGGTGCCCGCGCGGAGCGAGAATCCCGCTGCAGATCTTGTGACGGGGGAGCTTCTTCTTCTCGAGGACAACGGTCTCGAGGCCCGCGTCCACGAGGCGCTTGGCGCAGGCCGCGGCGGAGAGACTGGCTCCGACGAGGAGGACATCGACCGTCCTCACGGCGTCACCTCCGCGAGGTGCACGACCGGAAGATCGGTGATCTCCTGGAACGGCTCCATGTCGTCCACGCACTCCACGACGATCCGCTCCACGACGCGTCCTTCCAGGATCCACCGCGCCTGGCCGGCGGCGTCGATCCCGCCCTTGCCGGTGCGGCCCTGTAGGCTCGCGGCGCCGGTCGCGATGGCGGCGCGTTGGAGATCGAGGTTCATCTCGCAGCCCACTCGCTGGCGGAGCTCGTCGTAGAACCGGACGAGCCGCTGGAAGTCCGAATGGTAGCCGCGGGTCTCGATGACGTAGAGGTCCGTGGCACGCAGCTCCGGGCTCTTGCGCAGCAAGGCCTCCCCCAGCCCGATCACCTGGAAGCCCCACGACCGAAGCGGCCGGTGAAGGATGCCGTCGTCCACGATCAGCTCGGCGCCGACGAGGCAATCGAGGAACTGCCTCTGACGATCCGGAGACACGGTCCGGCCGGCCTCGATCCCGGCCGAGATGTCCGAGCCATCCACGGACGAAACGCCCAGCCGCTGGAGGACGACGTCGTGGAGCCTGTGTCTGCGAAGCGAGTCTCCGGGAAGGAACGAGCCCTTCTCCCCGTTGCCGCGATCCAGCTCCGGCAGATCCAGCGGCACCGATCTCCGGAGGTCGAGCGTCATCCCGACGGTGTCGATCTCCTCGGGGCAGACCGGCTCGCAGGCGCCGCACGTCACGCACGCCTCGAGGGATTCGCGGAGGTCCAGGGCGGTGGCGCCGCCCTGAAGCGCCAGCGCCCGGCCGGCCAGCGTCAAGGAGAGGTCCCGGGTCTCCTGCCACACGGGGCACGGGAGGACGCAGATGCCGCACCCCGTGCAGGCGCGATAGTCGTTCATCAGAAGATCACATCCGCGTTCAGGATCATGGCCGGATCGGCCTTCCTCTTCAGGGCGAGGTGCTTGTCCACGAGCTCGTTGCCGAACGCCCGGCGGATGTACCCCTTCATCATCCCACCGAACCGATAGTAGGACGTGTTCATGTCGACGCCGATGTCGTAAATGGCGTTCTTGAAGGACTGGAGGTGGTCGCGGCTGTAGGTGGCGCCCTTGATCATGGGCTCGAACTCGCACCCCCACGCCATCCCTTCGGCGTCGGGCGGAATGCAGGAGAGCTCATAGCGCTCACGCCAGCCGTTCAGCTTGATGCCCACGCAGTAGAGGGTGTAGTGGGGGAAGTACTCCCGGCAGACCACGTTTCCCCGCTCCACGGCCTCCACGAATTTCTCCGCGTTGGTCGAGAGATCGGGAATGACCATCTGCTGCCCGCCCCAGAACTTCCACACGGCGCGGGAGAAGACGACCGAGCGATCCACGATCTTCCCTTTGCGAATGTGGTGCGAGGGTTCGAACTGCGGCATCAGCGCCGTCTTGCGCTCTCGAAGATAGAGCGCCTCCTTCACCTTCCAGGGGCGAAGGGCGTAGTAGGCGGCCATGCGCGCCGCGAATCCAGTCTCGCCGTGGCCCCGAAGGCGGCGGCGCCATCGGGAGAAGAACTGCCGCTCGCGCTCATCCGAATCGAAGGCGACGAGGAGATTCACCGCGCGGTCGAGCATGGTGAGAATGCCACAGTAATCCGCGGCGTCCTCGTTCGCCAGGAGCTGCAAGTCCTCGATCGCGGTGCGGAGCGAGCCGTAGTAGAAATAGTGCATCGAGCAGGGCGTGTACGGGCGGATCTTCATGGTCGCTTCGGTGATCACGCCGAACTGCCCGTAGCCCAGGAGGACCCGCTCGAACAGATCCGGGTTCTCCGCCTCCGAGCACTCCCTGATCTCACCGGTGGGGGTGACGACCTGGAGTGCGACCGCTTGATCGGCGCTGCAACCGTACTTCGGAGAGTTGACGTCGATGCCTCCGACCCCGAGGGTGCCGCCCACCGACGCGGTCAGGTTCAGGGGAGCGGACAGGTAGTCCAGGCCCTGGCGCCGCAGGACCTCGGCCAGGGCATGCCAGTAGATGCCCGCCTCGGTGCGGACCGTCAGGTTCTCCTTGTCGATCGACCGCACCCGGCTCATCCCGTTCATCGCGAGGAGCAGGCCACCGAACGCGACCGACTCGCCTTCCGTCGTGAGCCCACCGCCGCGGGTCGTTACAGGGACGCCGTGCTCCTGCGCGGCCCGAAGGATCGTGGCGATCTGCTTCGCCGAACGAGCGATCACGACGCCGTGCGGCCTCCCCTGCGCCACGCCTCCGCCGTCGGTCTGGTAGAGCGAGCGATCCGCACGCCCTTCACGGACATCGACGTCGTGCGTCTTCAATTCGGAGAGGAAGCGGCCCCAGCCCTCTCCGCTCCACAGACCCGTGTTGGTCTGCTGGCGAGGGATGCCCTGGAGGGAGTCGGGAGCGACGACGCAGTTCTTCATCGGATCGCTCCGGATTCTACGTGATTCTCCTCGCGACGTTCGTCGACCCTCCAGTCGGGTGGGGGACCGTCTCTCCGCGAGATTGGACAATCGGCGCCTTCCGATGATCCGGCGCGTAGTCAGCGTGACACCGTACGAGCGCTGTGTTTCTGCCGTTTATCCCCCGAGTTATCGAGCGAAGAATATTCTTTATCCCACACTCGGAATACAGGATATTCTTCGCAAGACACTAACTGTTGGATTGACCTAAGGAGGGAAGTGTAGATGCCTAGACCCTGGCCCCGGGTAGTCATCTTCTCTGCCCTACTCCTGATGCCCACCGCCGGGATCGACCTTGCGCATGGCGGGCAGTCTGCAGAGACCCCGGTGGACTGTAGCGAGGGTGGGCGCTCGCAGCTCGAGATGAACGTCTGTGCCGGTCGAGATGCAGATGCCGCACAAGCTAGGCTTGAGACACTCCTTGTGGATCTCGAGGGGACTCTCGAGCCACCGACCCTTGCCGAGTTGCGGGACATCCAGACCGAGTGGGAGCAGCTTCGGGAGAGAGAATGCCAGCGGGAAGGGCGCCTCTTTTCCGGGGATGTCCCGCTCACTGTTGAGAATGACGTAGCGACGACGGTTGACATTGTACCTACGCGACCTTCTCGGTGAGGTCCACATCGTTTCCACGCAGCGCTTTTTCGAGGATGGGCATGTCACGGT
>Ga0310121_10000981_pt1 | contig 29975 bp, 44 predicted proteins | sample CB27_Tmax_986_MG_FD_203504 | JGI IMG/M metagenome (GOLD analysis project Ga0310121, IMG submission 203504) | Marine microbial communities from Western Arctic Ocean, Canada - CB27_Tmax_986 | ecosystem: Environmental > Aquatic > Marine > Oceanic | place: Canada: Western Arctic Ocean | collected... | reverse complement strand
AACCCTCATTCAGCACCCTCGGCCCTTTCCTCCTCTTTTGGGGCCGAGGATTTTTCTAATTAAAGAGGAAAATTTAGAGGAAAAATGGATTATATTATTAGTATACCGATGGAAGACGGAGAAGACGAAGAGTTATGTTTCCCAGATACAGAAAATATGTACGGGTTTTTGGATTTACTTTCTGAAAGTGGTAAAGATATTTCAGAAATTATTATCCCAGAGGGCGGATTAATATGATGGAAACTTATGCCGACCGGCTGGAATCAGATGAATTCAAAAAAAAGTTAGAAAAAGCAATGGGTCCTACTATCACCACGGTCCGAGAGGAAACCGACCGAAACGTAGAAGAGGTAGTCGCACAACTCCGCTGGAGGGCAGAAAAAGGATTACTAAAATATGGAGTGACTACTGAACGTAAAGACCTATCAGTTATAGAGTGGCTACAGCATCTTCAGGAAGAGTTAATGGATGCTTCTGTATACATAGAAAAATTGAAAAGCGAGATAAAGAAGGAGGATTAAATGGAAATAATTGGTTCAATAATCGGAATAACTTTCTCTTTATTATTTCCACCGGAAATTTCGGCTTCACCTAATAGTAGTCCATATGAACTTGTCCAAGAATATCAAACCAAACGAGAATGTCAAATTTCTATAATCGATACCGATAATATTTGTATGACGGAACCAGAACTATATTCTGGAACTAGACAGTATGCTAAAGTGCCTGGATTGAGAGAAACGAAAAGGACTTGGCTTAAAGGCCTAGTAAAATTGGAACCAAACGCCATATCTGGTTATGATCAGAATGTATGTAAAAGTATCTCTGGATGTCCTGTGAAAAAAGGAGTCTGTCCTACTTGCACGAAAACAAAATGGTATTTAATGAACGATTAAACGCTTGACAATGATGTTGGTATTGTGTATAATAGTCGTTATAATAATTAAATGAGAAAAATATTATGAAACTAAGTGAAACAACTCTTGAGGTTTTGAAGAATTTCGCCTCAATCAATCAGTCGATTCTCTTTACACAGGGGAAACAACTGGATACTGTATCTGTACAAAAGAACGTCCTGGCATCAGCAACAGTAGCCGAGACTTTTGAATCTTCCAATGGTGAAGATTTTGCAATATATGATCTCAACGAATTTCTTTCCACGTTGTCATTATTCGATGATCCAGAAATTGAATTCGGTGAGCAATATGCCACAATCAAGGATGAATATTCAGTTACGCTTTACTGGTATGCTGATAAAGAAATTATCGTATATCCAACTTCCAAGATTGATATGCCGTCAAATGAAGTTAAATTTAAATTGAGTGCCGTAACCTTGGACAAACTTCAACGAGCAACTGGTACATTAGCAGTTCCTGATTTGGTTATACGAACTGCCGTGGGTGACGAACTTGTTGCTGAAGTTCTTGATAAACGCAATGATACTTCAAATACCTTTAGTGTTAAAGTCGGCAACTATCAAGGTGAGTCTGACTTCAACTTTTACTTTTTGACTGAACGTATGAAGATGCTTCCGGGTGATTATGATGTTGAAATTTCAGCCCAGAAGATTTCTAAATTGACTTCTGCGGATGGTAAACTAACTTATTGGATTGCATTAGAACAGGATTCAACTTATGAGTGAAGATTTTCTATGGGTAGAAAAATATCGCCCCAAGAAAGTTGAGGAATGTATTCTACCAAATTCTTTGATAGATACATTTCGGGAGTTTTTACTTGAAGGAGATATGCCAAATCTTTTGTTGAGTGGAACAGCAGGAACTGGCAAGACAACTGTTGCAAAAGCCCTTTGCGAACAATTAGGTTATACTACGTTAGTGATCAACGGATCACTTGATAGAAATATTGACACGTTGAGAAATGATATCTCCACGTTCGCCTCCACTGTCGCCTTTGATGGTGGTAAGAAGTGTGTTATATTAGATGAGGCAGACTATCTTAATCCACAATCGTTTCAGCCTGCTCTACGTGGCTTCATAGAACACTTTTCCAAAAACGTTAGATTCATCTTAACTTGTAATTTCAAGGATAAGATTATCGAACCGATTCATTCTCGGACTACATATATAGATTTTAGAGTTGGTAAAAAAGAATTACCGCCTTTGATGGGCGAGTTTATGAATCGGATTATTAGTATTCTTGAAAAAGAAGGGGTCAAGATTGAGAGTAAGCCTGCTCTTGCCGAATTAATTAAACGGCATTTTCCAGATATGCGAAGAACCCTAAATGAACTCCAGCGATATTCGTCTGGAGGAGTCATTGATAATGGTGTTTTAGCACGGGTAGGTGAAGCTAATATTGGTATTTTGATGTCGATGTTAAAGGATAAGAACTTTACTGGTATGAGACAATGGGTAGTCGACCACATAGATACAGATCCCATTGCTATTTATCGCCAGATTTACGATACGATGCACCGGTTTTTACAACCGCAGAGCATCCCACAGGTAGTTCTGCTGATTGCGGACTATCAATATAAACAGGCTTTCGTGCAGGATGCAGAAATTAATCTAGTTGCTTTTTTAACAGAAGTAATGGTAGAAGCGGAGTGGATAAATGAGTAATACATTTAACAAAATAATTTATGATCATAAAATTGATAAATGGATGGATGACAGAGGCATTACCGAAAACGGAACTGCTATGGCTCAAGCCATTAAAACCTTAGAAGAAACTACCGAACTCCTTGATGCTATAAATCATAATAATGAAGCAGACATTAAGGATGCTATCGGAGACATATACGTAACTTTACGGGGCGTTTGTAAAGTAAGTAATATTTCACTTGACAAATGTATTGAAAGTGCGTATAATGAAATCAAAGATCGTAAAGGTCATTTAACATCACAAGGAACATTTGTAAAGGAGTAAGTATGCCGGAAGTTTTTACAGTAGTAACAGAAAAGAAAGCAAGAAAAATTATTGATAAAGGTGGAGATGTTGTGTTTATACACACGAGAGAAAATTGTCCTATTTGTGACACTTTCTTACCGGATGTATTGAAACCAATTTTTGCTAAAGAGAAATATAACCATATCCCAATTTATCAAATTATGGAAGCCATGGTATTTCCAGTTGGTGCCCATCCAGTAGCATATTTCTTTAAAGATGGACGTTGTATTCAGCATCCCGCTGGTCAGACCACTATGGAGAATGTTGAAACTCTATTAGATACATTTTATCTTGGTGAACGTACAATTGACGAATGGAATCAAGGACAGAGACCACCACCAAAACAACAGCCACCCCCAAACACAAGCACAGGACCTCAAGGACAACAGGGGCCACCAAGACAACAACGTAGGCCTCCAAAAGACATAACTCCACAAGAACGACCAGTTTTTGAAATCAATACGGATAAACGAATTGTCTGATTTATTTAAAGAAATACTACCCGATATCAACTACGGACATAAGAATTTAATCCGTACAGGAGATATGGATGAAGCAGAATTTGGAAGAAATTGCTTCATCATTAATCGTGCCTTGAGTATGAATATTGATACTATTTTGTATGTTAATGAAATGAATGTTAATTGGCAGTTGGATCCTTTGCTTCAATACGACTATTATATAAATAGTTTAAGAAAAAGGAAACGATGGTCTAAATGGGCCAAAGCAACAGGACCATCATCGAATCTTGAACTCATTAAAGAGTATTATAATTATAATGAAGCACGGGCTAGGGAAGTTTTAGACCTTCTCTCTGAATCTGAAATTCAGAAACTTCGCCTCAAATTTTCAAAAGGCGGTACCGATGACATTGCAATCCCGAGGAAAGCAAAATGAAGATGATTATGTTGTAGACTGGTCTCCCTCTGATATGGTAGAAATTAGATTCAATGAACCTGACGATTTTTTGAAGATTAAAGAAACTCTTACCCGAATGGGGGTTGCATCTAACAGAGATAAAATTCTATATCAATCCACTCATATACTTCACAAGCAGGGACAGTATTATATTGTACACTTTAAAGAATTATTCGCTTTAGATGGCAAACCTACTAACTTAACTAAAGTTGATATTGAAAGACGAAATGCTATTGTTAATTTACTACAAGAATGGAAGTTATTAACAATTGTAAAACCTGATCTTCTAGTTCCGATGGGCAATGTTGGTCAATTTAAGATTATATCATTTAAAGATAAAGTTGATTGGCAACTGGTACCTAAATATAATATAGGGGTCAAATATTAAATGATTACACGTAGAGAAACATAATGGCAGATATAGATACAGCAGAAGGCAATATTGAAGAAGCAGAGTTTGATTGGGGATTTTCCTTTTCTGATACTGATGAAGCAGATAGCGCCACCGTCGTTAAAGAAACGACACAAGCAATATCGTCCGATTTAGGACCTATTTCTCAAAAACTAGATGCAATTTTAGCGTTGATACCTACTGAGGGCGTGACTAACACCTCTGAAGTAGATGTTGATTTGAGTGGGCTTGAAAATAAATTAGACCAAATTATTGCACTAGAAAAAGTAGATGCTCTCACCGCTGGCGATATGCCAGACTTGTCTCCACTAGAAGATAAATTGGATGTGATTGTAGGAAATCAGGCTAAGATTCTTGCCAAAGAAACCACGGTTAATGCTCCAGAAGTGAATGTAGATTTGAGTAGCATTACCGATAAACTTGACACAATAGAAACTCAAGTAAATGAAGTCCGTGAGATGGATTTTGATGGAGATGGTACAGTAGATTTCGGTGATATCAATAATAATTTAGCCGACCTACTGTCACGGCAAGAGGCAGCGGAAGCAGAATTGGAAGCGAAAAAGGTTGAGTTTGAAGACTACAAAACTAAAAAACTTAAAGCATTAGAGAAATTAATAATTCCATTGCTGAAAAATTTAAAGAGTAATCCGGACAAAGCATATATTCACTGGCCGGGTAGAGCACCAGTATTAGATGCTCAAATAAGTAAAATTCTTTCTATAACTAGATAATGGCATATTCAGATAAAGTATTGGAGCATTTTGAAAAACCTAGAAATATTGGTAGTCTGGATAGTGGGGATAAGTCTGTCGGTACTGGTCTTGTGGGTGCTCCAGAATGTGGTGATGTTATGAAACTACAAATAAAGGTAGATGAAAATGAAAATATTATTGACGCCAAATTTAAAACGTTCGGTTGCGGATCTGCGATTGCATCTTCTTCTCTGGCGACTGAATGGGTCAAGGGTAAATCTATTTCGGAAGCAAATACAATTCAAAATGTTGACATCGTGGAAGAACTTTCTCTTCCCCCTGTCAAAATTCATTGCTCTGTATTGGCGGAAGATGCTATTAAATCAGCAATCGCAGATTATAGGAACAAAAACAGAATTACAGGGTGAATAAAAATATTGAAGATTATATTTTTCTCAAAGAGAATTTTTTGGGAGAAGATTTTTGTGATTATAGTATAGATATATTGAGTAAGGCTTCTTGGATAAAGCCTTGGCTTCGTTACCCGATAAAGCCAGAGGAACAGCAAGCTGATATACCATTAAGTGATATACCGAAAGAATCAGAATTGCTTGATTTTAATAATCTAAACAATATGTTTCTTCAGCGTGAAATTAAAAGTATTACATCCGAAATGATGCAAAGTATTCCAGAAGTTTTAATGGAATACTGCTCTTCTTTTAAATTTAATTGGCTTGGTGGCTGGACAGGATATAGTGAAATAAAATTTAATCGATATTCCTTAGGACAAGGAATGATGGCACATTGGGATAATGTTAGTCATTCGTTTCCGGAAACGACAGGAGTATCCTTTCTTACTATTATAGGTTTCCTGAATAATGATTATGAAGGAGGCGATTTAATTCTATGTGAGGATAAAAAAATAGACGCAAAGAAAGGAAATGTATTAATATTTCCTTCAAGTTTTATCTATCCACATCAAGTTACTCCACTAACAAAAGGATTTAGATATTCTTATGTTTGTTGGGTATACTAATAATAAACAATGGAATAAGAGAGTAGTTGGGTAAACGACACTAAAGCCAGGGAAAAGAGACGGACTTTTACCTGAGTGCGAGTAAGTGACCCTACTTAGATGAAGTTAAGAAGCCCCTCCAATAGGACCAGCGGTAACGTGCCATCGGGTGAGGGAGTAGATAGCTGGCTTGCTAATCGGGGCGAGAGTGCCCACGCAAGAGCCGTCTTTCGGGATAGTCTAAGCTCTACCCAATTACTCTCTTTTATTATGAACCTTTAATAAGTTAAACCAATGAGCATATTAGATAAACTTAGTATCCTTGAAAGACTCCCATCACATCAACGTATGACTGCTAGGGATAATGTTGGGAAGAAGTCGAAGAAAACTAAGAAAAAACATTATGATGAACATTTCAATAAGGATTGGGACAAAGATTTATGGGATTAAGTATATACGAAATGTGTAGAATAATAGGATGTCCTATTGATCTACTTGGAAATAGGTTGTGAATGTACCAGTATACAGCAAAATTAAAAAGAGTAGTTGACGGAGATACTGTCGATGCTTACATTGATTTAGGATTTAAGGTCCACGTTGATAAACGAATCAGATTTATGGGTATTGATACTCCAGAATCTCGCACACGTGACCTTACAGAAAAGCGTTATGGACTTGGTGCAAAATACCGATTGATAGAAATGCTGGAAAATAACGACAATATATTTGTTGTTAAATCTCACGGTACAGGTAAGTATGGACGTGTACTCGGAGAGTTATTTCATCATCCCGAATCAGAATTAAGTATTAATCAAATGCTAATAGACGAAGGACACGCAGTAGCATACTTCGGTGGGTCTAAACAAGAAGTTAAGGACGCATTATTGGAAGCACGAAAACTATCCACAGAATATGTAGAAAAACACATAGAAGCACTTGACTAATGTTCAATACTTCTGTATAATGAAAGTATTATGAATAAGTGAAATAGGAATATATTATGAAAGATACGGTGATATTAGATATTGAGACTCTAGGAAGTGTTAATAATTGTGTAATTTTATCAGTTGGTATGGTCGCAGTTGACTCTACCAAAGATTATACATTTGATGAATTGATTGAAAATGGCTATTATGCTAAACTCGATGTCAAGAGTCAAGTCGATGCCGGAAGGAAAATCTACAAAGATACTCTTGAATGGTGGGATCAGCAAGGTAAAGCCGCACAACATATTCTAAACCCCTCCCCAAAAGATATGCACTGGTCGAAGTTACGAGAAAATATGATCTCGTGGTTGACCGAACAAGGTGTAGATACTCATACAGTAAAAGCCTATTCACGAGGTTCCCACTTCGATTTTGGCATTTTACACGACCTCTTCCGCATTACAGAAGGTTGCGATCAACCCGAACTCCCCTGGCGCTTCTGGAATATTCACGATTCAAAAACAGTTGTATTAACATTACTCGGCCGTGATGTCTGGGATATGGGCGTAGAACCTGAAGGATTTATTCATCACGATTGCTTACACGATGCCGCGAGGGAATATTTAACAATACAAAAAGCTCTTTATACATTTCAAGACACACTAGGACCATCTGAAGACATTCCTTTCTAATGAAAAAATTAACAGATTTTGTCAGAATATACGACAATAATTTATCAGCTAAATTTTGTGCAATAATTATAAATGCTTTTGATGAGGATGAAGATCATCATATAAAGTCAAGAATAGGTGCTCAAGTTGACACAGACAATGAGTTTCGTAATGCAATTGAAATGAATTGCACGAAACGTGCCACGGAATCTTCCCAGTGGGCTGCCATAATGGATGTATTGAATAAACACGCCGCTTCCTCATTTAAACGATATAAAAACGATTTAATAGTAAGTGGATATCCAGAGGCACATTTTTTCAACACGGTAACTCTTGAACAATGGAGAATGCACCGATATGATCCTGGTAAACATTTTTATAAAGAGCATATTGATGCCATTGACGTTCATACATCCAAACGGATGCTTCAGATGTTGTATTATCTCAATACTGTGGAAGAAGGAGGAGAAACTTGGTTTAAATCTATTGACTTAAAAGTAAATCCCGTAGGAGGTAAACTAGCAATCACTCCGTCTTGGTTTGGTTTTCCGCACTCTGCTATTACGCCTATAAGTAATACGAAGTATATGATTAAAACATATTTACATTATCCAGGAGAACACAATGGCGATAACTGAATTAAAAATATTGAAGTATGAATGTGAAAAATGTTCACACGATTGGATGATGATTAATCCGGGTAAAGATTGGAGAACTTTAGAAGATGTTGGATACTTTTGTCCATATTGTGGTAAGAAACAATCTCTTAAAAATGTAAATGATAAGGCTTTACCTTATGTAGATGATAATACATCAAGAGAAGAGTTGGACGAAGCAACTCGAATGCCAATGTCGGCACCAATTATAGCACCTAAGGGAGAAAAGACAACCACGAGATTAGAAGCAGAAGATAGATTCACACACGCAAGATGTCCTGATGGCGGATGGTGGAACCCAATTACAAAAAAATGTCAAGGTGAAGGAGTAGGTCATAATGTGGAAGAACTTGACAATGACCCTACTTTGTAGTATAATATATCTATTATGAGATTTTACACTTATGTAGGTACACTTGGTAATAAGGTTCTTGTTCGAGGCGTGAACGCCGAAACAGGTAACGATTTCATTAGACGGGAAGACTTTCAGCCTACGATGTTTGTTGAAGGTAAGAAGGGTGAGACTCCCTTTCGCACGTTGGATGACAAGCCTGTGTATAAGATATCGCCTGGTAATATCAAAGAAACCCGAGAGTTTATTAAGCAATATGAAAATGTTGAGGGGTTTGGTATTCACGGTAATGACAATTTTGCACTTCAATACACCTGTAAAGAATGGAAAGGAGATGTTGATTACGATATCTCCAAAATTCGCATTTGGAATTTAGATATTGAGGTCGATTCTGAAAAGGGATTCCCTCAACCGGATAAAGCATTGTCGGTAGTTAATGCTATCACCGTGTATGATTCTATTGAAGATATCTATTTTACTTGGGGTCTTGGACCCTGGGAAAATCATCGAGATGATATTCGATGTGAATATTTTCAGATGGATACCGAAGAGGAATTGCTTCAGCATTTCCTCGATCTATATCAAAATTCCCCACCACATATTTTAACAGGATGGAACATAGAGAATTTCGATATTCCATATTTGGTTAATCGTATAACTCGACTGTTTGGGCAGAAAGAAACGAAGAGACTTTCCCCATTCGGTTGGATTAAAGAACGAACAGTCACCCAGAAGTATTTCAAGGAATCTGTAGTATACGATATTTATGGCGTTTCTACTATGGATTATATGCGACTCTATAAGAAATTTGCAGTCGGAGGAATTGCAGAATCCTATAGATTAAATCATATTGCCTTTGTTGAATTGGGGGAGAGAAAGATTTCTTACGAAGAAGCTGGTTCCTTATTCAAACTTGCCCGTACAGACCATCAAAAGTTTATAGATTATAATATCAAAGATGTTGAATTGGTCCAACGGATCGATGATAAGTTGAAGATTATTGATTTGGGTATAACAATGGCATATGATGCTAAAGTTAATTTTGTGGATGTATTCGGTACTGTTAATATTTGGGATGCGATTATCTACGATCATTTGAAAAAACAGGATATAGTATGTCCTACGAAAACTTCCCACTCGAAAACTCGAACTTTTACGGGTGCTTTCGTTAAAGAACCCATAACTGGATTCCACGATTGGGTAGTATCGTTTGATTTGAATTCTCTATATCCGCATTTGATTATGCAATACAATATCAGTCCAGAGACCATTGTAGGTCATAACTCTGATGTTGATGTAGATAATCTATTGAGTAAAGAAGCAGACCTATCGGATGTACATAAGAAGGGATATACTGTTGCTCCAAACGGAACGATGTATCGAAAAGATAAGCGGGGATTCTTTCCAACTTTAATGGAGAAAATCTATGCTGACCGTGTAGTCTATAAGAAGAAAATGTTGGACGCTCAACAAAGAAAAGAAGAGGGCGAAGATACCGACAACGAAATATCAAAGTATCTTAATATTCAGATGGCTAAAAAGATTCAGTTGAATTCTGCTTATGGAGCGATTGGTAATCAATGGTTCAGATACTATGATTTACGCAATGCCGAAGCCGTTACTACCGGTGGACAATTAGCAATTCGATGGATTGAAAAAGCCTTGAATGATTACCTGAACAAGTATCTCGACACAACTGATTATGATTATGTTGTTGCTATTGATACAGATTCGGTTTATCTACGTCTAGGAAAGTTTGTTGATAAGTTTATCAATTCTGATGATAAGAATAAGATTTGTGACCTTATCGATAAGGTAACAAAAGAAGCATTTGAACCTTTCATTGCCAAGTCATATGAGGAACTAGCAGATTATGTAAATGCTTATGAGCAAAAGATGTTTATGGGACGAGAGGTTATCGCAGATAAAGGAGTCTGGACAGCAAAGAAACGCTATGCCCTTAATGTATACGATTCTGAAGGGGTTCGATATAAGAAGCCTAAGATGAAAGTTATAGGATTAGAGATTGTCAAATCCTCGACACCAGCGAATGTTCGTGGCAAACTTAAAGAAGCAGTTAATATAATGTTGACAGGAAATGAACGACAATTACAATCTTTGGTGCATAAATATAAGAAGGAGTTTGTCGATTTAGAAATTCCAGATATTGCATTTCCTAGAGGATTAAGCGAATATACAAAGTATGAACACGCCACGAAATCTGTGCCAATCCACGCACGAGCGGCTAAAGTGTATAATGAATTATTAAAGAAACACGATATTAAGAATGCCGAGAAGATTGGAGATGGTGCTAAGTTAAAGTTCATTTACTTGAAAACTCCTAATCCATTTGGTAGTAATGCGATTGCTTTTCTTGATGGACTTCCACCAGAATTCGATGTTGAACGCTGGGTTGATTATGAAACACAATTTGAAAAAGCGTTTCTATCTCCATTAGAAGGAGTTCTTCACCCAGTTGGTTGGGATTGGGAAGAAAAGAGTACGCTTGAATCATTTTTCAAATAGAAAATAATATGGCTAAAATAAACTTAGAAGGAATAGCAGGGCAAAGTATGGGGGCTACATTTGATGATTTTGCAAAAAACTTCCAGGAAAATATTGCTAATCTTAACATCAGAGCAAAGTTTGGACAGGTAGAATCTGATAAGGAATTTTCTCTTGATGAAGATGGATATATTGTCGGAAGCATTTGGACAGAAGGAATCGCCGCAGAATTAATGTCCTTGAATGGATTTCAGGCAACAACCATTAGAATAGACACTCTAATCGCAGGACGAAAGATTTATGGAGAAGGATCAGTTCCTACTGACCATACTTTAGTTGCTGGGGTATTGGGCTTCGAGACAAAATCTTTTTTGAAGATGTTTCCTAAATTTCCAATTATTTATTTTACCCGTTGGGGAAATTTACGTAAACCTTTTGATTTACAGATGTTGAGGGACAATCCAGTAACATAAAAGACTTGACAATGCACCTTGATTGGTGTATAATGTGACTTTAACTTATATTATGGAGAAATAAATGAGTGATTCTATTGTCGCACAAAAGAGATTAATGGAGCGCCTGCATAAAGCAGGTTCTATTAAATCTACACAATTAACAAAGTCCTCTCTATTTAAAGAGAAAGACGAAATTCCCACAGCCGTACCGATGGTCAATGTCGCATTAAGTGGCAGACTTGATGGTGGGCTAACCCCTGGTCTGACAGTTCTTGCCGGCCCATCAAAGCATTTCAAAACAGCATTCGGTCTATTGATGATGAAAGCATATATGGATAAATATCCAGATGCCATTTGTCTATTCTATGATTCTGAATTCGGAACTCCAGAACATTATTTTAGTTCTTTGAAGATTGATACCGACAGAGTTATGCACATTCCAATTAAGAATGTTGAAGAGTTAAAATTTGACCTTGTCAAGCAACTTGAAGAAATTGCTGTCGAAGATAAAGTTTACGTTATGATTGACTCTATTGGTAATCTAGCATCTAAGAAAGAAGTGGACGATGCTAGGGATGAAAAATCTGTTGCAGATATGACAAGAGCCAAACAACTCAAGTCACTATTCAGAATGGTTACTCCATATTTGGCGATGAATGATGTTCCACTTGTTGCTGTCAATCATACATATCAAACCCAGGAAATGTTCTCTAAAGCGGTTGTCTCCGGTGGTACTGGAGTATATTACTCCGCAGATAATATTTGGATTATTGGTAGACAGCAAGAGAAGAAGGGAACAGAAATTGAAGGATATAATTTTATTATCAACGTAGAGAAATCTAGGTTTGTTAAAGAGAAAAGTAAGATTCCTATTTCAGTAACTTGGGAGGGCGGTATTAAGAAGTGGTCCGGATTATTAGATGTTGCTCTTGAAGGTGAATTTGTTGTTAAACCCACTATGGGCTGGTATTCAAAAGTAGATATGGAAACAGGCGTAGTCGAAGAAAATAAAGTTCGTGCCGCTGTAACGGAAACTAAAGAGTTTTGGGATGGAATTATTGATCATCCCAAATTTACCAAATATGTAGAAGAAAAATATTCTATGGGTTCTGGATTACTTCAATCTATAGATGCAGATGAGTGAACAAACTATGTCCGATGTCTTTTATATAAAGACTAAAGATGAAACAACCTTTGCTATATATGACTTGACTCTATCAGATGAATGCGATATAATATCTTTTGGTTATAATTATATTGATGAAAATCCGCTAGACAAATCTCATTATGATAAAGAGGTCTGTTTGATTGTAGAAGAACAAGTGGATAATGCAATTAAATTAGAAATAGATAACGCAGAAAAAAGGGAAAATACGTGAATATAGAAGCCACTATCATTTCCAATCTTCTACATAATGAGGAGTATGCTCGAAAGGTAATAGTATTTCTGAAGGATGAATATTTTATGGACGCCTCTGAGAAAGTAGTGTTCTCGGAGATACAGAAATTCTGGACGAAATATAATGATGTTCCGTCAAAAGAAGCACTTCAAATTGCCGTGAATGAGAAAAGTGATATTAGTTCTACGATATATGAAGAAGTGGAAGCATTAATCAAGTCTCTTGGAAAAACAGATAATAATGCCGATTGGCTCCTGGACGAAACTGAAAAGTTCTGTAAAGACAAAGCGGTCTATAATGCTATTATGGAGTCAATAGAAATTATTGACGGAAAGCATAAGAAGAAAAAGGATGACGGAATTCCAGACTTATTGTCCGATGCTTTAGCAGTATCATTTGATACTCATATCGGTCACGATTTTTTAGAGGATTCTGATGAACGATATGAATTCTATCACGCAACAGAAGAAAGAATTCCATTTGATATTGAATATCTGAACAAGATTACAAAAGGTGGAGTTACTCGCAAATCACTAAACATTATAATGGCAGGTACTGGTGTCGGTAAGACTATTGGTATGTGTCATATGGCAGCCGCTAATTTGACATTAGGAAAGAATGTTTTGTATGTCACAATGGAGATGGCAGAGGAACGTATTGCTGAAAGAATCGATGCTAACCTTCTTGATATCGAATTGAATCGCCTGAAAGATTTAACCAAGGTGATGTACGATAGAAAGATGGAGCAACTTAAACAGAAGGTCAAAGGTAAGATAATCATTAAAGAATTTCCTACATCACAAGCACACACAGGTCATTTCAGACACCTATTAAACGAATTATCATTAAAGAAAGATTTCAAACCAGATATTATCTATATTGATTATTTGAATATCTGTGCATCTCAAAGATTAACAGGATCAAATTCTGTTAATTCATACACTTATGTTAAAGCAATAGCAGAAGAACTCAGAGGCCTGGCAGTTGAATTTAACTTGCCGATTTGGTCTGCTACACAAACGACAAGAGGTGGATTTTCAAGTTCGGACGTTGGACTCGAAGATACTTCCGAAAGTTTTGGATTGCCTGCAACCGCTGATCTCTTTATTGCTCTTATTCAGACAGAAGAATTAGAAGATTTGAATCAAGTAATGGTCAAACAGTTGAAAAATCGATACAATGATGTCGCTATATTCAGGCGATTTGTTATCGGTATTGACAAAGCCAAGATGAAATGGTACGATGCAGAGCAATCTGCTCAAGAGGACATCATCGGAACTACTTCTTCTGGATCTACTTCTCCCCCAAATGAATCTCAATTTTCCGGTGCCAACAAAAAGAAGGCATTCAAGGAATTTAAAATGTAACGTCTGATTCTTATAAATATGTAGAGTTAGATTATATTCAATTATAAAATCATTATGCTCTGTTTTAAATCTTATCGTTCTATTTCTGAAGCAAGTTTATCCGGCAATTCACGGTCTGGAGGGATGTCAAAGTGGGACTATTATATCGTTCCAACTTGGAAGAAAAGTGATGGATATATTCATTCTTTATCTAAGGACTCTTCTGTTTTATCCTCCCTTGACTCTAAAGAAAAACAAAGTAGCCATTCAAAAGGCACTAAACTTCAGATTATGTCTAAGAATGTGACAAAATCTGGTGTATCTACGTATGCTAAAGTAAAAATTAAAGACGAAACTAAAGCAGGATTTGTAAGTATCGGAAACATTAGTAAACCGGATTCTGATAAACAAGAAGGTGGCGTTATTAGTGGTGGAAAAAATTCAAAAGAGTTTACTCCTGATAAATTATCTTTAGGAGGAGAAGAATTTTCCTCATCTAGCGCCTTAGTAACGACTGTTTCAACTAAAATAAATCAAAAATATGGTGGCGATGAATATAAGGATATTAAGAAATATCTTTCTGAATTTTGTAAACTTATTTCTGGCTCTGGACTCACAGAAGGATCAGCACCTAGATTCACAAAAACATATACTACTTCAAATACATTTGAGGTCGTCGCATCAGATATCAAAATTTTGAGTAAAAATTTTGGTGAAGTTCTTGGAGCATTATACATTATTCATACTAACAAGAAAATGACAACCGTTGGTTTTCCTTCAAATATTAGTGAAGGATTATATGATTTTTATGGTAAAGATAAAAAAGGTAGATTGCACTATTATAGTGTAAAGGCTGCCGGCGGTAGTTCAACATCATTAATAAATTTAAATTTTATTAAGAAGAATTTTTCGGTCAATAATACTTTTGTCCAGAAACATATGGATGAATTAGAAACTATCGATGCTTTAGTAAACTACAAGGGCAGAAATACTGTTGGAAATATCATAGATTTCATTGATACTCTTGAGCCAAAAAAGATACGGGAAATACTTGGTATAATGTCCAAAGGCGCAAAACTTAGAGAAATATCTACTACCGCATTAGTCAAGTGGATTCGAGCAATGAGAAAAAAGAGAAGTGAAGTCCATTTTATCGCTATAATGAAAAAGGTGTATGACAAAGTATTATCCGACCAACCCGGAAAGACTCCAGCGGCATCAGATGCTTCATTGAAAGATATGTTCAAAACGAGTAATAAAAACGAATATAATGGAGGATACTTGATTTATCCTCTAGGTAGTTATATAGTATCTTATCTGAATGCTAAAACGGAATATAAAGAAGCCTTAAATTTATTAGCAGACTTTGGTAATTTCATTTCTCAAGTTACCGTGAATATGTCTGCTACAGATACAACAATATCTATTATCAAATTTTCTAAAAATGAATTTAGATTTAGTTACAACGGTATGGCTAAAGCACCTGGAAATCGTCCAATAGGATTTAAAGAAGCATAATGAAAAGATTCAATGCCTATTTAGCGGAAGAAAAACTCAAACATTTAGAGCATTTAGAAGATGCTCTATTTAATCAGGGTTATGGAGGAGCCGTAGATGCTTTACGAATACTAGAGGAGATAGTTGCCTCACTCCAAGGTTCTGCTTCATCGAGTGTCAATATACAGAGCAAAGTAGATGGTGCTCCATCAATCATTGCAGGAACTAATCCAGAAAATGGAAAATTCTTTGTAGCGACTAAATCTTTATTCAATAAGACTCCTAAAATTAATTATACGGATGCTGACATTAGTGCTAATCACTCCGGCGATTTAGCAACGAAAATGAAAATAGCATTAGCCCAATTCCCGAAATTAGGTATTGATGGTATTATTCAAGGAGATTTTATGTTTGTACCTTCAGACTTAAAGAAAGAAACCATCGATGGAGAGTCGATGATCACCTTTACTCCGAATACTATAACCTACGCTGTCCCGGCTGATCAACCACTTGCGAAACAGATTTTATCAGCTAAAGTTGGAGTTATTTGGCACACATCATACACGGGAGATACAATCGCAGACCTATCTGCGGTATTCTCAGTTAATGTTGGCGCACTAACAAAAACTGCGGCCGTATGGGCAGGAGACACAGATTTTAAAGATGTATCTGGTACTGCTACACTAACGAAAAGCGAGTTATCAGATGTTAAGGGAGAAATAAATAAAGCCAGAGCATCACTAAAGAGACTCAGCAAACAAGGTATGAAAGTATTGTTTTCTGACCAGAAAGAAGATACAATAGCCTTTAACGTAAAAATCTATATTAATGATATGGTTAGCTCAGGGAAGAAATTCTCAAACAAACAAAAAGCAATCGGTTCATTTATTGATTTTATCCGAAAACGTTATCAAGCTAAAGCGGATAAAGTAAAGACTGAAAAAGCGAAAGCTAAAAAACTAGCAAAAGCCGAAGAAATGGTTAAATCATTGAATTCGGATAGAAAGATTGGAGGCACTTTCGCTTATGCGTTAGAGTGGCACAATAATGTTGCAGATATAAAACTAACCCTCATTAAGAAGATGGAGCAAGTAAATTCTATTCCAGCATTTATGAAAACGGCTACTGGTTATAAAGTTACTGGTCCTGAGGGATTTGTCGCTGTCGATCATATGAGTAACAAAGCAATTAAATTAGTAAATAGATTGGAATTCAGTAGGAATAATTTCAATGCCATTAAGAGTTGGGGATAATGTTAACTTACGATGAATATCTAGAGGAAGCGAAGAGTAAGCCCGTCATATTCACATTTGGACGATTTAATCCTGTTACTGCCGGACACGAAATAATGATTAAAGATGTCATCAAGCAGGCTAAGAGTCGAGGCGGTAACCCGTTGATATTTACCAGTCAGACTCAAGATAAGAAAAAGAATCCCCTGTCTTATAAAGACAAGACAAAATTTCTCAAGCATTTTTGGGGAAAGATAATAGTAAAGAATACCAAAATTATAACGGCTTTCGATGCTCTAGAATGGTTATCTGGTAAAGGATATAAAAACGTAACAATGGTGGTTGGCTCTGACAGGGTTGCCAGATTTGAAAAATATATGCGACCATATGTTGACTCATATGGGTTTGATCACTTTGAAGTAGTTCAAGCAGGAGTCGCTCGAGGAGATGGTAATGAGATGAGTGCCTCAAAGATGAGAAAGTTTGCCGCCGATGGAGATTTTGAATCATATAAAGAAGGTATGCCCTCAGCTGCCGATGATACCATTACTAAAACAATATACGATGCTGTAAGAAAAGGTCTTGGCATTAAAGAAGAGTATCTGGAGTTTGGTACAAACCGAACAACGAAAAAATATAAATCAATTACTCCAGGTGAGACCTTTGCCGATGATGAAATAGATGATACTTCTATGAAAACATTTAAAGAATATGTAAAGCCCCAAAAAGTAACACTAAAATCAGGTGGTAAATCTTACACTCAAAATGTAAGACTAAGACCAGGCAATACTCATATTGCAATAATACATTGGAAAGAAATAGAAGCAACTAATTTTGCCTCTGGCACAAAAGCACAGACTGAATTCATTCCTGGTACGGATAAGAGTTTACAAAAAACAGTAAAACATCATTTGAAAAATCGGGGAAAATATATTGAGGGCGGAGAAATTCTAAAAATACCAGAAAAATACTTATGAAAACATTTAAACAGCATTTAACCGAAAAAACAGAATATTATCTGGATCCATCTTTTGATAATACTCAAAAGTTTGTTGCGTATGATGGAGCCTCTTGGTATACAGGTAAAGTCGGCGTGAAGGGAGAAAATATGTTTTTAAAGTTTGTAATGACACACGGAAAAAACAGTTATTTTGAAAAAGCTAAATTAAAACAGATAACTCCAAAAGAACTTGAAAAGGAAGTTAATATGTCGGGCGGAATAGATTTTAAGAAACTTTATAAAAGATAGGTAAAAATATAAATAGACTATAGACTATGAGTGATGAAATTGTGCATAACTACGTTTATGAAATTTTGTATCATTTTGACTGTGGAGAATGTGGTAAGTGGTGGAGCTATGCGAAAACCCCAGATAATAAAGAAGAAAAGCATAAGAAAATTTGTAAACATATGTACTGTCCACATTGTGGAGAAAAGGGGTTATTAAAAATAAAGGAAAAGTTTTTCAATAATATTTAAGGAGTAAATGAGAAAGCTATTATTAGTTTTTGTAATGATGGCACTATGGATGGTTGCTGGATGTGAAACAGTAAGACAAGTAAAATCAGGATGCTTCGGACATTGGGTAGAATCGAGAGACGGAGCAAGAAGTGGCCATAAAAGAGGTACAATTTATTCTAATAAAAATAATATTAAACCGTATCGACAATGTGTGGATGAAGATAGTGGTTTAAATTTAGAAAAAAGACCATACGGATAATTTAAACTAAATATAAGTAAAAGGTAATATTATGACTAAAAAAGAATTACTAAAGCGACTGAACGAAGGACCAGTGAGAGTGATTATTGATGGGAAACTCCGTCAATTAACACGCAAAGCCGCTAATTCAGAGCAAAAAGCCGCATACAAAGCGTTAGACGAAGGGTCTAACATTGGTGTCTGGGATATGGGTATCGCAGACATAACCAGTATTCAAGTTAAAGATGTCGAATCTATGATTGGATTCGGTCTAGATACAACGGTTGTACCAATTTAAATATAACAAGTGAATAAAAGTCTCAATATGACTACAAATAATTAAAGGGGAAATATGAGTATAGCACATTTCAAAGAATATCGGTCAGATACAGAAGAAAAATATGATCCTGACAAGCCTGCTTATGCAGGTTCAAGACACAAAAAAATCAAAAAAGATGAATATAGAAAAAGAAAAGGTTTAAAGGCAATGACAGATGATGTTGAGATTGATGAAGGATATGAAAAGACAGTTAGTTTATGGATGAAAAACGCATTTTCAGGTGTAGAATTTCATTTTAAAAATGGATCTCTATATGTAGATAAAGGATACAGAGGTAAAGTTGCACGAAGAATGGCAGTAGATAAAATCAAAGCACCTGTTGGAGGCATAAAAGATATAAAAGAAGCAAAATACCGAAGCCCTAGAGATTATGATGATTTGGGAGTTGGAAGTATAAAATTTACTCGAAAAAAGGGTGATAAGAAAGCCAAACGTAAAGAAGAAGTAGAAATAGACGAAGAAATGTCACCAGAAGATATTAAGTCAGCCATTGAGCCAGCGAAGAAACAATTTGATTCTGAAATGGCTAAGAATTTCCCCGATAAACAATTCACTACAGGTGCATATGGTGCTCCTTTAGGTGGAGGAATTACTTTCGTATTTGCAGTAATTCCAAAAGCAAAAGCAAAGGGTGTTGATTTGCTCAATGCTCCGGCACATTCTAAATATATGATGCATTTAACAGATAATTTTGGCAAAGCTATTCCTATGTCTAAGTTTTCCATAGGAAAGATTATGGGAAGATTGCCCGTTAAGTTTAGAAAAATATCTGCGAAAAGCCCATCAGATGCAGTAAAGAAAATGACTGATTGGTTCAAGAAAAATAAAAGTGAGTTTGAAGGACTTATCAAGGAAGAAGTTGAGATTGATGAAAAGAAGAAAGAGAAGTCTCCTGTCTTTAAAGGAACACCAAGACAAATAAGACAGCAGATGAAAGATTGGAAAAAGAAAAACGATAAAATCCATATAGGTGAAGAAGATGTTGATGAGGCTCTTTTGGGACCGACTATAGCACGCGGAAAAGATGGAAAACAAAAGAAAGTAAAACAAGCTCATTTATTTGACAACCAAAAAGATGCAGAGAAAAAAGCAAAAGAAATTCGTGGTAAAGCGTTTCAAAATAAAAGAGATGGTAAATGGCTAGCCATTGTCTGGAGAGAGGAAGTCGAAGTGGCTGAAGGGAAATCTGCATATGAAAAAGAAATTGCCGCTTTTCTGAAAAAGGGTGGTAAAATCAAAAAACTAGCAGTTTCTAAAAAAGAAGTCGCTAAGGCAGCCGCTGAATTCAGGAAAAGTCATAAAAAAATGACACAAAAGGAGATTGAACTGTCTCTCGAAGATGAAATTGAAGCACAGGCAGCCGCTGAAGGTGTTATTGTAGCAGAAGGGAAAATCTTTCTTATCACAGAAGAAATTACTGCAAAAGACTACGATGCTCTAAAGAAAGGTGATACTGTTGTAATAGAGTATGGAAGTGCTATGTCAGGTGGCAAAGCATCATTTAAAGTGTCAGCAAAAAATGTGGTTGGTAAAGCTAAAGTAGGAAAAATAACTTTGAAAAGTGTTACAAAACCAAATAGTGTTAAACATTATTTGTATAAGAGAGGTAATAAGGTATCAATGGCACAAGGTGATATGGGTGTTTCAGTTAAGAGTTTTACAAAGGAAGAAATGGAACTAGGAGAAGTGGATTCAAGCGGTATTGATATGTACAATAATAAAAGAAAGGCAGCCAAAGCAAAAATATTGAAGAAAGGAACAAAAGTGAAAGTCGCTCACCCAGCCAAAGGTAAGGGTATGGTGACAGGAAAAATTGTTAGATACGATGATCAGGGTCCAGGAAGTCCATTTTATGTTGTAGACGTAGGTGAGCGCCGATCCGAAAAAGTACCTGCTCATAAAATCAAAGAAGAAGTTGATATATTTGAAACTCAGGAACTACAAGCAAAAATGGCATTAGATGATGCTGGAATAAAATATTCTACAAAGAATAATTCAATAACAATCAAGAAAAGTGATAAAAAGAAAGCTCAAAAAGCATTTGAAAAATCTTTCAAAAAGGGTGGATGGCCCACTCTTAAACTTGAAGCCGCCACTATCACCGAAGTCCTCAAATCAAAAGATAAATCTGTTATAGATGCTTTTTATGATAAAAAGCCTTTAGAAGGAAGAATGCTTAGTACCGATGGTATGACTTTAGAGAAAAGTGGTATGGGCAGTCAACAAATAGCTAGATGGAAGAATGGAAAAATTAAGATCACAGCAGTAAGTGATGTTAAATCAACAGAGGAAATAGTTAGGTATATGAAAAAGTCTATACCTTCTGGAGTATTTGAAGATAGGGATTATCGTAAAGAATACGACAATTACCAAGGCAAGCCTGAACAGATTGCTAGACGTTCTTCCCGTAATCAAGCACGTAGAGTTATGGGCGACAAGACTGAAGAAGGTAAAGATGTAGGTCATAAGGATAATAATCCTTTGAATAACGACCCTAAGAATTTACGAAACGAGGATCCTTCTAAGAACCGTAGAGAGCCTCGATTGAGAAAAATGGAATCATTTGCCGATTACTACAATAGACCATTCATTTTTGAATCTTCAAGAAATGACATATACAATGGTTCAATTTCTGCTGGAGTAGAATTAGAAAAATATGCAAAGAAAAGTGGAGGAATTGATAAGGACGATATGTTAGCTACTGCCACTATTCTGAAAAAAGGAAAATTACCCTCAGCAAAGCAGATTCCAGGTGATACAGAACCTAGAGATAAAATATTTTCCATAATGGGTAAGCACTTAGCCAAAAAATATCTAAAGAAATATAAGGGATCTTCTCCCGCTTTAGATAGTGCGATGAAAGAAGAAGAGGAAAACTACGTTGTTCTTTTTACAGAAGCCTATAAATATAAGATAGACCACAAGACTTACACGGCCGCAGTAGAAGAAGCACTAATCGTGGCAGATAAGGCAGGTTATGAAGTTGATATGGATGATTATTTCAACAAGGTTGCAACTGGTCCTCGCAAGCCTAATGAAGGCAAGACTAATATATTTAAAATTGCCTTGGAAAAACAGGGCAAAGAACAAAAAAAGAAACTACAAATTCAAATCTATGGCAAAGGTAAGCACGGATATGAATTGAATTGTTACATCGCATAAGGAGACATATAATGGAACCAGACAAGGAATTGTTAAAAAAGGTCGAAGCCGCGAATAAGGCTTTGAAAGAAGCAACTACACTCAAAGAAGAAGTTCCAACCTTTAAAGATCACAAGGCTACTTCTTCCGACAAAAGGGTAAAGAAATTAAATAAATAATGGATAAATTATGAAAGACCTTAAAAAAATGAATAAAAAGGCTCTCGAAGAATATGGGAGAACAGTTGGTATTGAACTTGACCGTCGTCTAACGAAAAAAGCATTGGTCAAGCAAGTGGAAGAGTATTTGGAAGTAGAAGAAGCAACGGGACCTGATCTTGCTTCCAGGTTTGCCGATGCGTTAGAAGTTGCTCACGCAAATGAAGGAAACGAAGAAGCACTTACCTCCATCCACGAAGGGCGAATTTACCCATCACAAAAGGTTCTTCTTCGAGATAAAAATACCGGTCATTTTTCCAAAGGTTCTAAACCACCCGGAGTTTCAAACGGTCGATCTGGTGGAGTACCTTACTGGGAGGTTTAATGAGTTTTATTAAAGTAGTAGATACTGTTATTACTCAAGAGATTGAACCTAAAGAGAAACCGCTTAAAGAAAATGATGGTAAAACAACCAATAGAGTCGTATTTTCCGAAGTTAAACAATCAAAATATGATGTTCTATATGGCTACCCATTACAACGACCGCCAGGGTAGTGTTAGTGAAGAATTCTATGAAGATATTAATAGGATTAAATATATTAAACGTTTGATATCCAAATATGTAGATACCGGAAAGCTAAAGAGTCGATTATTGATGAATCATTTGTTGGTTTTAATTAATGTTTTCGGTTCATTTCCGTGTACACGAATATTGATGTACAAGATAGATCCTAAACACCACGAGATTATTGCAACATTTTTGGATGAGTTAAACGCATTAACTCCAGAGTTGAAGTCGTTAATTACAATAGACACAAAGGTACGAGCCATTATAAGAGAAGAATTAAAATGACAATCCAAATAGATGAAGTGAAAAAATTCAAAGCCGCTTCAACCGCTATGGACTTGTATTTTGTATATAAGTTTGCTAAGTTTATTGCTATGGAATGGACAGACTGGCCAGCATATCACTTAGGCATCATTGATGATCAAGGTAATGTCATTAAAAAGAAACGCTCAGGGTTGGAAGAGAGATCCAATTATACGTTATTCCATCGCCTTCTTCGTAAGTTAAAACAATTACTAGAGAAAGTGCCTGGAATGAAGGGCAAACTCGGTAAAGCAGTTGCCGCATATTTTCTTTTCAAAGAAGGTATGGAGAAACACGGAGCAAATGGCGAGGTATTAGATGAAGGATTTATTGACTATATAAATGATAATATGACATTGAAAGAATCAATGCAAGTAAAAGCCTTGATGAATCAGCATATACTATTAGAGAAAGTGAAAAGATGATTGATGAAAGTAATGTAGTCGGAGACGGCTCTGGACCTATAAATGTTCAGAAAGATGTGCCGCTATTTACCAACCCGAATGGTAAAGCATTTGGTCAAAATTATTGGACCGCCCCGGATGCAAATACATATGATGGAGTAAGACTAGGTAGACAAAAATACCAACGTTGGGATTCATTTGTCGGAAAGACAGAGTGGGCTAAGGGAGTGTCAGCATATGCCAAGAAAAATCCTAAAGGAGGTATGCTAATGAAACATCCGAATAATCCAGTATTCCAAGTTATCAGAAGGTAACTAATGGCTCAGGAGATAAAACTACGATTTTGTAGTAGTCCCATTGTGCCTGTTATTTGTCCATTTCGAGAAACAATCCCCAAAGTATGTTGTTGTTCGTGTCCTTTGAAATGGGAATGTCACACAAAACAAAAAGAAATGGCGAAGGAAAGTGGTGATTACAGTAATATTCTACCTTGTGTTCGCCTGACAGAGGAGGATGAAAGAGATTATTGTAATGATTGCGATTTTTTGACTTGACATACATTCGTGAGGGGTGTATAATATTATATTATGGATTATATTGACTCAAAATACATCGGAATTCTTGGTGTTCGACTAGAACAATTCAAAAAAAAGGGTAAAGCCCTTTGGAATTTTAGATGCCCGCTATGTGGCGATTCAGCCAAAGACAAACTAAAAGCCCGTGGATACATCTTTGAGAATAAAGGTGATGCGTTGTATAAATGTCACAACTGTGGCGTAGCAACTGGACTATCGCAATTAATCGAACACGTGGCACCATCTCTAAAAAAAGAGTATACTCTTGAAAAATTTGGGGCACGCGGCAGACAAGGCAAGAAAATAAAACTTGGCGCAGGTGACCAATCTAATTTCTTCAAGACAAACAAAACTCCTACATTCTCTTCTAATCCTCTCAAACATATTACTTGCTTGGACTTGTGTGATATTAATCATCCAGCAAGATTATATATTCACGAGAGAAAAATACCCCTACGTCAAATGTCGAGATTGTACTATACAGAAACTTTTAAAGCGTGGACTAATACGATTGTTAAGAATAAATTTAAAGACATAGAGAAAGACGAAGGTCGTCTTATTATACCATTTTTTGATAAGAAGGGAGAGATGATGGCATTTCAGGGCCGTTCATTGGATCCAAACAATACAGTACGTTATATAACTATTAAAGTAACAGAGGATGAGTGTAAACTATTTGGCTTAGACAAGATGGATGAATCTAAACCAGTATATGTTGTCGAGGGACCGATTGATTCTTTGTTTCTGGACAACGCAATTGCAATGGCAGGCTCGGATCTATCCAGTTCTTGTAATCTAAATAGTGAGACAGAATTTGTTATCGTAATGGATAACGAAAACAGAAATAAAGAAATAGTTAATAAAATCGAGACATTTATTAAAAAGGGCTATGCAGTATGTATCTGGGATGAGAGAATTCGACAGAAGGATATAAATGATATGATTCTTTCGGGTATGAGTAGTGAAGAGCTACACGATTCAATTAAGTCTAGGACATTTAAGGGCTTACAGGCAAAAGTAGCATTAAATAAATGGAAACGCATATGACTGAAGTAACATTTTTTACAGACATTGAAGAACTTAAACTTGCAAATCCTCCTGTATCAGCAAGGGATTTTTGGCCAGGATGGTTTAAAAAACAAAAAGGTCCAGAACAAGAAGAAAAACTAACTGTAAAAAGTTGTCCTGGAATACTTGATGCTCTCAGCTATGGCTATATTATTCCATTATGGTCAGATTATATGGTGGTACGAGTTCCTGTATCTAAAGACAGTCCAGAAGGTATTGGTTGGGCAACGCCTCCTCATAATAGAGGTGATTTTACTGCTAATATACATCCACAAGCTCAAATCGACAGTTATCCTTTTCCACCAGAAACATTTAAGGGATCATTTAAATTTACTAATCCTTGGTACATTAAAACTCCTCCTGGATACAGTTGTTATATTACTGCACCACATTACAATAAACACCCTAACTTGACAGTATTAAGTGGGATTATTGATACGGATATTTATCACGATGCCCATATCAATACGTGGTTTACTGCTCCATTGAATGAAGAAATATTATTTCCCTATGGAATGCCTGTGGCTCAGATCATTCCTTTCAAACGTGAAGAATTTAAAATGAAAGTTGAAACTGGAGATCATAGAAGTATAGATAATAAAGTGACACAATTTATTCATCAATCTATGTTTGTTAAACAACATTATAGAAAAAAGTTAAGTATAAACCGATACAAATAGAGAAAAAATGCCAATATTTGATTTTGAATGTAAGAAATGTGGTGAAGTTAAGGAAGAGTTTGGGTTATGGTCTGAAGATATGCACTTATATATAGATAAGTGTGAGTGTGGTGCAAAAGATTTTAAACGCATACATAGTGTTAGTTGGGGATATAAAAAAGATTTAACTACTGGACACGAAGAAAGGCGAGAAGCCGACAAATTGATAAATAAATCGAATGTGCCGAATGTGCCTCAACCCAATGTAAAGCCTGATTGATATGAAACAAGAACCTATTATAATATGGTGGGGTGTAAATACTTCTGTGAAGGGTTTTGAAGAGGGTATCAGAGCAGAAGAACCCTTATCGATTTTGAAAAATTTTCTAATAGAATATGCAGGAAAAGATGAACATTCGTCAATGATGTCTCGCTGTCCTGCGATACTAGATGAATTGACAAATCTATATGGAGTAAGGCCTTATTATGATTATAAGTTGAAAATTGATTCAAATAATAATGTTGGAACTGGTGAATATGATCAATTCTTTTTTGATTCACATATTAATATTAGGTCTGATAGACACCTTTCATTCGCAACACATCATCTATTTTTTGCGCCATACGAAAAAAGTTTATTAATGTCACAGGTTCCTCCTTCTTTTGAGGATAATGATGTTAGTAAATCTTCAATAATGATTCCTGGTCAATTTGATATTGCAAAATATTTCAGGACTTTAGATTATTCATTTATTTTCAAAAAGAAAGTAACATCAATACAATTTTTAAGAGAAGAGATATTTTATTATATTCGATTTCATACAACAAGACCAATCGTTTTTCAACAATTTTTTTGGGATAAAGAAATCAATGAATATTATCAACCTATATTGGCCGCAAAACCACATAAGAAAGCCTTGCTCAATCCAAAAGATACAGTTTTTTCTTATTACTATAAGTTGTTTGATAAATTTCAGTTTAAGAAAAAATTAATTAAAATAATAGAAAAAAATCTTACAAGAGAAAGAAGGAATGAGTAGAGTGGTTGAAAGTGAATGGGATAATGTTATGGATGCCTTTCGCAAGGGCAATGCGATGCGGCTTAAAGAATTAGCGGAAAAAAGAAAAAGATATCAAAATATTTTTGGAGCAACAGGTGAAAAATCAACTTGTGAAGAAATTTTAGAAATATTTAAATCTGGAGGATTTATTATTGACGTAAGAAGTCCAGTTGAGTATATAGCAGGAGGAAAAATACATAATTCAGTTAATGTTCCTATTGATGGATTATTAAATTGGTGCAATGCAAATGAACGTATAAATAAAAATACTCATATTCTTGTATATTCAAATGAAGGTAATATGGCTGGATCTGCCTTACAAATATTAAAAGAAAATAATTATGTTAATGTGACAAATATCGGCACTCACAAATGGTATACCTTCTGTAGTTAATTAAAATGATAATAATAAATGTGCAATGCGATGAGTGCCAAGCAACTTGCACAATCGAACACGATCTCGAAGAAAAATTATATGAAGTAGAATATTGCCCCTTTTGTGGGGCAGAAGATATTGAAATTGAAGAAGATATTCTATGATTATTGGAATAGATTATTCAATGACATCTCCCGCGGTTTGCATAGGACAAACCCCATTTAGTTATGATAATTGTAAGTTTATGTTCATTACTAAGAACAAGAAACTTGCAGTCAATCACTCCCCAAATATTGTTGGACTTGATTTATACGAGTACAACGATAATCTAGAAAGATTCACCCGTCTTGCTGATATAACTGTCGATTGGATTCTTTCTCACGCACTCACCCGACATCACGGAAATAAACTTGCTATAGAAGGATATGCGTTTGGTGCTAAAGGACAAGTATTTAATATAGGTGAGAATACCGGAATACTTAAATATAAACTAGCAGAAAAAATATCTAATATTATCGATGTAATTTCTCCCTCCGCGATAAAAAAATTCGCAACTGGAAAAGGAAATGCCAATAAACTATTAATGTACGAAGCATTTGTAGAAGAAACTGGCGATGATCTTGCAAAGTTGTTTGAATTTGACCCCTATACTGGACAATCCCCTGTTTCTGACATTGTAGATTCTTATTATATAGCCAAATATTGTGACTCAAACTCATAAATATCTATACTATGGCTGAAGATATTTTTAAATATACTCCCGTTACTCAATGGAACGGGTACATCGTTCAATTTGGACTGCCATCTACGGATGGTAATATGCGCCTAACTGAAATAGTTTTGGGTGCCGATTCGTGTTTAGAAGCCACTAAAAATGCAATTGAACTTTCTTGGGTACATCAAGAATTTCAACTGGCGAGGACATCTCCAGTATTAGAAATTATAAGAACATTATTTGGAGGAGATGGTCCATTAACAATCACATTTCCGTTGATTGTGGATGGAGTTTATTATATTATGGGTCCACCGACTGAATTTGCTGTTGAATTTCCTGATGAAGACTGGGAAGTAAAAATTGTTAAGGCTGATGCCCTGGATCTTGCTATTACATTCGATTCCAGAGTGGTTATAACCGAAATTGGGACAGACGAATGGTGGCAAGAGTGGTCGGGCTCCGGTCTTTACTGGACGGGCTCTGGTGTAATCACACAATATTCACTAATAGAAAAACACGCTGAAAATCCCTATTGGGATATGTATACTGACTCCAATATCTATATGGGTGGTGGGCCACAATGGACACTTTGGGGGCAAAACCCCGCCGCGGGAGATTGGTCCTGGGGCACTTCCGGCGGCGGAACTGGAATAGTTAATTGGGATATTGACGGAGCAGGTTATGTTGAAGTCAAATGGGTCGCTATTACTGGCATCGGTTCGTGTACTGATGGTAGCTATCCTACACACATAGTACCCTGTGAATCATCAGTAAGAAGTGGATATTGCAGACAAACCGACTTTAATGAACCTCTAATTATTAGTAATAGACATACGGGAAGATGTTCTAATAATGATCACAAGACTAGACTACTTTGCGAAGATGCAGAATATACTTGGACTTCAACGCCAGTTCTTTATTCCAATAAGGAAGAAATGTATCCGGCTCCAAATGTTGCCCTCAGACTTAAACAGCCAATGTCTGAATCTAGTTGTGCCGGACTTGTTTCTGATCCAGACTGGGCAATTACAACTGCGAAAGTAGAACGCTGGAATAACGTTCCTAACGAGTTTGTGTTTATTGATCTTGAAACGCCTTTCGGTATTGTTCCTGGTTCAGCGGTAATTACAAAAATTAGATTTAAAGGAGACTTTTCTTCTTATAAGGAATTTGTTGAGGTAAGTTTTGGTAATCCAATTAATGATACCATTTTAGTTGGGGTACAGCAGGGTGACGATTCCGGTTACTGGCAAGATGGGGCAGATGCCGTCTTTAGTTTTAAAAACATAAGTCCTGACCTCGAGATATATCAAGGTAAGACTGGATTTTGGTCACGTTTTACTCCTTCCTATTACCCTCCTCCCGACGAAGAGATGGGAATTAGTGAAGGAAAGGGTTGGTGTGTTAACACAGTTACAGGAGAGGAAATAACTCACACTCCCTATGGGTATAAAATTGATGCAGAATGGAGATGTTGGCAAGCAAGTACCGGAATGGTAGATGATGGTCAAGGTGGCGAAATGCAATCAGTTCAATGGGTTGACGGACCATGGTGGGGAATTGAATTCACGATTGTAGGTGTAGAAGAAACAGGTGTTCACGATGTTTGGAATAATGGCGGCAAATGCTTATACACGAGTGATCAATGGCAAGGTGGCGCCGGTGAATATTGGTCACAGGAGCCAACCTTCACTACGAGGGAGTTGTGTATGGAAACTTCACAAACTATGCCTACTTGGAATAGTTACTATCTAATGTGGATAGAACAAGCTAATACGTGGACTAAAATTTATCATAATTGGGCACCGGGATCGGGAAGCAGTACCCATATTCCCTCCTCCAACCGCCGATGGGGTCCACCGGGGGGAGCTAAATATTCTGAACTCCTTGATCCATTTTGCTTTCCTTCTGCCGCAGG